>Ga0233427_10001445_pt1 | contig 25431 bp, 26 predicted proteins | sample SI_118_April2016_5_FD_179885 | JGI IMG/M metagenome (GOLD analysis project Ga0233427, IMG submission 179885) | Seawater microbial communities from Saanich Inlet, British Columbia, Canada - SI_118_April2016_100_MG | ecosystem: Environmental > Aquatic > Marine > Inlet | place: Canada: British...
GGCGGATTTTGGGCGGCATCAGTTAGCGATTTAATCCAAGGTTTAGTCATGGCGCTCGCCGCAATTATCGTTCCTTTATTCGCCTTAATAGAAGTAGGCGGTTTCAGTGAAATGTATCATCAGCTCGGCGCAGTAAATCCCGAGCTACTTGATTTCACCAGAGGTAAAAGCGGCATGATGTTAGCCGCCTTCATCATCGGCACCTTAGGCATTGGCCTCGGCTACCCCGGACAACCGCACGTAGTAAATCGCTTCATGGCTTTACGCTCCGACGACGATGTAAAAACCGGCGCGACAATCAGCATGGGCTGGGGCGTGATTATTTACAGCGGCATGTTAATAGCAGGTTGGTGCGGACGTGTTTTAGTAGATTCAATCGCTGATAACGAAACCGTATTGTTAAATCTAACCACCGACTTATTCCCACCAGTAGTGTCGGGCGTAATCATCGCCGCCGTTTTATCTGCGATCATGTCAACCGCCGACAGCCAACTGCTAGTGTGCGCCTCAACCATTTCGCACGACATGCCGCAAGTAAAGCGCAACAACATCGCGCTCGACCGCTTGGCCATTTTCGTCATCAGCGCAGCCGCCATCACCGCCGCTCTATTCATCGACGAGTCCATCTTCAACACCGTACTCTTCGCCTGGAGCGCACTCGGCGCCGCATTCGGCCCACTACTATTATGCCGATTATTACGCGGACCAGTTTCCGGCATCCACAGCCTCATATCGATTTGGCTTGGATTCAGCGTGACACTTGTTTGGTATTTCACACCAGAATTAAAATCGGTAGTTTACGAGTTGATACCCGCGTTCACCGTGGCGCTAATACCAGCGTATTTGGGCAGCCGTGGAATGCGCGACCCCGTCTCTTTCAGACACTAAACTTTCTTGCGAGTTTTAGGATCTTTTACAGGGTAAGTTTCAGCCACCCACGCGCGCCAGGCGCCCTCGACTTGCATGATGTTCATTTCTAAGTGCTTCTTGAATAACACCCGTGATTCAACATTATTCTTATAACCAAGCAACATCGGCTTTAAAGCATCAGGATGGTTAGCTACCACGTAGTCATATAACGACCACGCCAACGCGTGTTGTTCTTCTTCTAAAACTCCTGAAGTAAGTTGTGTCAACTTCGGCAAAATGTAATCTTTGTTTTTGCGCAAATGCTTTTTCATCGCCGCGCGCCATTTGCCGTTTTCGTAATGTACGCCAGAGTTGGCTTCGTCAATGCAGTAAGTTGCTATTCGCGCGAACAGCTTATCTTCGTACCAATGTGCCGCGCCGACGTCAAACCATCCAGCTTTCTTGTTGCCGATCCAGCCAACTTGATGCACTGACGACAACATCAAGTGAATCGAAACATGCACCGCGTTGCGTACGACTTCGAGGGCGTCATTACCCAATCCGTAACCGTTACTGAAGCTTGATACGGCCGGGTTCACCCCGTAAAATTTCAAGTCAGTGCCGCCGTTAGAGCCGAGGATTTCAACGCAGACTTCCTTATGATCTTTTTCGTCGGTAAAGTACCACAATCGTGCACGGTTCGAGTAATTGTGAGGTTGCGCCTGAAAGTGCTCATCAAACAACGTTGCTGAAGCTTCGCATTCGGTCGCCATTGCGTGCATGAGTTGATGAGTATCCATATTTTTGCTGCCATTCTTCATTTTTTTGGCAGTAGCACAAATGTCAAAGTGTTTAGATAATATGCGCGGTAATTCACGTTTAAACAAAGTGGCCGGTTGCGTTGTAGACTCACTAAAGCGTTCTTGCTTGCCTAACTCGCGTTGGCGTTTAATGTACAAGGGGCCACTTTCGCATTTGATACAATCGGTTAGCAAAGTACCAGAACAATCTTTGCATTGTGCGGATATCCAGCAGTAATCTACGCCTTGCTCGGCCTCAAACAGCCTGCCGTGATTATCACAGTCTTCGGCGCCCATAAAGCCACACGTTTTACAGCCAACGGAAATATCAATTTCGGGCTTGGTTTCTTCTTCATCTAGCTGCGGGCAAAACGCTAAAGCAATGGCGGCGAAAAAAATCATAAATAAATCTTACAGCATCGGCCATTTTACCTCTAGCTAAGTATGGGAAAGTTAGGAATCGGAATAATCAACAGTGCTCCTACAGGGGCGGCATTGGCTATCGATGGTATTTAATGAGTATGGGCGCCGTTTGAGCGACGACGAATATGTAATTTTTAGGAGCAGTTAACTTTTATCAGCTATCATGGCGAGGATGCCATCCGTATTCCCACCGTTTCTTAAATCGTCGATCCCTAAATCAGAGTTCGCGGTATATCGTGCTTTAAGTAACAATTTATCCGATGATTGGTTAGTAATTTATTCTCCGCGCTGGACGATTGTAAATAAAGACAATCGCATTTATTCGGGCGAGGCAGATTTTATTGTTTATCATCCGACGCACGGTATGCTGCTGATTGAGGTGAAAGGTGGCGGGATAAAGTATTTACCCGATAGCAACGAATGGTTCACCACAAACGCAGCCGGAGATTCGCATCCGATAAAAGATCCGTTTGAACAAGCTAGCGGAAATTTGCGCTCGGTAATAAAAACTTTGTGCGATCAACAAAAATTATCGTCGTTGCCAGTTACTTATGGTCATGCGCTTATGTTTACCAGCATGCGCGACTTAGACGAGTTTAAGCATCCGCAAAATAAAGGTGGCATCGTCGCCACTGCCAGCGAGTTGCCGTTTATCGAAGACTGGATTGTCGCAGTGCTTGACGGCTGGAAAGGGCGCGAGAGCGATAGTGATTTGTCGGCAGTGCAGTTCGGAGAATTACTTAAGAACACTTTTGTGCCGGCGTTAGACATCGCGCCGCAACTCGGCGCCGATATCGCAGCCGAGAGATTGACTTTTCAAGAGCTATCAAGCGAGCAGTTCGATTTGCTCGATGGATTACACGCAGTGCCAAATGTGGCAGTGCGTGGTGGTGCGGGCACGGGCAAAACCATCCTTGCAATGAAGAAGGCGTTGAATCTGGCACTGAGTGGCGTGCCAACACTTTTAACGTGTTACAATAAAGCGCTAGCGAAATGGATGGGAACGCGATTGGAGTCGATGCTTGAGCGTAACAATCAAGGTTGGTTAATGAAGTCGGGTATGCTTACCGTTAGCAACTTGCACAACTACGCGCTGTCAAAACTCGACATCGACACGCAACAAATAGATTGGGATACTATCCCGAAGTTGCTAAAAAATAAAATGGCTGAGACGCCCGAAGATTTTATTCGTGCGATTATCATTGACGAAGGTCAAGATTTTGGCGCGAATTGGTGGGATGTGGTGCACGATTTGCAACTATCCGACGACCCTATTTTATGGATATTCCACGACCCTAATCAATCGATTTACCAAAGTGAAGATGAAGTCGCGAAAGTGTCAGACATGGTGCCGTTTGAATTGACACGTAATTACCGCAATACTAAATCGATTCACAATGAGTTGATGCCATTATTCGAAGGTAAGGCATTAACGGCAACCGGACCCAGCGGACGTCCTCCTGAACGCGTGCGACTTAAGCCAGGGCAATCATCGCTAGAAGTAGTGTGTGAGCTGATCGAGCGTTTGGTGACTACTGAAAAAGTGCCGGCGCACGAGATTGCGATTTTGACTCCGACGCGCAAGCATTCGGAACTATTCGTAAAACAGATTGCCGGCATCGAAACTCAAAAGTCGGGTGAGGTAGAATTAGATAAAGTAATTGTCGAAACGATCTTTAGTTTCAAAGGGCAAGAGCGTCCGGTGATTATTTTGTGTGAGATGCACAAGCAAGAATACGCTGATGCGCGGCGTTTGCGTTACACGGCGATTAGTCGCGCCTCGCACCATTTGATTGAAGTAATAGAATAGTTAAAAAAATGACAAACGAAAAACAATTAGTTGCCGACATCGCACAGCAGTTGCAAACACTAGCCGGTGAAGCGCCGTCGGCATTTGCTGTTTTAGGCTCTGGCTGGAAAGAACAAGCTGAATCATTAATCAACATCGAGCAGCGCATTGACTTAGTCGATATAAATCATTGGTTGATGCCCGCAGTGGCAGGGCACGGCGCCGAGTTAGTCGTGGGACAACTTAATGATTCAGATAAGCGTGTGGCATTCATAACTGGTCGCGTCCATGCTTACGAAGGCTACACTGGCGCTGAATTAGTTCGCGGAGTACGAGCAATGATTGAATGGGGAGCGAATAACGTGCTGCTGCTAAACGCAGCGGGCTCATTATCCGAAGACATGCCACCCGGCACTTTGATGCCATTAACCGACCACATTAACTGTTCACTACCAAACCCATTACCTGGCGGAGAGTTCGTAGATTTGGTTGACATGTACAACCCCGAGTGGCGCGCGGCTTTGTTGAAGAAATGCCCCGGACTGAGGCCAGGAATTTATGCTGCGTGTATAGGACCTTCATATGAAACGCCAGCGGAAGTTGCGATGCTGCAAAAAATAGGAGCGAATGCGGTTGGCATGAGCACCATACCCGAAGCAATTGCTGCTCACGCGATGGGTGCGCGAGTAATGGCAATATCGATGATGACTAACCTCGCAGCGGGTATTGGCGGAAGTCGTCCTAATCATCAAGAGGTGCTTGATACGGCGCGCGCTAATTCGCAAAAGGCCACAGATGTGTTGCAAATAGCCTTAAACCTTGCATTCAATTAAAGCAGATTTAGAATATTGACATGACTGTTCTAGTAAACCAATCTGCACCTGCTTTCTCAGCAACTGCAATCGCCGAAGACGGCTCAACCAAAACTGTTTCTTTGTCAGATTACAAAGGTCAGTACGTGGCACTGTTCTTCTACCCTAAAGATTTCACCTTTGTTTGACCTTCCGAGTTAATCGCTTTTGATCATCGCATCGACGAGTTTCAAAAGCGCGGCATCCAAGTTTTGGGTGTCTCCATTGACGACGCAGAGTCTCACGCAAACTGGCGCAACACTGCTATCAACGAAGGTGGCATTGGTCCGGTTAAGTATCCTTTGTTATGCGACGAAGATCGCAGCATGACTAAGGCATACGATGTGCTTCACGAAGAAACTACATTCGCCATGCGCGGTACTTTCTTAATCGACAAAGAAGGCATGGTGCAATCGCAAACTGTTAACAACTTGCCACTTGGTCGTAACATCGACGAATTATTGCGTATGTTTGATGCAGTAGATTTTTTAGAGACTAGCGGTTTGGTTTGTCCAGCTGGTTGGGCGCCAGGTAAGCCAGGCATGGAACCCACCGAAGAAGGTGTGGCGTCATATTTGGCCGAAAACGCTGACTCACTATAACAGTGAAAATTTACACTCGCGGCGGAGACGACGGTGACACCGGCCTTTACGGCGGGGCGCGCGTATCAAAGTCTGCGCCGCGAGTTTCTTGTTATGGCGACAGCGACGAACTGAATTCAGTGATGGGATGGTGCGCAGTAATCGAATCGCCATTAAGCGAGTTGTTAAGCCGCGAGCAACATCACATTTTTACGATAGGCTCACACTTGGCGACGCCAGCCGACAAAGCCAACGACAACTTGCCCAATCTGCCAGCAGATTGCGTAGCCGTCCTCGAAAACGAGATTGACGATTTCGACGCGCAGCTACAACCGCTAAAGAATTTTATTTTACCCGGTGGATGCGAACTATCCTCGCGACTGCATATTGCACGCACGGTATGTCGGCGTGTCGAACGTAATTTAGTCGAACTTGCAAGCACCGAAAATATCGATAGCGAGTTTGTGAAATATTTTAATCGCTTATCTGATTGGTTATTTACTTTGGCGCGTTATGCGAATAAGCTTAGTCAAACTAACGACGTTTTGTGGCGTAGCGACGTTTAAACTCGACAAATTCCTCTGAGTCAACCATTGCCTGCGCACAGCGCGCACCTGCAGCAATAACTTGTTCGCCTTGATGAAAGTCAAACAGGCCAATACCAAACACAGCCGGCTCTAACACCAACTCAGGATTTTCCGCAGCGATTTGAAAGCGGCAAATGCGCTGCTCCATATGCGTAATGGTGTCGCTTAAAGAAGCGAACAGGCCGGGGCGCCCTTCTTTGTTTGATTGACGCATTTTTAGCAGCAATCGCTCTAGGCGGTTCAATTCTGCCTTTGAAGTTTGATCGATAGGGTCGAGATCGCCTTCGAAAGGCAAATTAGTGTTAAATAAATTAACCGCGATTACTGGTAATCCAGGACACAACTTGCGCGCTGCAGAAATCGGCACTGGTGAACAAACTCCGCCATCGACTAACCATCGCCCTTCAACTTTAAACGGTGCGAACACTCCAGGTATAGCCATCGACGCGCGGATGGGTGGCATCACCGGCCCTGAGGTATGCAGCACTTCATCACCGTCAGTGATATCAGTCGAGACCGCGCAAAACGGAATATCCAAATCTTCAATTTCGATATCAGGGAGAAATTCTTCAAGTTTGCGGGCGATGCGATTACCAGCGAATAATCCAGCGCGTGGAATAACGGGGTCTAGTAATTTAAGCATGCCTTTGGCGTCAAGTTCGCGGATAAAACATTCAAAGTCCTGTAACTTATGCGCCGCATACAAACCACCGACAACCGCGCCGATACTAGTGCCGGCGACACCTTTAATCTCGATACCATTTTGCTCGAGTACATCTAATATGCCGATATGGGCTAAACCGCGAGCAGCGCCGCCACCGAGTGCGAGAACCGCAGATACTTTGTCGTTCTTGGTCATTGTGTTAAGATTATAGCAATGCAAGCCCACTTCGACATCTACGAAGAAATTGTCCGTCTGCGTAAGATTGGCGAGCCGGCTGCTTTATGCACGGTGGTGCTGTCGCGCGGATCGACTCCTGGCAAAGAGACTATGAAAATGTTGGTGCGTAGCGATGGCTCGACGGTAGGCAGTGTCGGCGGTGGTTGCGTTGAAGAAGACGTGCGGCAGATGGCCCTTGAGGTAATTGCCAACGACCGCAGCGAGACGAAGTCATTTAGATTAAACCAAGTTGATGTCCCAGAATCCGGTTTGATATGCGGCGGGCAAGTAACCATCCTTGCTGAGCCAGTAGTGCCGCCGCTGCTAGTTTTATTCGGTGCCGGACATGTCGCTGCAGCCACCGCTCGTGTTGCCAAAGAATGTGATCTGCGAGTTTGGGTATGCGACAACCGCGACGATTACGCGAATGCCGAAGAACATCCGGCTGCTGACGAGGTCATAGCCGGCGAATGGGGCGATATAGTGAAGAGAATTGGCCTTGCACAACACCACTACCTTGTAATAGTTACCAGAGGCCATAAGGATGATGAAGAGGTGCTGTGGCAGATTCACCAGGGCAAATGCCGTCCAAAGTATCTAGGTATGATTGGCTCTAAGGCGAAAAAGGCGCAGCTTGACAACATTTTGAGCGACCGTGGCGTATCTGACGAGTGGCTAGCCTCTATACAGACTCCAATTGGTCTTGATATCGGCGCTAAGTCGTCAGGAGAAATTGCAGTTAGCCTTATTTCGCAACTAGTGAAATTACGGCGCAACGGTATTCTGTAAGGCCCAAAATCACTGAACATGCTTAACATTCTTGCTACTACGATTCTCGCTGTTTGTGCGCAAAGCACCAACCAAATTGTTCTAACCGATGGCTCTGTGCTTGAGGTAAGTAAAATAACTGCCGAAACTTACTCTGAGGTGAGTTACAAAAATGGCAGTTCGACTGGTCGCAAAGATGCGGCCGATGTCGCCGAGATTATTCATGCCCTGGGCAATAGCAAGCTCGAAGATTACGCTGCTGGCATTGACTCAATGAAAGCGGGTGATTACGAAGACGCTGTTTATAGTTTCCGTGATGTACTTGCTGACGACAAGTTGTTGGCGCGCTCGACTTATGCTTGGGTTAATCAACATTCGCGTTTTCGCGAGATGCGTTGTCTTTACTCTTTGGCGCAATTCAAAATTGTTGCGCAAAAGGCTGATGAGCTGATCGCGGCTGTGCCGGATACTTTCTTTTACGCTACTGCATTGTTGATGAAGGCAAAGTCTTTGCGAAATATGGGTGACCTTGCAGGTGCTAAATCTGTTTATGCACAGTTAGATAGTGATGTCGTGTCTAAGTCGTTGTCCCGTCGTTGGGAAAATGAAGCTGAGCTCGGAATGGTTCTGCTTGACTCAAACTCTAGCGCTTCCGAGAAGCAACGCACTTTGCAGGGCTTGGCTGCGAAGAACGCTGACATGTTTCCATCAGTAGCCGCGCAGGCGCGCGTTGAAGTTGGGCATGCGATGGTTGATGCAAAACAATATGAAAAAGCTTATGACTTTTTTACTGTGATTATCGAAGATGAAGCAAGCACCGAATCTATTTTAGCTTCTGCTATTTCGGGCATGGGCGATTGTTCTTACCGCCAAGCTTTAGCGCTCGACTCACTAGACGGCCAACAGCCATTGCTCGAAAATGCAATACTTGACTTTTTGACAGTAGCTAGCGTTTATCGCGAGCACGTTGAATTTGTGCCACGCGCAATGTTCTTTGCCGGAGATGCTCTCAAGCGGATTGGCGATAGCGGCTCGGCAAAAAAAGTTGCTTCGCGTTTAAACAAGTTGTTCCCAGGGTCGAGCTGGAAATCAAAATTGTTTAAAGAGCTTAACTTAAAGTAATCCACGTTGATAAGTTAACGACTGTTGAAAAGCGCATCTTTTGATGCGCTTTTTTTACGTATATCAACAAGTGTATTTTTTATTGGTGGAATCGTCATCACTGTGATGACCTTGCTCCACGAAATGAAACCCACCGACCCAGATTTTGAAACGCTGTTGCCGCAGCTAATGGGCTTCTGTATAAAAAAACTTCACCGCAAGGGTTTGTCCGAAGATATCGCGCAAGAAACCATCGCGCGCTATTTTGCGAATTTAGAAAAGGGTGTAGAAATAAAAAACGCCCGCGCTTGGATGTTTCAAGTGGCGCGTAACTTAATCGTTGATTACTGCAGATCCAACCAGCCTTATTGTGTAGGCGATGATTGGGGCGAAATCGGAATTGACTCTAGCTCGCTCGAAGATGATTCCGAGCAAGTGTTTTGCATTGGCGGGCGAGAAGTGATGCAAAGTAAAATGCTGTTGGTTTTACCGGAGGCAATTAAAAAATTGACTAGAGCAGATCGTGATTACCTAAATGACTATTATCTAAATGATGCGAGCTACGGCGATCTGGCGTGTAACGAAGGCATTAGCGTTACTGCCACTAAAGGTAGAATGTACCGCGCGCGACAAAGATTGCGCGCCCAGCTTGAAGCCGAGGTCTTAAGTAAATGATTCTTTCAGTCCTTCTGAGTTGTTGCGCGATGCAACAACTAGAAAGTGCGCAGCAGCAGTTCGAATTTGCTAAGTCTCAAAAGAGCCGTTGTACTGGCTTATCTGGTATTGCCAAGGTTACGCAGAAACGTGCGGCCGCAGATGCTTACGCTGATGTTAAGCGTTACTGGCCAATCGCCCATCCTTACGTAGAAGAGGCGTGCTTTCGTCGTGCAGAGATACTGCGATCGCTCGAAGAACTTGGTGCAGCACGCGGATGTTTTGAAGATGTGCTTGAGCTTGCTGCAGTTGATAGCGATTTTTATATACGCTCTTTGCTTGAATTGGGGCATTTATGCCGGCGCAGTAAGCTCTATGAGCAAAGCTTGAATCACTATGCTCGTGCTGCTGCTCACAGTAAAGGTAGCTTAAGCTATCAAGTCGCAGGGCAATCGTGGTTAGCCAAACTGAATTACTCTATTAAAGAATATGCGGCTGCCGAAGAAGCAGCGTTGCAGTGGCGAGAGCGGTCATTGTCGAGTGTTGACTACATTCGAGCATCTGACCTTTATTTGTGCGCAATGGCGCGACAACGAAAATGGCGTGAAGCTCAACAGCAACTCGCTGATTTGCGCAAAGAAATGCTAAAACAATCAACGGCGCCAAGCGAAGAGGGTGAAGCAGTAGCTAAAGCATTGGCTAAACTAAAAGCGCCCAAAGAAATAGATCTTATACGGCAGGGCGGACGCTAAGCGCTTGAGCAACCGCGCCAGCTGTTTGTCCAGTATGCGACAGTGACAATTGCCATTCGACAATGCCGCGCTCGTTAGCCGCACTAGCAGCTACACCAGATACAATCAGCCGCGGACGTCCGTCGCTATCATTTGTGACTTCGAAATCTGTAAATGCCACTCCACCTGACCAGCCAGTACCCAATACTTTCATCGCAGCTTCTTTAGCGGCCCACCGAGCGGCAAAGTGTTCATGCGGACGGCTCTTGCCGTTGCAGTAATCTTGCTCGGTTGCAGTGAATACGCGATCAAGAAATTGCTGCCCACCATTAGTGATGGACTGCTCGAGGCGCGGAATGTCAACTAAGTCTAGGCCAATTCCGAAGATTGCGGGAAGGGGGTCGCTCATGGGCTTGCTCGACGTCATCATATAGCATCATGCAAGATAGCGACCTCCTCTCGAAGCTAAATCCTGCTCAACAACAAGCTGTTGAGCACGTTGATGGCCCGTTGCTGATTTTGGCTGGCGCTGGTACCGGGAAAACCAGAACCATCACGCGCCGTGTTGCACATTTAGTTACCGAGCGACGCGTATTGCCGTCGAGAATTTTGGCGATCACTTTCACCAACAAGGCAGCCCAAGAAATGAAAGAGCGCATTGCTGCCTTTGTGCCGCATACAGGTATGTGGGTAGGCACTTTCCATGCTATTTGTGCAAGGATGTTACGCATACAGCCTGAGCCTGTGGGCCGTACTCGTAATTTTTCAATTATTGATGTAGATGACCGCCGTAAGTTACTGCGCCGTTTAATTAAAGGAGCCGGGTTCGACCCACAAATTTATCGTCCTCGTAAATTTGAAGGCATCATTTCGCACTGGAAACAAAACCGAATGTCACCTGCTGATTTGAATGACGAACCTGTTTATGGCCGCGAAGCTGAGATATGCGCTCAGATATACGGAAAGTATGAGCACTGTTTGGCGCAGCAAGATAGCTTAGACTTCGACGACCTACTTTGGAAAGGATTGCAGTTGCTTAAGTACGACGCGCAGCAGCCACATTCGCGTTGGTTGAACATGTTCGAACATATTGTTGTGGACGAATACCAAGACACCAACCAGGTGCAGTTCGAAATTATTAGTTTGTTGTCGCAGGCGACTAAAAATTTGGCAGTGTGTGGCGACCCAGACCAATCAATTTATCGTTGGCGCGGTGCAGATATTTCAAACATATTGAATTTCGAGCGTGATTTCCCAAATGCAAAAATCGTGCGCCTTGAACAAAATTATCGTTCAGTAGGTAACATTCTAAAGGCAGCGCAAAATGTAATTGAACAAAACGAAGAGCGTTACGAGAAAGGATTAACCACAGAGCAAGAAGATGGGGCTCATATTTTATTAACCGACGCATATGACGAGGAGCGCGAAGCTGACACTGTCGCTATGCAGGTCGCACGATGGGTAGATGAGGGAACTGCAGCAAAAGAGCTTGCTGTGTTCTATCGCACCAACGCATGTTCTCGTTCTCTCGAGCAGGCCTTTACACGTTTACAGATTCCATACCAAATGATTGGCGGCCTTAGTTTCTTTGAGCGTAAAGAAATTAAAGATTTGGTCTCATTTGCACGGCTAGTAGTTAATCCGCGCGACGACGTGGCTTTTGAGCGCATTGTCAATATTCCGCCACGGGGCATTGGCGCAACTTCAGTAACTAGATTGCGTGAACAGGCAGCGGCGAATAATGAGCCGATGCTTACCACAATCAAACGTGATGAAGTGCGCGATGCAATTCGCGGTACTGCAAAAAAAGGTATTTTGAAATTTTTATCAATTTACGACAACATTAGTCAGCAAACGACTTCTGCCGAAATTACCCTGCGCAATGTCGTCGAACGAACTGGCTATCGACGATATGCTGATAAACTTGAAGCAACTGAAGACGTAGATAGGTTGGCAAACATTGATGAACTATTGGCATTCGCTGCAGAATACGATGGGCGTGAAGAGGGTGGCATCCATGGTTTTCTGCAAGAGATCTCGCTGCTGACCGACACTAATCGTTGGGACACAACCGCCGAAAAGGTATCACTTATGACGATTCACACAGCGAAAGGCCTCGAATTTGATTGCGTGGCAGTGGTCGGTAACGAAGAGGGTTTGTTTCCTCATGCCCGCTCTTTTGAAGAGCCAGAAGGTCTAGAAGAAGAGCGACGTTTGTTTTATGTGGCGCTAACTCGCGCACGCAAAGAGTTGATGCTTACTCATGCTAAGGTCCGATATCGTACTGGCGCACCAGGACCAACATCACCTTCGCGCTTTTTGCAAGAAATACCAGAGAGTGTGTTGCCTGAAACAGCATTTGCTTCGCAGTTACAAGAAGTCAGCAGTTTTCCTACGCGTAGTAGCGCTCAGTTGAATAATAATGATGACTCCAAGGGCGGCGAGATTGTGGTTGGCGACGAAGTGTGCCACCCTGTTTTTGGTGATGGGGTTGTTGAGCGAATTCAGGGCACTGGCGCTAACGCGCGCATAGTTGTTGAATTTACCGAAACAGCAGAACAGCGCACATTGCTTATGGCTTATTCCATGCTCGAGAAGTTAAGCTAGGGCATGTCTTCCGTTAAAGACCGCCTCATTGAGGCTTACCTAACTTGCTTCGGCTTGGGTTACGCACCAATTGCTTCTGGTACTTTTGGTACTCTCGGCGGTGTGGCATTAGCCATAGCTTTTGCAATTTATCTTCCTGGCCAATACATGTTTGCCTGCTTGACTGCTGCAATTGTAATGACCTTAGTTGGCGCGCCACTTGGCAAATGGGCTGAAAAGAAATGGCAACGCAAAGACCCTGGTCAGTATGTGCTTGATGAAGTGATTGGTTTCTTAGTTACTATTGCATTCATTAATCCAGAGCAGCATCTACAAATAAATTTAATCATTGGCTTTTTGCTGTTTAGATTTTTTGATATTTTCAAACCACCACCAGCTCGTCAGCTAGAAAAAATATCTGGCGGATGGGGCATTATTCTCGACGATGTTGTCGCCGGAATTTATGCAGCACTTTCACTGCATGTTTACACTAGCTATATAGCCTAATGTCAGAGCCACGCACACGCCGTACACCCGGAATGGGAATCGCTAGCCGCTTCACGCTTGGATTAGGTTTAGTGGCGTCGGTAATGGCAATTGGCGCAGCATTTTTGTTATTAAGTGGTATTGATGAGATTGGCGAAAACCTAGCCACGGATGCTCAGGTTGAAATGGCGTCCGAAACTGCGAGATTGAATTCGCAGCAAGCAAGTCGGCGCGACACAATGACAATGGTGCCACATCGTTCCCAGTCAAATGCAGTAGTGCAGGTTGGCAAGGGTGATGTCATGGTCAACGGCGCGCCTCACGAGACGATGATTTTTTTAGCTTCTCCAGGAAATGCTGGTGGACCGAATTCTATTTCGCAAGAGTTTTACGCGCCGTTAAATAGTACGGCAGCAGCATCCACAAAAATATTTTCGTTAGTGGTGTTGGTTTTCATCGCCTTCGTGCTGATTGTGTTAATGATGGCATCACTCGCTGCGCGCCGAATTACTACGCCACTCAACGAGATGGTTGAAGACGTTCTGGCGATTTCTCGCGGACGCCTAGACACCCGCATTGGCGCTGAAGATGCAGTCGGTGAGGTGGCGCACTTGGCGACCGCTGTTGAGCGCATGGTCGATGATCTAATTGAAAGTGAAGAGCAGGCGCAGGATTTGGCTGATTCGTTGTCGGAAACAGCAAACCTACGTGACATCCAGCGCCGCTTGCAACCGATGGATATCCCCAAAGTTAACAATTGGAAGGTGTCCTCATGCGTGTTTGAAGCAGAAGGCCCTGGCACTGGCGATTTTGTTGATGCAATGTACGAAGAAGAAAATGGTTTTACCACAGCCTGGGTAGGCGTCCCCTCAATTAGTGGCTTGGCTGGGGCGTTGATAATGACTATGACTCGGTCGTATTTACGAGTACGCTTGCTCTCAGGGATGGCTCTCGCCGAATCTCTAGATCTAGCGAATTATGCTTTGCACCGCGATTTAGCTAAGGGTATGTATTGCACAATTATGGCTACGCGCTTCAACCAACAAACCGGCGAGGCAGAAATCGTGTCGGCGGGGCATCAATCCCCTGCGGTGCGTTTTGACGCGGCAGCAGGTCAGATGCGAACCTTGCAACCTAATGGGATCGCCTTAGGTTTCGATGGAGGACCAATTTTTAGAAACTCGATTGAAGTACTACAATTGCAACTTAAAGACGGCGATGCGCTTTTCATGTATAGCCCTGGTCTAGCGAGTTGCCCTACGAAAGACGGTTCTGCGCTCGGTGAGAAAAAAGTTAACGGTCTAGCTAAAGTGGCGATGGATAAAGGCCTAGATGAGATGCAAAAAGTTCTATTGCAAATACTCGGCGACGAGCCGCATCCTGATTTAGGCTTTGTCTTAATCAAAAGCACTGCATAACAAATGAAAATAAGCGAATTCCAAAAGCATATTGAAGACATCTACTTTAAGAAAGATAGTGAGCGAGGTGTCGAAGGTACCTACATGTGGTTTGCCGAAGAGATTGGCGAATTAACGCGCGCCATTAGGCGTGACGATGACCGCGAAAATCTAGAAGAAGAATTTGCGGACGTCCTTGCGTGGTTGGTCACACTAGCGTCAATAAAAGGTGTTGACCTTGAAGCGGTAGCTAAAAAAAAATACGCACAAGGTTGTCCGTATTGTAATGCGGTGCCTTGCACGTGTTCCTAAACTTTATCTGTGAGGGGATGAAGTCGCGGCTTGTTTTGGATGAAGCAAGGGTCTCATCATCAGCCCCCTGGATTAAATGCGACAATAAAACTTACTTGCTTCACCATTTAGAGGGTGGAAGCGGCAAAAGGTTCCAAGAAAATGAAAGAAAATGAAAAAAGATTTATATGTGAAATGCCCGTGCTGTGCAACTGAGATGCGAATTGACCGCGAAAGCGGCGAAATTATCAGTCATGGCAAGAAAGACCAGCCGTCGGGCGTAGATTTTGGCGATGCTCTTGCGGCTGAAAAAAATCGCAAGAGCGAGCTAGAAGACCTGTTTAAGCAGGCAGCAGAGAAAGCAGATAAAAACTCAGATCTGCCAGATGACCTAAATGATGATAAATGGCGCTAATAAAAAAGCAAACCTACCTGTAAGGGTAGGTTTGCTAGGGGAGAGTGGCGCTAAGCGCCAACGATGACCATCTCTCGCTCGGCCATCGCTATTTTGAGCTCTACGATGAGTAGAATTCTACAATCATGCCGAGGTGAACATCGAAAGGATGTTGGGCACCTTTTGGCATGTCGGTAATTGTACAAGTTAAATTCGCGCCGTCAAATGTCATCCACTCGAAAGTTGGAGAATTTTCTGCTAGTTCAACTGAACGACCGATAAAATCTTTTGACTTATCAGCGACAGTAATCACATCGCCTGGGCGAACTTGGTATGAAGGAATGTCAACACGGCGGCCATTTACCTTGATATGACCGTGGTTAACAGCTTGACGTGCTTGCCAGATGCTGCGCCCAAAGTTAAGGCGGCGGCAAACATTGTCTAGGCGACGCTCAAGAATTTCGATGAGGTTGTCACCAGTATTACCCTTGCGGCGCGTAGCTTCTTTCATGTATTTGCGAAATTGCTTCTCTTGCACGTTGTAGTAATAGCGCAATTTTTGCTTTTCACGCAAACGTACACCATAGTCAGAAAGACGGCGCATGCGCTTAGCTGAGCCTCCGGGAGGTGTGTCTAAGCGACGAGAGTTGAGGTGCTTAGGATTGTCTGAAATTGCCACGCCAAGCTGACGAGACAAACGAACTTTTGGGCCTGTGTATGTAGCCATGTTTTGATTTTCTGTACGCCCCGAACTGAAACGGAGATAGGGGCGAAAACGGTCGGATATAGTAGAGAAAACCTACAAAATGGTCAAGCATAAAATCATTTTCGTGGCGGACCGAAGCGTCCGTCGAATTGCCGGTAGTAATTTCCGAGCGCATCGAGGCCAAGTTTGCTGAATTCGGCAGCCAAAGAGGCAAAAGAACGGTCACGGAAAGCTAGTCGCGAGCCAAACGACAGAGGGCTGAGGTCTGGGGTTTGGGTGCTGAGGGTTTTTTGCAGGCGTAAATCTCGCAATAATCCCTGAACCTGCAGTTTCCCGAAGTAAATTGCGACTAAATCACCACGCCCATCGATCAGCAAGCTAAAAGGCAGTGGAGTAGTTGTGTCTGCCCCAAGTACCTCATTGACAAGCACTTGCACGATTTCAGCCACTTTATCATCAGCCTGCCCGGCGAGCTTATCAAAACCAAAGGACTGCATCAGCTTATTAGCCAAAGCGCTTTGACCTGGGTCGCCAGTGAGCATAGGAACCACTTGCAGGTCAAAGCGGTTTAGTTTGCTCTTGGCCTTAGAGATCTCTTCTAGCTCCTCCAAACAAGCGGCACAAGTTGTAGACCAGAAATTCAGCAGTATAGGGCGTCCTGACAAATCGCCTAGTTTCCGCCCAGGTTGAGCTATGGATGGAATCGGTATTTCCGCCACTGGCATACGGCTAACTAGCGGAATGCGCCAAACGTCTTTATCTTCAACCGCGCTCCAGTCGCTGCTAGGCAATTTACCGCCTGCGGCGTCAAGGATGTCGATGCCAATACCCTGCGTGAAAGTTACTTGCTGGTTGCTAGCGATGTCGTTGTAGGTCATGGCGCTTCCGTCTGGCCATGTAACATCCAATTTGTCTATCGACTTGGCATTAGCAAGCCCGAAATAGAGCGTTTTCGACGATTGATTTAGGTAGCCGTCTCCGGCAGTCAAAACTTGCACGTGTTTTGTATCGCCAATTGTTGCCACTACTTTCGCTCCGATAGCATCACGGCTAACCGTGGCAGCATTGCCAATTAAACGAACCTGTAACCAATTGTTATGTTGCAAATTATTTTGCAGCACGCGTAAACGCGGAGCATTGCGGTTACGCAAAATTAAATCAACGGCACCATCATTATTCCAATCACACTTAGCAATAGAGCGGCCGTCCTCAGAAAAATCTGTGGTGGTGATGGCCGACACGTCAGCAAATTTTTCAGCGCCCATTGACAAGAATACTCGATTGCGTTCGCGACCACTCCATGATAAACCTTCGTTGCGGACTAGCATCATCAAACTCGCCCAAGCATTTTTGTAGTCATCGCTAACTTCATCTTTTTCGGTGGCAGGGGACTGCGACGTCACGCGTCGCCAAAAAAAACTTCACAAGTCTTTGCTCTTTTCACTAGTTACAAATCCGTTCGGAGAATAAATGTCAGCATACCCATCATTATTGAAGTCGATGAAGCTTGCACCCCAACCCCAGCCGCCAACAGTCATGTGCGAGCTATCTGTTTGGTCAACAAATTTGCCCCCGTCATTCGCCAACAATGTGTTGCCCCGTGCATGTCGCACATAATCTTTATGGACGCCTTGCGCTTGCCCCTCCATGAATCGATCTGACTGAGTCGCAATTCTTCGCCCGGCCGAACTAAACATGTTGGTGACAAGGATGTCTGAGTCGCCATCAATGTCGTAGTCGGCAATACTAATTCCCATTGCCGCACCAATATCATCTGCGCCCAAAGCAACGGCTTGGTCGCTGAAGTGTCCCTGGCCGTCGTTTACATAAAGATTATTGCGTCCGAAGTCATTCGAAACGTACAAATCCAAATCACCGTCGTCGTCCAAATCATGCCACACTGCAGCCATACTGAATTTGCTGTTATTGTCGTCTAAACCGACTGTAGCTGCCGATTCCGTCCATTTTTTGTTGCCGTCGTTGCGCCAGTAAAAATTAGAGGCCCCGTTGTTTGCATCGTGATAGGGAGTCGGAACGCCACCCATAATTCCGCCGAGCACATACCGACACGCATAAATGTCTAGATCGCCATCGTTGTCAGGGTCGCCAGCAGTCATTGAGTAAATGTCGGCAGGGTCGGTCATGCGCAGTGCAGTGCGTTCGGCGAAGATGCCGTTGCCGTCGTTGTATGCAATTAAAATGTTCGCGCCGACTGCCGCGGCTAAGTCTTGGTCGCCGTCGTTATCAAAATCGCATAGCAATACTCCGCGAGTGTTGTCTAAAAAGTCAACGCCTGCTGCGTTTGCGTTTTCAATAACGCTACCATCTTTTTGATGGATATATAAACGATTAGCCAAGCCGCCTTGCTGGGCCAAGTAAATGTCATCGAGGCCATCACCATTAACGTCGCCAAGAGCAATGCCTTGTGAGCCAATCAGGCTGTTGCCAATGATGCGATCGGTTTTATTAATGTACTTGTCTACGCCGTACAACAATTCTTGCCGGTAACGAGGCACGCCAGAAAACACAGCAGCCGAAACGTCACTGAACAATGGTTTTGCGGTAGAAACTAGCTGGTAGCTTTCGAGCTTGACGCTACGCAGAAGTGGTGCGCTATCTTTGTCTGCGGGGTAAAACCATGTCGCATAAAATTCTTGGTTTATCTGATTCAAAAATGGGGCATCACCAAATGGAGCGTGCACCATGACCGCAGTGCCGAAGTATTCTTTGTTATCGAGATCTACGCTAACGATTTTGAAAAAAGTGTTGAAGAAATTACCCTTTATGGTTGAGGAGGCATACCACTCAGTGGCATCGAGTAATGGCAGAGTCTCAATGCCTACACTGTCAACAACTGTCATATCTTGTTGTATGTATGAGCTTTCGGTTTGAGCGGCAATTAAAGCTGTGCCAGAGAAATCTTCAGCGAAAATTTCGCTTGGCATATCGTCTGCATGGTAACTCGCTTTGAACAGAAGTTTGAGCTGCTCCTTTGCCGCATCGTGTAGAGCTTCGCTTGGCCATCCATCTGCACTAGGGTTTACTTTTGCAGCATTTTCTTGAAACCAATCTTGCTGCTGCGCATTCGCACTACTCGCTGAGAAGAACAGCGCAAGTATGCAAAAAACACTTAATTGCTTTGGTGTACAGGGGAGCATACCTTATCTTAATGTACAGATGAACCTTAGCGACTTACTCTTTGTAGCTTTTTTCATAGTTTTGCATGTTGGATTTCTCCGCTTGCCAAAATCTAACTTTAGCCGCGCAATGAAATTGTCGCGCGGTGTGGCAGCAGTCATTTTGTCGGTAGTCGGCTTTTATGGATTATTTGCCGATTTGTCGCAATGGCAAAGCGCTTTTATCTTTCACCACGATCAAGGCAGTATTTTGGAGCGCAATTTGCATTTTTGCATGCTAGTGTGCATGGGGCATTTCGTTGCCGATTTGCTTTGGTTGGCTTGGGGAAATGTACGATATGGGACTGCTCCTCGCAACGATTTAATCATTCATCACCTGCTTGGAGTGGTTGCGTTTGGCTACGCCTTGCAAAATGAGCTAGCTTATGTCGCTTGCTTAATCACCATGGTGTCCGAGGTGATGCCAGTGACTACAGGTATTGCAGCTTACGGGCAACGCGTTCAAAATATGAGCATCGTAAGATTCGCTAATCGCTGGCGCCTTAGGTTGCTCGTTTGGTGGCGCGTGCCGCTGTGGTCTGCGATGGCGGTTTTGAGTATTCGCGCATTAATTATTGGCGGCTATCCACAAGATTTGTTTGTGCCTTACGTTCTTTCTACCTGTGGATTTAGCGGCTTACTACTGCTTGACCGCTTTTGGATTAAAAAGTGTTTGGCTGAAGAGGGTAATTCGTGAGCAATCCAGTAACGATAAAAGTTGCATCTGCATCAATAGACACAATAGATTGTAGTACTCGAATTCCGTTTCGCTTCGGAATTCATACTTTAACATCAGCGCCTTATGCGACAGTAACAGTCAAAATCACATCAAGCTGCGGGCGTCAATCAGTCGGAGCAGCCTCTGAATTATTGGTACCCAAGTGGTTTAAGAAAGATCCGAAGCTCACTCCCGAAGAAGATTCTCAGCAGTTACTTGACAGCGTGCAAGAGGCTTTTAGTTTAGTGCAGCAGTTAGATTTTTTATCATGCTTTGACTTGTGGTTTGAGCTGTATGAACAACATGTCGCAAGTCAGGCTAGGGACAGCGATGATTTGCTAGTGCGAGGATTCGGAATAGCAATATTAGAACGCGCAATCATTGATGCGTATTGCCGGTTGACTGATCAATCATTTCACCAAGCCCTATTGAAAGGCGGTCTAGGATTCGCGCCGCAAAAAGTTCATCCACAGCTTAGTGAATGGTCACTAACTGGTAATTTTGCTGAAACACCCGAACAAACGATTACGCTGCGACACACTGTTGGATTGCTCGATGTCCTTGCAACGCGTGATTTGCAGCAGAATGAGAATCCTAATGATGGATTACCGACCACCCTGCAAGAAGACATAGCAGCGTATGGCCTAAGCTGGTTTAAGCTTAAAGTTGCAGGCCCTGGGCCCGAGTATGTTCAACGTTTACTTGACATTGCCGAGTTGGTTAAGGGCAGCGATGGTGAAAATGCGCAATTCACAATAGATGGCAATGAGCAGTTCAGCTCCATGGAAGAATTGGCGCAATTTCTTACAACAGTGAGTGAGCATAGCCTAGGAAGCTGGTTGCTCGACAAATTAGCCTTCATTGAGCAACCATTAAGTCGGGCAAACACTTTCGATGCAGCTGCGAACGCTGATATAGAGGCTGTAAAAAAATTCGCACCTGTGATTATTGACGAGGCAGACTTTGGCACTTGGTCTTTCCCCGATGCCGTTAAGTTAGGATACCAAGGAGTTTCGGTGAAAGCGTGTAAAGGTGTTTTTAGAGCACTCCTTAATTATGCATTATGCTCTCAAGACGCAAACTTGTTTCAGTCAGGCGAAGATTTAACAAATTTGCCGGCCCGTGCTTTGCAGCAAGATTTATGTTTGATGGCAACTTTAGGTATTAAACATGTTGAGCGCAATGGCCATCATTATTTTCGTGGGCTTGATCACCTTGATTCCGTGCAAATACAGCAGCTATTAGAATTGCATCCCGATCTGTATTGCTCTGACGAAGACCTTCCAAGGTTATCTATCACTAAGGGGCAGTTAAATCTGGCTTCCCTAAACTGCAGCGGTTTCGGATGCCGCTTAAAGCCATGAGTGGCTTTCCGGCAATAGCCAAATTTAAATCAGTAACCGATTTTCAACGGCATCTTCAGTCTGTCGATAAAGATTTGCATTGCTTGACTCCTTCAGTTAAAGGCGAATCACCGATGTCGCGGCCAATCACTATTGGTGATAGGGTTTTGACCAATCGCTGGGCAGTGCATCCGATGGAAGGATGGGATGCGACCGATGATGGCAAGCCAACTCCTGATTTATTGCGCCGTTGGTACAACTTTGGACGCAGTGGCTCAGCCCTGATTTGGGGAGGTGAAGCATATGCTGTTTGCCCTGAAGGTCGCGCCAATCCTAACCAGTTACATCAGGGTAGCAGCGATGGCTTAGTCGAGTCGATGCAGATACTAATCTCAGAGTTGCGTCGCGGCCAAGATGACGCTGGAATCGCTGCATCCGAGACTTTTATTGGATTACAATTAACTCATTCTGGCCGGTGGTCTCGTCCAAGTTTAAGCGGACCGGCTCCGCTCACCATGTTTCGTGATGACTACCTTGACGAAAAAGTAGGCATCATTGACGATTCGTGCCTGCTAAGCGATGCAGACCTCGGCGAGTTGCCGTCTCTCTATGCTGATGCTGCAGCGAACGCCCAGCAAGCAGGCTTCGATTTTGTCGATATAAAATGCTGCCATGGCTATTTACTGCATGAGGCTTTGAGTGCATTTGAGCGCCCAGGTATTTATGGCGGTAGTTTCGAAAATCGCACTCGCTTATTCCGAGAAATAGTCAGTGCTGTGAGAAATCGTTGTCCACAGTTAGAAATAGGCGTGCGCTTGTCTGTTTCAGATGATAGAGATAATCCATTTGACGAGGCAATCGAATTTGTTGCCTTACTTGATGAACTTAGCATTCGTTTAGTAAACCAAACTATTGGCTCACCGTATTACTGCCCGCACGTGCAGCGTCCGGCAGCATTCGCTCCTTGTGATGGCGTAGTTCCAACTATCGACCCATTGCACTCGGTGGCCGTGCACATTAAGGCAGTGCGCGAATTGAAAGCCGCACATCCTCATATGATATTCGTAGGAACTGGGTACACATACCTGCAAGAGTATGCGCCGGCTGTGGCTGAGTATGAGGTCAGCAACAACCACGTAGATTTTGTTGGGTTGGGGCGCATGATATTATCTTACCCTGAGATGGCGAGCGACCATTTGGCAGGAAGAGAATTTCAACGCAAGCGAATTTGCAGAACATTTTCTGACTGTACCACTGCACCTCGCAACGGCATGAAGAGTGGTTGTTATCCGCTAGATCCAGAATACCGAGTTCGCCCTGAGGCGAAGCAAGTGCAAGCGCTGCGCCCATCTCCTGAGAGCAACGGATGAACAAATTTGAGCCAACTGAATTTGAAGGCTTGCCTTCAGCAAAGACTATCGATCCACAGCAGTTAAGGGCCGAAGAAGAGTGGTTGGATGAACAGGCAAGGCGCCCTCGGTTGAAACGAATGTTTGCTTTTTTGCGCAAGGGCGGGCCTGGTTATTTGCAAAGTGCCCTGACGCTCGGCGGGGGGACGGCAGCTACCATGCTCTTTGCTGGAGCTGCCTTTGGCTACGGCCTACTTTGGGTTGCTCCGATATCCATGCTACTCGGGATGGTAATGATGAGCGCTATGGCCCACCAAACTTTGTCAACGGGGTTGCGGCCTTATGCCGCAATGCGCGAGTTTGCGGGGCCGTTTTTCGCCTTTGGATTCGCTGGTGGAGCAGTGCTGTCTTCGATTATCTGGCATTTTGCTCAATACAGTTTAGGCGCTGCGGTCATCGCCGATATGGGGAAAGCCGCAGGTGTCGATATTTCCAATGGAGCTGCAGGGGCATTAATTCTTGCCGTAGCAATTGCCTGGGCATTTCTTTATGGACGTGCCGGGAGGTCTGTAACTATATTTGAAAACTCTTTAAAATTATTAGTCTGGAGTATAGTCGGTTGTTTTGGGTTAGTTGTAGTTAAAACAGGAATAGCCGATCCTAAGGCATTAGCCTCAGGATTCATCCCGTTTCAATTTCCAGAAAGCGATACTGGTGTGTCGGCGACAACAGTAGTTGTTGGTGGGCTCGCCGCAGCGGTGGGAGCTAACATGTTGTTCTTGTATCCCTATACACTGCTCGCTCGTGGCTGGGGTCGCAAACATCGTCAACTTGCTCAGTTTGATTTGCTAGCCGGGATGATGCTGCCATATTTGTTAGCAACCACATTGATGTGCATCGCAACCGCCAACGCCTTTTACTATGGTGATTTAGAGTTCAGCGGAACACGTTTAAGCCCCGTCGAAGCAGCACAAGCCTTGGCAACAGTTGTAGGTGATGGTGTTGGCCGCTGGGTATTCAACTTGGGTATCCTTGGAATGGCTGTGTCGTCGATAATCCTGCAAATGGTTTGCTGCGGATTTGTCGCAACTGAAGTCTTTGGCACCAAGTTTGGGTCCACGCGCTATCGATTGGCATGTTTAATACCAGCGCCTGGAGTATTGGGTGCCATCCTTTGGACAGACATTGCTTTATGGGTAGCAGTGCCGACAACTCTTGTTTGCGGATTTATGTTGCCTGTCGCTTATCTTGGGCTGATAAAAATGCAGGCAAGCAAGACTTACCTTGGCGAAGACAAACCGCCAGGCGCCAAAGGTAAAACATGGATAGGTGCCATGATATTATCAACGCTTACGCTTACAGTTTTTCTTGTATGGTACGCAATCACTAAGGGGCCAAGTTTTGTTGAACAGATAATCTCATGAGTCTTCAAAATTACATTAATCGACTACAAGCCTTGGGCGGCCCAATTTCGCCAGTGCGCAAAGTGTATGCCGCACCTCATGTAGTTGTGAGTGATGCGGCAGGCAAACAAATTAATTGGATGGGCACCGATGCGCAACGAGTGTTCCTTGATGCGCAAGGATTTGGAATTGCTGAAGCGATGGATACCGCCCAGAGATTTGAGTTGGGCTGGGAGGTTGCGAAACAGCTAATCACGCGCACGTCCTCTTTAAATTTGGCTAATGGATTTGCTGCTGGCGCTTCAGCAGACCACGTTCCGCCAACTACGAATTTGGATGAATTAGCAACGGCTGTGGCTTGGCAAGTTAATTTCATTTCAGAAAGAGGGGGCCTGCCAGTGATTTTGCCAATGCCACAATTGTCGCAAACTAATGCAAGCCCAGACGAATATGTTCGCGTGTACTCGTCAATTCTTGAGCAAAGCCAAGGGCCAGTCTTGCTGCATTGGCTCGGTGAGATGTTTCTGCCAAGCCTAGCGGGGTATTTCCCTGATGATAGTTTTTTACGGATTATGCAGCTTGACCCACAGCGGATTGAAGGTGTGAAGATATCTTTACTTAATGCGCAACGTGAAATTGACTTGCGCGAGATTTTAGCAGAGAATGGCCAGGTGGTATTTACGGGTGACGATTTCAATTTCACCAATCTGATAGCCGGCGATGAAAAACATTTTAGCCATGCCCTGCTCGGAATTTTTGACGGAATTGCTCGTCCAGCGGGCTTGGCGTTGCAATTCTTGGCTCATGGCAAATTGCAGCAGTATCGCGAGTTGATGCGACCGTGCGAAGAGTTGTCTAGAGTGGTCTTTGAGCGGCCAACTCAGCACTACAAAACGGGTTTGGCATATTTAGCATGGCTGGATAAGCGCCAAGAGAATCCCTGGCTGCCTTGTGCAGCTCACCTTGAACGCAACTCTGATTACTATACAAAAGTGTTTAAGCTAGCCATTGCGGCGCGAGTGTTTAAAGACCCGTCAGCTGCTCAAGCCTTAGCTTTATCTCATCACGTGTAGTGCAAAAATGCTCTAATCGTTCGGCGTCAGTTAAGTCTCCACCCTTGCGATCAGGGTCTTGCAGCGGCCAATGTATGTGTTTAGCTTTGCTGTAAAAAACCGGACAAATTTCTTCGGCGCATAACGTAATTACTAAGTCAACGCCACTAGGCTCGATGTCATTTACGTTTTTAGAGGAGTGGCCATCCATACTTAAATCAATTTCAGCGCACGCCGCTATAGCAAACGGATTTACTTGACTAGGTTTTGAGCCAGCCGATTGCACATTGATAGAATCATCGAATAAGTCGCGAGCTAAACACTCGGCCATTTGACTGCGCGCTGAATTAGCTACGCAAAGAAATAAGACGCTCTGAAAAGAAGTCATTGCCTTTGTCGTCGGTAATCATGAATGCCGGGAAGTTTTCAATTTCTATCTTCCAGATAGCCTCCATGCCAAGCTCTGAGTATTCTAAGCATTCAACCTTAGTGATACAGTCTTGCGCCAATCGTGCA
>Ga0233427_10001446_pt1 | contig 25404 bp, 23 predicted proteins | sample SI_118_April2016_5_FD_179885 | JGI IMG/M metagenome (GOLD analysis project Ga0233427, IMG submission 179885) | Seawater microbial communities from Saanich Inlet, British Columbia, Canada - SI_118_April2016_100_MG | ecosystem: Environmental > Aquatic > Marine > Inlet | place: Canada: British...
AGCTTCAACTGCTCCCTGATCGACCGAGCGTGTTCCCTCAGCATGTTTACGTTCTGAATAGGGTCTGCCATGTGTTGCGCCCACGACTCCAATGAGAAGCGAGGGACGGATACTTTCTTGCCGGGACGGTTTGACCAAGGATTCATCAAGTGAATGTAGCTTGTCCGAGCGTGGAAGTTGATGCGAGTGTCATAGTCGGTCCTCGATAGACCTGCCTGGCCCCTTGTTATAGAAGGATGTGGGTGTCAGAGTGCTGAACTAACGTTTGTTGCAACAATGTATGAATAGCTACGTATGTACAAGCGTATTGAGTTGCTAGCGGTATGCTCATCTTTTTTCAATATCCGTTGAGCTAAATCTTTCCAAATATAATTTTGATAATCGTATTCATTAGGTTCTCTGTGAGGTCGATTAGGTCGGCGCATAAAAACAACTCCAAGGTTCGCACTCATTAAATTAAGCTTGACCGCAAACAGCTTTTGTAAAACGGTCTCTATTAATAAACGCAGGCGCACCACGCGTACGTACGCACGTTGGATACACAGAGCAAGGCGCAATTTATAAAGAGTGAGGCCTCAGATTTTGCGATACGATGTAGATACTTATGCGACAGGTCAATAAATAAAGACCTGTACAGATTTTGCAAATAGGAGACTCAAAATGCTAGGCGAAAAAATAGGATCAATGCAGCAAACCACGAGCAACAAACTTTTGCCAGGTAACGGTGCTTTGCCGAGGTTTGAAACGACAGCTGAGGGATCTGGCACCCTTGCAGGTACTGAAGTCCAGGGTATGGCAACTTACACTGCGGATATGAGAGCAGATGGAACCCTTTACGGAGAATGCCCTAACCAGGGATTAGTTATGGCTGCAGATGGGGTAGCAACTTTCACAGCGACCGGTATCGGGACTTTCACAGAAGATGGTGGATCGATTTTTAAAGGGATGGTTTACTTCCAAGCTTCCGCTCCCTCACTATCAAGCTTGAACGGAAAAGCAGTAGTTTATGACTGGATAGTAGACCCTGAAGGCAACGCTTCATGGGACCTGTGGGAATGGAAATAAATTCATCCTGTTAGTGCGGTCAGCCTGATACACCCTGATCACATTTGAGCTTTGAGAAGATAACGTAAGTGGGACAGAAGAATTCATCCAACTGATCCACTGTTTTCACAAACTCAAATCACGAGTAACACCGAAAAACACCGCTAGAGAAGCCCCCGCAGAAATGTGGGGGCTTTTCTGTTAGTTGACCCAATAGCACCAAATAAATAGCCGCTTCGGTCTTCTGTCGTACCTGCTAGCCACACCTACCGCTAATAGCCACAAGCCCAATTGTTTATGTAGATGCTGGGTGTCAGGGTGTTGAGGTTAATTGCTGCCCCATTCAGCACTCTGAACCGCCCCGGGTTTTATGGAGACTCCAATCCTTGAGAGGATGGAGTGATGACAAGACGTGCCGCCGATTCATAGATAAATAAAAAAGACCCTAGAAAATAGGGTCTTTTTTATTTATCTCACTTTAGTTCACGCTTCTTTAGTTCTAAGACCAATCACACCAATTCCAATCAAAGAGAGACCCCAAAGAAACCATGTAACCATACCAACGGCATTATCTTCTATGTCTCCTATTACGCTTAGGACACCTAACATATCGACGACAGCCAAAATACCAAGTATGGCTATTAGGCCTCTAAAAATTAGACTGCCAGCACCATTTTTCAATGCAAACACAGTAAGAATAAAGAAGACAAAACTACCAGTAATCAGTTGAATATTATCTATCGAGCTACCTACAGCTTCAGTCATTACATAGATATCGAGGGTAGTCGTTTCAGAGGCTGCTCCCATCCAGAGACCCATACTCGTAAACAATGTAGCAAGCATCAGAATGATTGACATTCTCATGAACATATACCACTCGTCTGTAACTTTCACGGCCTGTCCTACCTGCAATAAAGACTTTGCCATGTATGTAAATACTCCGATAACGGCAACTAACATCACTGCCACAATTAGTTGATTATCTTGCAGTGCCTTGAGTTCCGCAGCAGGTTCTTGATCCTCGAGTAACCCAAGGCTGATGCCAAAAATCATAAATCCTACGAGAGAGAATGCTCCCCCAATAATCAGTCCCCATGACGTTACTTTTGATAAATACATTTTTCTCCCCCTTTAGAAGAAATAACTCTCCAGAATTCTAACGACCGGCCGGTAGAAGATCCTAGATTTTGCCGAGATACTACCATTAAACGCTGTCATGCATCTTTTAACGGTTATCAGTACGAATCGAACTAAGGTAATGGTCATCCTGGGACGTTGAGAAACAGTAGTAATCTAACTTCCAAGCAGAATGTCTCGAGTTCGAATCTCGTCCCCCGCTCCACAGGTAAATTGAACTGGAGAAGCCCTCGCAGAAATACGGGGGCTTCTCCAGTTAATTGTTGTAACCGGACGAATTAATTCGCTGCTTCGGTCGTCTGTCGTACCTACTGCCAACACCCACCGCGGATAACGGCAAGCCCCCATTGTTTATGTAGATGGTTGGGGGTCAGGGTACTGAGACGGTGTAAAGTGATGGAATCTTGAAACTACGTCTACTAACACTCGTATCACTGCTGTTACTAATACCTGCGGCTAGTTGCTCGTCTTCAGATCAGGCTGCTATCAAAAAATCGATTAGCACAAGGGTCGCATCAGCTGAATCAGCCATCGCTGCCCCTACGGATACATCTACAGCGGGTCAACAACATACTGACATAAGTTCATCTTCTCAAACTGATGAGCTAAGCCTCTTGCCAACACCTTTCCAAAACCAAACGGATTACTGGGCACTTCAACCATTCGTCGTTCAAGCAAATCAGTTGGAAATGCAATTCCATAATGGTTTTGATTACTTCACTGATCGGAACAAGGTTGCAGTTCACGCTGTGTCAACTGGACGCGTGTTATTTGTAGAAATCTTTGAAAGAGCTCGTGACGGTGCCTCTCAAATCAACCTTGCGTGGCAATCGCCTAGTGGCGAAGTCGTGTTGTACACACTTGAGCCGTCAGCGGGCCCAGCGGACGACACAAAAATCGCTGAACAAAAAATTCTTGCCCAGAAGATGATGGAATCGATGACAATCCAAGCTGGTGACGATGTGAGGCAAGGTGAATTTATCGGCTATCTCTACGGTCAGGATGAATGGGCGCACGTGCATATGACAGTGAAAGCGAGTCGTAATGGACCCGAAGAATGGCTCTGTCCTGCTGATTTCATTACAAAAGCGAAAGACTCCGATTTGTTGAGTAAATCTCTCATCTGGGCCGAACATTTATACAAAGATTCCAAGCAACCTGAGCTTTGTAATTATTGATGCTATTTATACACGTCACTGGCGCATACGCATGAGATGTACAACAACAAGTCAACACCAAAGTATTGAACTGGTTAGCAGCCTAAATGTGCATTGTGTCGCATAACGCAAAATTAAATTAGCGAAGATACGGAATCGTTCGTGGACCTTCCGGAAGCACGCACACCGTTGCACCATCTCCATACTCAGCAAGTAATCGAGCCACCGTCGATTCGATATCGTGAACCGGCTCGATGTGGGCCATACGGAGTTGCTCATCGGTTAACCCGTCCGATTTCATAAGGACGGATGCCAGTCGTTGAATCCGTGACTGAATCTGCACCTGCCACTGATCAGGAGTCGAATAGCCCGGCTCTTGAATCATCTCTTCCAGCGCCTCAGGTGAATCCTGAGATGCAAGAATTTCACCGTATCCGCCGTGATCAGGAAGACCATCTCGACACTCGGCGACGCAGATTATCGTGCCGCCTGGCCGAACAATCTCCGCGGCTGCCGACATACCTTTTACGGTTTGGTACAAATTTTGATCGAGCGGGTAACCTGAGTTACTGGTAATCACAATATCGAAGACGTTTTCGATAGGCTGCATCGAGGTTTCTTTTACCTTCACACAGGCCATTTCGTGCATAGCAAATAAATTGCCAGCAAAAGCTCCAGTAATTTGATGTTCTCTATTCAGCGTTATATCGACTGCGAAATCCACGCCTGTCGCCTGTGCAATAGCGCGCACATCGCTATGAATTGGGTTCCCCTGAGTGACACCCCACTTCGCCATCGGATGACCGATTCTGCTGGCGCTGTGCAGAGTGAGAACGGTTTCGATTCCGGCTAAACCCGGTGCAACCATTTTGGGACCACCGCTGAAACCTGCGAAAAAGTGCGGTTCAACAACACCAGTTGTAATTCGAATATCTGCAGCAATCCATTCCTTGTTTAGCGAAACTGGAACGCCATCGCCAAGTACACCCAGATCCACTAGGGTGGAAGGATCGCTGGCAACGTGATTTACCACACGATAAGTGTTTACTATTTCGTGCCCCAGCATCTGTTCAAGTTCTTCGGGAGTATTCGAACGATGCGTACCAGTGGCGATCATAATTAGCACATCTTCAGGAGTGGTAATTCCTTCGAGTTCCGAGATTATCGCACCCACAGCTTCTTTTCTAAGCTGCGGCCTTGTCACATCGCAGACCGATATTGCAACGCTCTGACCGCGTTGCACTATTTCTCGTAACGGACGGGAAGCTATAGGTTCTTTTATAGCTTTTTGAATCGCCGCTATTGGATCGGCAATCGCCGAATCGTAGATTGGGTTTATGACGGTTGTTCGGTCGTCTGGCAGTTCAATCCAGAGCTTTCCATCACCGTACTCAAGTCCTACTCGCACTACATTTCTCCTTGCTAATCCCGAATTCCAACGACCACTACGCGAAATTACGGCTCTGTACTAGCATTCACGCAGTGCGCTCTGCCAGAACTCAACGATAACCTCAAAGTAGCTCACTGCGATAACACTTTCTGTTCGCCTTAGGTTCTGGAGTACCTCCAAAGACAGTTACTAAACAGAAATACAGGGGATTTTCTTTTAACTAGTCCAATAGCACGAATTAAGTCAGTACATTCGTGTTCCTCTCCCAAAACTCTCTCCGGCATTAATGTCGTAGGTTAAAAAGATTGTCTTTGTGAACCAAAAGACTACTTATTCACTATCAATCACAGATTGTGGATTAGGAAGATGATGTATGACGGCGCCAGAAGAAAAGCATAGCGAATGAAGTGCCGGCGATGATCAGAGGCCACCAGAGCAGATTTATGAGTGAGATTATCAGGAAGAAAGCGATAACGCTGGTGGAAACTACTACGCCACCTCGGTCTCTGAATTTCGCTGCTGAAAGCACGGCAAATATCGGCAAGCTAACCACGAACCAGCCAATGAAATTAGAAATCGGAACGCCGTAGTAAACACCAATCGACAGCCATGACCAAGCATCCATCGGCCCTGTCGCAACGGGCTCAAGCAAAAAATCGATTACCACCATTGTTATCGGTCCTACGATGGGCCACCAACCTTTGGCGACATTAGCCCAGATTAGAACGTTCGCAGCAAACACTGTTACAACAATCCAAGCAGAAACTAGCGCTATCGGGACATCGAACAATGACGGACCCAGAGCGCTACCGTAACTGTATGTTCCGAATGGAAAGCCGGTCGATTCTCCCAGCACTTCAGCCCCGAAACCGAATAGGCCTATCCCGATAAAAATCAGGCGGTTACGAGCATTGACCTGCAGAAGAATGAGCATAGTGGCCAAGTAGAGGAAGGTTGGTGCGACCCATTCGGTCCCATCAGGAGATTCCTTCCAAAGTGCGGATGAGATGACACCGCCAGACCACAGCACAACATAGACAGCAATGCTGGATAAAATAAATACGTTCAGCAACTTATTCAATTCGCCGCACCACCGACCATCTCACTGACGATTTCCGCTGACATCAGAACGGTCGGTGTGCCCCCGCCAGGATGCGTTCCACCTCCTACGTAGAACAGATTTTGGATTTTCCGGTCTTTCAGAGAAGGTCGAAAAACAGTTCCTGTCCATCCGTGAGAAACCTGTCCGTATATCGAACCACCAGGTGTGGAGTATTCGGACTCTAGCCAAGCTGGAGTCCAACAATCAATGAATCGGGCATCTACGAAAAAGTCTGGCATACCTGATTTTGCAAGACGTTCTCGCACTCTCCGAACCGCTTCTGCTTCAAACTCAGGAGTCCAGGGTGCTGTATCCGCTGGAGCATTGGCCATCACAAATACAGATTCACCGCCAACGGGAGCCATAGAGGGATCCGTAATTGAAGGGACATTCACGTAGACAGTTGGATCATCAGGAAACTTTCTTTCGCTGAAGATCTGTGAGAACTCTCGGTCGTAGTCGTCGGAAAAACAGACTGTGTGATGACGAAGTCCCTGTAACTTCTTATTGAGACCGATCAACATGACAAACCCTGACATCGATCGCTGCTCAGGCTTGAGCTCGCGCCCGGCGTTACCTTCAGTTAGTCTGTGAATCGCCCCGGGGTCTGCGTTTGATATGACGGCGTCCGCCCTAAAAAAACTGCCGGCTGTAGTTACCACACCAGTTGCGCTGCCGCTTTTAGTGACTATGTCAGCAACAGTACTGCTGTATTCGAATCGAATGCCTACCCGCAGCGCAACTTCGCAAAGCTCTTCAACGATCCGGTACAGACCTCCAGGGACATACCATCCGCCGAATGCCAGTTCCATGTACGGGATAAGAGCCAGCATTCCAACTGCGTCTTTTGGAGAAGCGCCTACATAGGTCGGATAACGTTCAAATATCTGGCGGATATGCGGGTTTTTGAAGTATCGGTGAACCGCCTTTTTGTAGTTACCCCACGCGTGCCGTTTTGGCGCTCCTAACAACAACGGCAAGTCCTTCAATCTTGGCTTAGCCATTGGAGGACGGTCAAAGAACGTTTTCTCAGATAAGTTGTAAAGCTTTGCACCTAACTCAAGGAACCGGTAAAGTCCATCGACATCTTGTGTCGATCCTGTGAAATTTTCAAATTCAGCCGTGAGATCTGGCAATTGCGATGAGTAGGTGAATCTGGCATCACTGCCGAACCTATATTCAAAAAGCGGGTCGAGCCGAACTGGGCTCAAGATCTTGTGAAAATCCACGCCACCAAGTTTAAATAATCGCTCAAACACATGTGGCAAGGTAATTAGCGAAGGCCCAGTATCGAATTTGAAGCCGCCACGCTCAAATCGGTTCATTTTTCCTCCAGGTCTTGAACCTTGTTCGAGGACGGTGACGTCCCACCCGCCATATGCGAGGCGTATTGCAGTTGCAAGACCACCGAGCCCTGCCCCAATGATTACAGCTTGCTTAGTCATCGTTAACCACAATTCCAGACGCCATATATGTACGTCCTTTCCAGCGAACACCTCCACCAATCGAACTCTGCCACCACGATCGCATACCCAGAACTACCATAAACGTCACTGCGATTGGGTGGAGTACCACTGACCACAGTGGATGTCGAAATCGGAGTGCGACCAGAGTTCGAGGAGCTAGGGGCCATGCTGCCAACAGCATGAAAACGGGACCGATTGCATCGTAAAAAAACAAGATCAGTACAATCAACGGTAGAGCGACAAATGTAACGACCATGTACATCTGGAAGACCGTGAATGACCATAGGCTACCGAGGGCTGGATAGTAATTTTTGGAAAAGCCGTTCCAGATACCGCCGAAGTTTTCGTACATTCGGACTATAGCGACTTTACGTCCATCAATAACCTGGGAGTTCTCAGATCGTTTTCGCCATTCCCGCGCTAAAGCGGTGTCTTCAAAAAGCCGGTCCTTAACCAGCTCATGCCCCTCGATTCGTTCATAGGTTTCGCGATAAGCGAGTATGCATGCACCGTGTGCCAAACCGAGGGAAGCACTATTTCTTATAAAACTCGAAATGAATGCAGGAAAAATACTAAAAACTATGAAGTTCAGCAGCGGCATAAGGAAACGTTCAGTGAACGAATTCATCTCTATCTTCGGCCAGGCAGAGAGTAGAGTAGCGTTTCTATGCTTGGCTTCGGCAACGAGTGACCGTACAGCATCCGGCTGAAGTCTCGTGTCCGCATCGATGAACAGTAGCCACGGTGAAAGAGCATGTTCAGACAGCCTCTTACATGCGTGTGATTTTCCAACCCAGCCGGCTGGAAGGCTTACGGTTGGAACCTGACGGACTGTGCCATGGTGAACCCTCAAAAGTCGATCTATGACATCCAGCGTTCGGTCAGTAGAGCCGTCGTCGTAGATTAGAATTTCCTTGACCGGCGAACCTTGGGCAAGAGCGTATTCTACGCAGGATTCAAGGTTGTCCATTTCATTTCTTGCCGGTATCAATACCGATACCTGACCTTTTTCTACAGCCGACTTATTTAGCCTCCGAGGCCAAACGAGCAAGTTCATCAGTGCGATTAGAGTGACCGGCACGACAAGGACGGCAGAGGTGATCACCAAGGTGACTTCGATGCTATTCATGGCCAAAGATCACCTTCGCAACTGCTTCGGACTGCTCTTCAATAGGCAGGTGCCCTGCACCAGGTAACGTGTGTATGCGAACGTTACGAAGTGTTTCTTTAAGGATTTGAGATGATTTTTTTACTGCACTAAAGGTCTCTTCGCCAACGATGAGGTCAATGGGTACATCCAGATCTACGTAACGTTCAGGGCCTTCATGCTCGTACATCATGCGCAGGAAAGAATAAACTGCATCGTGATCGACGCGATCGAAAGAGGCAGTGAGGTTGGAATCGCCGGTCCGTTTATTACGTAGTGCTTGATTGGTGAAGAATCGGCCGATCGGCGAGGCAAATGTCACCTTGTAAGCCATCTTACCGAATGTCCCTTTTAGGAAAATCGAGAAGTACCACGGAGCGTACGCAAACGGATCAATCATCACCAAACGCTTTACCTGCGCCGATGAGAGTTTTGCCAGCTCTGCACCGATAACTCCGCCAGTACAGTTCCCAATGATAGTCACCGGTTCATCGAGGTTTACGGAGTCTGCAACCATCTCAGCGACCTCCCCTGTTTGCCAGTTTTTTGGATGAGCAGATTTCCCGTAACCGGGTAGGTCGGGAGCCTGAATTTGAGCTGAACTTGGAATCATCGGGACCATCGGTGCAAATGTGTCATGACTTCCGCCCCAGCCATGAAGCGCAATGTAGTTCGAAGAACCAGTTCCCCATGTTTTTACTTCGAGAGGTCCGGTCATACCGTCATCTCTTTTAGCCCCCACTTCACTATTCGATCCGCTGCCATTTTGCCGCTCAGCACGCACATTGGAACGCCGGTGCCGGGAGTGGTGGAAGCACCAGTAAAGAACAAGCCATTTATGTCCGAGGAGATATTACGAGGTCGGAACGGGCCGATCTGCCGAAAGTTGTGCGCTGCACCAAATGCAGATCCATCAAAAAGTCCGAATTGATCCGACCAGTCGACCGGAGACCAAGTTTTCTGAGAAAGAACGTCTTTCTCAGAGATAGCAATGCCATGATCATTCATACGCCGGAACATCTGTGACTGTAGTTGTTGGGTGACCATCTGCCAATCAGTCTCTGGCATACTCGACAAGAGTGGAACCGGTGCGAGCAAGAACACACTAGATTTTCCGGCTGGGGCAAGTGAGTGATCTGTGTTGGAAGCTACTGAAACGTAAAATGGAAGGTCTTTTGGCACCCTGCCTTGGTTCATCAATTGGTCGTAGGCCTGTTTAGGGTTTTCTGGCAAGAAAACACTGTGGTGGTTCAACTCCGGCAATTCACGGTCAATTGCCAAGTAGTAGGTGATGACGCCGGGTGTCATCCTAGGCGGTTTGTAGTCCTTAGTTGAAGCTTTAGATTTCCCGTCGAGTAAGCGCGTCATCGTCGTCGGTACATCTACGTTTGAAACGACTATCGGAGCCAACTCTTTGGAGCCGTCAGGCAGGGTAATTCCGGAGATGCGACCATTCTCACTGTCGATGCTTTGCACAGGACTGCTTGTTCTAACTTCAACTCCGAGGCGGATCGCAACCCGCTCCATTGCTTCGATCAGACCGTACATCCCACCCCTGGGAAGCCAGAGTCCATGCTCAAGTTCGCCAAACGGAATAATTGAGAAAATGCCGGGGAGGTCATACGGAGCACCGCCCAAATACATGCCATAAGAACCGAATGCTTCTATTATCTTTTTGCTTTTGAAATGTTTCCGGAGTTGCGAATCCATTGAACGAAACAGGCCAAGCTTTGTCAGGTTGGTGACGCCAGATGCCGAGAACCAGGCAAGCGGTGAATCTGCATTGCGAGTGACGAGTCTGTCGAATGAAAGGTTGTATTTACGCCTAGCGTCTTTAAGGAAATTGAACAGCCCAACTCCATCACGTGGATCGAGCCTTCGGCACTCCTCGGAAAGACGAGTTAAGTCTGAGGAAAGCTGAAATGTTTGTTTGTCAGGCCAGTAAAATTTGATCGCAGGATCGACGCGTATCAGATCGAGTTCTTTAGCGAGGCTCGTCCCAGCGGCCTGAAATAACTCGTCGAAGACCCAAGGATAGTTCAGAAGTGACGGCCCGGTATCGAATTTGAATCCGTCGAATTCAAGGTGGTTAGCCCGGCCACCGACACGAGAGTTCGACTCAAAGACCGAAACTCGATAGTCGCGTAGAGCTAGATGAATAGCTACGGAAAGTCCACCTACTCCTCCGCCAACGACAATTGCTCTGTCGTTCTGCATTTCTACCTACCTATCAAATATTAGTGAGACCGGCAGTTGCCAATACTTGTTAGTTGGTAAGACCGAAAGTTTTTCTAACATTGAAAGAGAAGAGCGCTCAGAAGCAGATTCGCTGTTCAGGATTTTGCTGTTCAGTCGTGAATAAAGACGATGACATGATTCGATCGCTATCCGGCTGTCCGGGTTAAATGCCTGTATACCGGGTTCAGAGCGGTCATACCAAGTTGCAGCTTCTTCAGCCAGTTGAAGTTTGGCTTCTAGTATCGATCTATGGTCACCCTTCAACACACGGCCAGAGATACTCCGACCGGCAGAGTCCAAACGGTCGACTGGTAAATAGCATCGACCACGTGCAGCATCATCTGAAACATCTCGTGCGAAGTTAGTTAGCTGAAGAGCAATTGCCAAAGCCCGTGCGCTCTGCATGCATTCGGTTATCGAAGCACTTTTGGCCGAGCCGTATACATGCGCAAGAAAGTAGCCAACGACCGATGCTGATCCGTAAATGTAACGGTCAATCAGGTCCGTCCAGCCTACAAATTGTTGTGGAGCTAAATCACTACGCATTGCTGTGAGGAAGGAGATGTAGTACTCGTCTGGAATTCCGTTACGTCGTGCAACGTCTCGGAAGCCGGCGAGAGTTACTGGTATTCCGTGCTCAACTGCGGTAGCTATACCGGGGAAATAATGCGTTTTGTCGAAATAGTATTGCCAAGCGTCGAGCATTTCGACTTTGTCAGTTGCGGAAATCTGAAAGGTGTCAACCACTTCGTCCGGATAGCGAACCGCTGCGTAGATCATTTCAACATCTGCACGCTTATCAGCAGGCAGAAATCTTGTTACCGCATAGAAAGATGAGCTGTAGGAGCGCAGGACTTTCCTTCCCCATTTTGCAGCGACTGATCGCGCCCCGACTTCGTTCGTCTGACTAGCAATTTTCTCGCTGAAGAGGGTATGAAGTGAGTTCCATTGAAGCTGGCTCCATCCCTCGTCCGCTTGAACTTCGCCAACCTGGCTACGATCTACAGTTGTATCCATTGCCTGATAAGTACTAATTACAGCGTCGAGTCGTTGCTTTAGTTGCAAAATATGTCACCGCCGCCTTTCAGAAGTCAGAACCGAGAATATTGTTTATATTATTCTACATTAATATTTAAACATTGAATATATATAACAATACATGAAACGATTTTGCCTAACAACCTCAGCAAATCAGACTCGTCGATGGATTACGAATTAAACATCCTGTAAGACTCTGTCGATTGATATGCCTCAGGATTATTACGAACTAGGTTGGTCTCCTCCTGATGGTCCTAATTCTGAGTATGCTAATTTTTCGACATAACACCGGCTTCTTGAAGCCCTTAGATGAGGATCCACGTAGCCTTCAGATTGCGGAGTGTGTCCGGTCAGAGTGGGGAGTTAGATTCCAAGAGTCATGTACTCGTTACCTTTGATCTCCAAAAAAAAGCTGGCAAATTCACTATTCGCGTGAGTCACCGTATCTGGATGAAATTCGACGGCATCCAAATTTCGTCATTCGGCAATCAATCTACTAGTCCATCCGAAGCGAAATCAAACCATCATCCCCACCGTAAAAACTCTCAGCATCATGTTGCGGTTTGTAGCCGATCTCCCGTCTCGTCGTCTCGATGTCGAAAATGTTGTACGTATTGTCTGAAATCACATAGTAATGGGCGCTCGGTCGTAGCTTGCCGGCCCGTGCCGTTTTGTAGCAAGCGTCGACGAATCGCGCAGAGTCTTCCTGGTGACACCAAACTGTGAAATATGAAATCTCGTCCTTCTTCCCGTTAGTCGGGTTTATGCCACCCCAACGAGCCGCAACCGCACCTTGGCCCTGCGCTCCTAGTCGATGGCACCACGCTTCCACGTAAGCCTTCTCTACGCCATAGTCACCATTTGGACACGGCTCAGTCATAACCGATAATGGTTCCGGCCAAGGATCAACTTCTTTGAAACGACGGTTGGCAATCGGAGAGTTTTCTTCCCTCGTATAACCGTAATATGCCGTACCGGTAGCGTGCACGGAACTCGATCCTATGACGACGGCATTTGGACAAACATCCATGATCGCCTTGAAAACCCGATCGGTCATCGCATTCATCTCGCTGAGCGGATCTTTGCGAGCAAGATAAACAACTAAATCACGATATTCGAGCGCACTACGCAACTTTGCATCATCTACTGAAGCGTCAAGTTCTATGAATTCTCCGTGCGCCGACGGATCAGTCGCTGCATCGGGCGCACCTGGCAGGTCGGCCGAAACGACGCGGTACTCCGCATCTAGTTGAGGCAAATAGGTGCGCAAACCTGCGCCAATCGTGCCCTTGCCGCCTATCAACAAAGTACTAATCAATATTGTGTTCCTATCATGTGAATAATCCGTTTCGCTAAACGTCATCTATCGCTTGATATCAACGATATTACCGCTGCCAATAAAACTCTGATTCTAATTCAAAGTGTCTGCATAAAAATCGCCAAGGAATTAATAATCCACACCCGAATTACACAGCAGCGGCTCGGATACGTAATGGACTGAACATAACCTCGAGCTAATACGGTGACATGACGTAGAACACCTTAGCCCCCCTTAGATACCGGCATGCACCACGTATTTGGTGGAAAGTTTGCAATACAGTTGTTCGCTAAATACAGGGCGACGGGCTACAGGGGAACGTTCACGATTTGTAACGGGATGTTTTACTCGGAAAAGAATCAAAAGCAGTCTGCTTCTGAAATTGCTCAGAAGTAGACTGCTTTTGATTTGGCAGTGTGACTAAGTGGGAAACGACCGGTTACAGATCTCGCATGAACGTAACGTCTTGTGCGAACGCTTCATTGCTTCCGCTAACAAGATCGATCTGCCCTCTGCCCTTCACATCTTGCTTAGATCCATCACGCTCCGGCTCAACATATCGATCGAACCATTCTTGAAGCTGCTTCGCCATATGTCTGATTATTGACCTGAACGCTATATCGTCTATGGCGTTCACCGTTTCGTTTGGATCATTTCCCAAATCGTAGAACTCGTTCGGTCCGTCGGGATATCGATGAATGTATTTCAGAGATTTGGTTCTTATCATCCGCGTAGGACCGTACTCGTCCGCCACAACAACCGATAAATCTCCTGCCGGAATCGCACCATCTAGCGTCGCAGCGAAGCTCGTTCCTGGAAGTAAATCTCTAACGTTGCCAATGGTGTAGCCCAAACGCACGTAATCCAAGATCGTCGGCATCAGGTCGTAGTGACTAAGTAACCCCGGCTCAACCTCGCCTTGCGGAACATGTCCCGGTCGTGACATTAGCGTCGGGACTTTCACTGCGGTGTCGTACATATTCGCCGGATACGTCCCGTTGCCTTTGCCCCAAATACCGTGGTGCCCCATGCTCATACCGTTGTCGGCAGTGAAAACAATCAACGTGTTCTCGCGAAGATCGTTCGCCTCAAGCCAATCAATCAATCGACCTATATTGTCGTCCATTGCCGTGATCGCAGCGAAGTATCCACTTAGAAGTTGACGTCGCTCGTCTGCTGTCTCGCCGACACTACCTGAAGAACCCTCTTTTAGTAGATGATTCGGGTGAATCGGATCCCAGCGAACGGAGTCGAATGTACAGTTGTCGAAATAGTCGTTGTATATGTCCGATGGATGCTGCTCACGACCCCATGGAGCGTGCGGTGCCGTGTAGTGAACGTTCATAGAGAACGGATTATCTAAACTCTTTTGATCGTCCAAATACTCAATTGCATTGTCCGTAATCACATCACTAAAGTAGCCGTCTGACGTGTATTGCTCACCGTCCTGAAACATCGGTGCATTGTAGTAATCACCTGAACCACTGGCGTGAACGTTCCAGTAGGCAAAACCAGCCTGAGGCATGGCGGAATCACCGATGTGCCACTTACCGCTCAGAGCAACGTCATAGCCATTATCGCCAAGAATTTCGGTGTAAGTAGTACGTCCCTCAAGGTACTGAATAGTCTTGCCATCACCCGGTAAATCGACCGAGTTACCCGCTCTTAGAAAATCCTGAACACCATGCTGCGAGGGTATTTGCCCTGTAAGAATCGATGCTCTTGCTGGCGAACAAACCGGCGAAGCACAAAAGAAATTTTCGAAACGAATTCCGGTCTCCGCCAGTCGATCCAAGTTCGGCGTCTTAAGCTCAGGTGTTCCAGCGCAGTTCATCGCCCACGCCCCCTGATCGTCGCTCAGGATGAACAATATATTGGGTCGGTGCGTATCGGTACTTGCCACGAAAACTCCTAATAAGAATCGATAAAAAAACCAAAATGGAATTCTACCGTCCTATGCCGTCGATTAGGCTCTGGCAGTCTTCGATTTTTATCTCGCACAGCAATATCAAATTACCGACAATCGCATACGTCGAGTAGCTCGTGCGTGTCGAACTAATACCCCCCGAAGCGAATGGGGCTGGCTTACGCCGACCGGTTGCGACGTCCGCTATTTCCTGACCCGAGCTAATCGCTTCGGCCTGCGTTTCGTAAACGCGAACCTCAACATCGCGCTGGTCATAAAATCCATACCAAACGCTCGCTACATCGGGCAAAGTCTCAGGTGAAAGCTCTTTCGACTTTTTCCATCCCACAGCAGCAACATCGTCGGCAGTGAACACGTCATTTGGAAGCGTGATTTGAACGGCGTCAAGCTCTGGTTCAGATATCGATTCACCAACCGGCTCAGCACTACTAGACGGGGCGCAAGCAGAGGCAAACATAGAAATCACCGCTAGAACGACTACAAGTGATAAGAATCGTATATTGCTCATGGCTCGGCAGTATAGCTCAAGCAATACAACGAAACGAACCACGACCAATTTCGTACATAGCCAGATACTTCGCTCATGGACTTAATTACTTGACCGGTCCAATCGACCACCCCGATTCGTAGCACGCCGACCATACCTTCGTCCTTGGTGATCAAAACATCGATTTGGACCGGATCAATTCTCACTCGAACCGCGGAGTTCAACTGATCCGATCCGCCGTCGTCAACGAAAAGTGTTTCATCAGCCGAAACGCCCAACTAACCGAGCACTACCTCATACGAATTGGCATCAGACTTACGAACGTGAATCACACACGAATAATGAGCAGTAGCGAAGTAGGGGGCGAATTTAGTATCAAACCTATTTAATCGACACAATTCGCTCCTGCGCCATGTAAATTTGCTAGCAAAGCAAGATAGTCAAAAACATCACTAAAGGGCCGACCGCCAAAGGAACCAAGTATGCGTAATGAAAAAATCGGATTCGTAGGACTCGGAATGATGGGTTTACCGATGGCACGTAATTTGGTCGAAGATGGCTATTCAGTCAACGTATTTGATCTAAACAAAGCCACGGTCAACGCTGCAAAAGATTTCGGCGCAACATCATCCGATTCTGCCGCCGAAACCGCTACCTTGTCCGACATCGTCATCACAATGGTTCCTGATTCCGAACATGTCGAAGCCGTGATAGCCGGAGCGGACGGTATTCTCGAAGGACTGAAACCCGGCTCAGTCGTTATAGATATGAGCACAATAGACCCCGAGATGGGCAAGAAGATGGCGAACTTGATCGAAGCCAAGGGGTCGAATTTCGTCGATGCCCCGGTAACTGGCGGTGTTGGAGGAGCAGAAGCCGGAATTCTTTCTATTCTTGTAGGTGGCAATGCGGAAGTATTTGAACGAGCGCTTCCTGTATTGAATGTTCTCGGTGGAGACGTTTCGCATATGGGCCCCGTGGGTTCGGGTCACATGACCAAGATTGCAAATCAACTGATCGGCGTTGCGACTCTCGCTGGAATGGCGGAAGCATTCGTTCTAGCGAAAAAATCGGGACTCGATATGCAGGCGTTTTTCGACGCTGTGAAGAACGGTGCAGGCAGGTCATGGGCGCTCGAAACGCTTGGACCTAAAATTCTTGATGGAGATTTCACACCGGGTTTCATGGTTAAGCATATGCAGAAAGATTTACGCCTTGCGGGTCAACTGGCTGCCAAGACTGGCACAGCCCTGCCCACAAGCACTCTCATTGCTCAGCTCTACCGATCGGTTCAAGCCGACGGACCAGATGCGGTAAATCAAGGGCACCAAGCTCTTGTTCAGGCAATCGAGAAGATGTCGAACGAAAAAGCTCGTAAGTAACTCAGTCGATAATTTCTTCTGGTGAATATGGGTTTAGCCAACCCTATTCAGCAGCACTACAATCGGTCGACCCTCTTCGCCATTTCGAAATCGTTGGTGACCATGCCACCTAAATCGTGACTCCACCATGTGAGCGTCACTCTCCCCCATTCGGTCACAATCCGAGGGTGATGATCCGCAGCTTCCGCAAGATCGCCAACACGATTAGTAAAAGCCAAAGCCTCTACAAAATCCCCAAACGTAAACGTCCTTTGCAAACGCCCTATCCCTGCCTCTACAACTACGCTCCATCCCGGCACAGCCGGCATTAGTTCTGCAATTTCCTGCTCAGATAATTTCGCCATTTCCAGCCTCTTTTCTATATGAGTTCTCAGTCCACAATGTTCACGATCGGCAATACGATGTGCGAAGAATGGTCTCTGTCCATGTAAACGGTGTTCGTCGCTTTTTGGGTTCGCGTGTGCCGGCCTATCGGTTCGCCAGTATTCGGATTAACGTCAAACCTAGGGAAATTACTCGATGATATATCGACCCTAATTCGGTGTCCTTTGACGAATCGATTAGACACCGGAGGAAGTTCGATTTGCAATTCGTATACTTCTTCCGGTGTCATCAATTCTTCGCTGGCGAATCCGTCACGAAAACGAGCCCTCTTAATCGAATCTTCCAGTGGTAAATGAAACCCCTCAGGATATTCTTCGCTAGGTGGGTAAACGTCGATGAGCTTCGCCGTGAAATCAGTATCAATAGCATCAGAGGAAATCCACAAATTCACCATCATCGACCCTGTAACTTCGACATCAGCCTTCAGCGGTTCCGTCTGAAACACGTTCACATCTGCACGATCCGCCAATAACGCAGGTGTACCCGGTTCACGATCAGCAGGAACGACCGTCGACTGGCGTTCTTTTTGATGAATCGGACCGTCAGGTATTAGCGAACGCATTCGAGCCCGCTGCGGAACATAAGCACCATCAAGATCATCAGGCAAAACTATCCACTCGTAGAATCCGGTTACATTTCCGCTAATGGAAGGTACTGGATTCTCAGGGTCATGAACCCATGATGTTTCACCCGAATCTGCGATAGGAGAACTTACTCCTAAACCTCCGTCGGCTGACAAGTAGTACGGGGTTTCCACTGCACGAGCCAACGGCCACTCCTGCTCCATTCGCCATCCGCCGCCATGCCGAATCCGCCCAGCCGCGTCAAAATCCCCCACTCCGCCGCCCATCACAAATATCCGAACCGGGGCATCGTCTTCGACCCCAGTTCCGACGCCCTTAAGCCAGTGATCGAACCATCTAAATCGTTCTGCGTTGAGAACTTCGTCACCCCAGTTTGCGGTCTGACCAAAATCGACATCACCGACAAATGATGCACCCTTACCCCGCATCGAAACGTGATTCCACGGCCCCAGGATCAATCGTTGTGGTGATGTATTTTTCTTCACCATATGTGCGAACTGCTCTGAAGTTTCTGCGGCGAACGGGTCGTACCAACCTGAACTGTAAACCGCTGGAATATCGGCCATACGATCATAATGTTGCGCGTGATCGAGCGATTCCTGTTTCCACCAATCGGTGTACGAACCATCTCGGTAATAGTGCATAAGAACTTTTTCAAGGTTTGGCACTGCAGAAATTGGAGTACTACCCTCGGTGAACGGCTGCTTCCAAATCTCCTCGCTCAATCGCTCGGCACCATGCTCGATTCGTTCTATCGCCTCGGAATTACCAGCGATCTCCTGCGAATCGTATCCATGCAGATAAAGCGCGCCGTACATGTGTAGAGCCATCGCCCCACCTTGCCGAACTTCCCATCGGAACGCGTTCGTCGGAGCTACATCAACCCACAGTGCCGTCAGGTGCGGTGGGCGATACAAAGAAGCCATGTTCTGCACGATGCCTCCGTGAGAAGCACCGACCATACCTACCTTGCCGTACGACCATGGCTGGCCTGCCGCCCATTCGATGGTGTCATAACCGTCTAGACCCTCTTTTTGGTTGGCAGTATGGAAGTAATCACCGGTCCCTTCAGAATCACCACGACCTCGTAGGTCTTGAAGCACCACAACGTAACCGCGCGGGACGAACGCATTCGCAACAGCTTCGATCCAAATGACCGGGTTCGACTTGTCATAAGAAGTCCTACCAACGATCACCGGAAACCGACCTTCGACAGCGTTTCCGTTTTCATCGGCAGGACGGTAGACATCGGTCGCAAGCCGAACACCGTCTCTCATCGGGACCATTACATTATGTGAAGAAACAATTCCAAAATTCGGGAAGTCAGTCATAGGTCTACTTACTGCAACGCTAATAAGGTTGATTACCTGTATCCGAACCAAGCCTCATAGATGCGGGGGAATCCAAGTGTGAACGTATCTACAGTCCCGCTATTGCCGTGTGCCAGCTAAGCACCCCGTTGATCATTATTGACTAAGCTCACCGGTGCTGTAGTGAGCGTATTCGTAAAATTAACACTAGGAATTCGATAACCGTTTTTCATTCGAAGTGCTCCTCCAAGCAACCATCCTCCCCTTAAAGGAGAGCAGATTAGGGTGAATAGCCCGACCATCCAAGCAGGCATTTTCAACGAAAAGGGTGACACTATCCCCTTTATGTCCGAGAGACGTTGACTCTACCGGTTGATAGATATCGATTCAGATTTTGAATTCATTCCAATTCTACTTACCAATCATCCGTAATATCAGAACCTAACGCGTCCGACACGACGCATTGAGATAAACCGAGGTAACCTGTCAAATAATTGGGCTAAAAGTCCGAACCAGATCACTGCAATCACAGGTGGGACCATAATGGCGTTGGACAAACAGCAACTCGTAGAAATGTATCGACGGATGTGCCGCATCCGATATTTCGAAGAGGCTGTGATCGAAATTCACTCGTCGGGTGAACTCATTGGACCTGCTCATCCTTACATTGGTGAAGAAGCCGTCGCAGTTGGGGCTTGTGCCGCTTTACGTGACACCGACCGAATCGCTGGCAACCACCGATCCCACGGGCACCCGATAGCCAAAGGGGGCGACGTAAACCGAGCGATGGCAGAAATCCTCGGGAAGTCAGACGGATATTGCAAAGGAAAAGGGGGTTCAATGCACCTTGCCGACTTCTCGATCGGCATTCTGGGCGAATCCGGCATCGTCGCATCTTCTGTACCAATCGCGACTGGAGCCGCGCTTGCAGCGAAGCTCAGCAAACAGGATTTTGTATCGTTAGTGTTCTTTGGTGATGGAGCATCAAATCAGGGTGCCTGCCATGAGTCGATGAACATGGCATCTCTCTGGGACTTACCCGTGATATTCATGTGCGAAAATAATGGCTACGCAATTACAACCTCGTACAAAAACTCTGTCTCCGTAGACCACGTGAGCGACCGTGCTAGTGCGTACGGCATGCCGGGTGTATTGATCGATGGACAAGATGCTATTGCTGTTTGGGAAGCTACTAATGAAGCTGTTCGGCGTGCAAGAGCTGGCGAAGGGCCAACGCTGATCGAAGCGATGACTTACCGATTTGAAGACCATTCACTTGGTCTAGATAAAATTCGTAAGTCTGAGTACCGGACTCAAGAGGAAGTCGACGAAGCGATGACCCGCGATCCACTTCCAATTCACCGATCCGCAATGATCAACCAAGGGTTTGTGACCGCCACCGAATGCGACGAGATCGAAGCAACCGTCCATAGCGAGATCGAAGGTGCGGTTGAGTTCGCTCGTAACAGTCCTTACCCCAAGCCAGAAGACCTTTACGAAGATATGTGGGCGACTCCCGTCTAGTATCAGCCAATCTTCCAGACTCAACTATCACTTCGTAGAAACAGAACCATTAATGGCAACTAAAACCTATATTCAAGCAATCGCCGAAGCGACTATCGAAGAGATGGAACGCGACAAATCGGTTTTCACGATGGGAGAAGACCTTCGTCATTCCGTATACGGAGCGACCGCCGGACTTGTTGAGAGATTTGGAGAAGACCGCGTCCTTGACACTCCCTTATCTGAAAACGGATTCTTTGGTGCAGCACTCGGGGCTTCGCTCTGCGGCATGCGTCCCATTGTCGAAACCGTGACCAGCTTCCTGTGGGTCGGCATGGATCAGCTGATTTCTCAGGCTGCGAAAATGAGATATATGTTCGGTGGACAAGCAGAACTACCCGTGACTTTCCGAGTGCGAATGTTTTACGCACGAGGGGCCTCAGCTCATCACTCGGATAGAAACTACCCCGTGTTTATGAACACACCCGGACTCAAAATCATCTGCCCAAGCAACGCTTATGACGCTAAAGGATTGATGAAGACAGCAGTACGTGACAATGACGTCTGCCTCCTTTTCGAAGACGGAATTGCAATCAGTTCCCGTACGGAAGTACCCGACAATGCAGATCTCCCAAATGGCGAGCTCCTCGTACCGTTCGGAGTCGCAAATATCGTCCAACCCGGTTCCGACGTTACGATCGTCGGAATAGCCGGTGGGGTGCAGCACGCCATCGACGCCGCTAAAGTTCTCGAAGCTGAAGGAGTGTCCGCCGAAATTATAGATCCTCGCACGCTAGTTCCGCTCGATACGGAAACCATCTTGAAATCTGTTGCCAAGACAGGTCGATTAGTAGTGGTCGATCCTGCACATAAGATGTGTTCAGCGGGATCTGAAATCGCAGCGATAGTCGCCCAAGAAGGTTTCTGGGATCTTCAGGCGCCGATCCAGGTAGTGGCATCCGAGCAGATCAACGTCCCCTACTCACCTGCCCTCGAACCTCTCATCTACCCGACGCCTGAAAAAGTTGTATCCGCTATACGCACAGTGTTGGGTTAATACCTGCACGTTATTCAATCTGTATCAATAGTGATGTTGACCGTATCGTCAGTAGTTCGACCACTCATGCGAGGAATGCCCAAAACTCAACCAAAAGTGTAAGATCGGAGACGGAGTACTACTCAGCTCACAAAATGGACTTACGACTGAAAACGCTGGTAATCATCATCGTTGCATTTGCAACGATGGCTCCAGTCTGTGTTCTTTCGGGCGGTGAACGAACGACAACTACATCGACGATCACAATCTCGCCCGGTGCTCTGATCGAGGTGATCGGCGAATATGCCGAAGTACGTGTTCATCGAGTCAATTCCGACAAACTCGATCTAAAAGCGACTTTCTATAACGGTGAGTTTATCGACTTCTACACCCGAAGCTTCACACCCGAACCAAGCAATCATTTTGTGATCTCAACCAAGATTGGCGGAAGCGGATCTAAATCTGCTAACTCGATAATCGATCTCGGGATACCAGTAGGCGTACATCTCGTCGTGCGAACAACGAACCGACCCATCAGCATCGACTCCGCAACGCTCTCGACTGCCTCACTAACAACCACCGATGGAAATATTTCAGTAATGAACTCATCGGGTGACTACGATCTCAGCACAACGAATTCCGAAGTAATCGCGCAGTCGGTCGATGGCAAGATGAACATCACAACTACAAACGCCCACGTATGGGTCGATGGCGTGATAGACGTCGGAAACAACTCGATTGCCACGACAAATGGTGATGTTGTAGTGCGATTGCGGGACGGTTCAAATGTGACAGTGTCGGGTGCAACTCACAATGGCGACGTGACAATTAATGGCGGAAGCGAGGGGATTGTGAGAGACGGCGACACCGCAACTCTCGAACACCGCGTAGAAAATGGTTCCGCCACGCTCCTTATCACAAACGGTCCAGGCGCGATCCATATCAACCCCGAGGCTATCGCCCTGTTCGATGGGGACAGCTAACATCGGATATATGTCCGCATCATCACTACCCGTCCAACTGCAAAAAATCCTCTCCGACAGCTTCTACATCCGCACGACGATCACCCGAAAAAATGGCTCCCCCAGAACGATCGAAACGACGTATGTTTGGATTCAGGAAAACGGCGTTAATAAGCTCATTCTTTCGGGTTACCCAGGGAAGCGAGACTGGGTTGCCAGCATGTCTCGCAACGCGAAGGTCACAGTTCACTCAGTCGAGTTTGAACCGTGGTTCGACATCCCCGCCGAAGCACTAGTAGTTCGTAATCTCAACGAAAAACTACCCAAGATTTTCGCGTTTATTGAGCACTGGGCACTCCGACCCGGATTTCCTAGAACAAAATTCAATATCCTGCTTGGCGCTGTAAAAATAAACAGAGCACTACGACTCCCATGGTGGGGACCTTTCATAATCGCCAAACGGATTTTCAACGGCATGCCTTGCGTCGAAATCACATTTACTGGCGACGCCGTACTGCGATCCGATGGCGCTCCGCCTCAATTATCAGAACCACAAGAAAATCGACCGTTCTAGGCCATCGAGTCGTCGTTACTCGAGAGTTTTGGAAGTTCACCATCGACAGCCGATGCAGCGATCTTACGAACTCGACCGTCGAAGTCATCTGATCCAGCAACCCACTTGAGGTATGGAAGATCATTTCCGACCACATCAATCAAACGCTCACCACGATGCTTGCCGAAATTAACGAGTGCATCGCCTTCTTGGCTCCACACAAACTTTCCTTCACCATCTATGGCGGTGTCATCGATTCCCTTCGCCCACGCGGCCAGAGCGATTGGTGCGACTGGAACAGATCTCGAGCTGCTCACTTCCCCCTGGAGGATGGAGTAAACGTTGCGAGCGCCCTGAACGTCATCAACCGCATCGGAGTTACTCTCACCGACAAACCTCGAATATGCAGAAACCAAGTTACGAGGTTCAAGCTTGTGAAAAATGGTCATCGCATCCACGATTGTCCGAGCGGATACATCGAACTCAACGTCGTTACGTTCAAACTCAGCTTGAAGTAACGGGAGTCCAAACCGTTCGATCCCAAACCCAGCGATATCACAATCTTCAAGATGATCGGCTAGCGCACGTGCGTATGCTCGAAACACCGGCATATCCATCACATCCAAATCGGAAATACCGTGGACTTGTGTAGCCCCAGGCGGAATAGGAATTTCAGGATTGACGAGTACCGATTTTGCGTATTCTGAACCGTCAGGATCGACTTTCAAAACAGAAAGTTTAACGATCCTCGCGTTCGACGAATCGAGCCCTGTTGATTGCACGTCTAAAACCGCAAGCGGACGAGAAAGTTCAAGGGATCGCTCTGTGTTGTTGGCATCGCTATCTGTCATACCCAGAGGCTAGCACGGCGACTCATACTCCGCGTTCAAAACAACACATAGGCCGGTCGAAAACAAAAGAACAGCCCGAAAGCCATGTACTAGCGCAGATTACTCGCTAATATAGATAGTCCGTAACTCGTATTGAGCGTTCTACACGCTCGAAAGCCGAGTAACCCAAAGCCGGAGTGGCGGAATGGCAGACGCGATGGATTCAAAATCCATTGGGGTAACACCCGTGTGGGTTCGACTCCCACCTTCGGTACCACAAATACCTAGTTCAACTTAGTTTTTGGGTTAGTCCTCTTAGTACAGCCTATTCGGTAGCAGTTCGCTATTTCCCGAATGCCAACGCATCAACCGGAAGCGCCTCAGGGCGCTCACAGGTCGTTGTTAAGTCTATTCGCATACCAGAATCTGAACTTCGACCAAACGCGTGCAATATTTCCAACACATGCGACGCCATTACACCATTCGCCCTATGCGGTTCACCTGCAGAAATACTTGCTGCCATATCGGCAACACCAAGACCGCGAGAGTTTTCCGAGAACGGCCGTGAATACGGAATGTCTTTCCACTCCTCAGTATCCCGAGTAAGGATTTGCACCCGATCGCCAAAATTGTTCGGATTTGGAACCGACAATGATCCTTCACTACCATATATCTCAATGAAAGGAAGTCGTGATCCCCAAACATCGAAGCTCGTCATGACCGTAGCAACTGCTCCGTTGGCAAAATCAACGACCCCACTAACATGCGTCGGGATCTCAACGTCGATTTTAGTGCCGTTCTTCGGCTCACTGGTAATAATCCTCTGCGGATACGTGATCCGAGCGGATCCTGAAACTGATTTAGCAGGCCCCATCAAATTCACAAGAGCCGTCATGTAGTACGGTCCCATGTCTAGCATCGGACCACCGCCAATTTGATAATAAAAATCTGGCGCGGGATGCCACCGCTCGTGACCCGGTGTCGTGAAAAACGCTGTCGCCCCAATCGGCTGACCAATCGCACCTTGATCTATCAATTCTCGGCAGACCTGAATACCAGCTCCTAAAAATGTATCCGGCGCACATCCGACCCGAACGCCCCCCTCATCCGCAAGCCTCAGAATCTCGACCGAATCATCGAACGAAACGCTCAATGGCTTCTCACCGTAAACATGTTTGCCAGCTGCAATACCGGCCTTCATTACGTCGAAGTGAAACTGAGGCTGCGTGAGATTGAGCACTATATCTATCGAAGAATCAGCAAGCATTTCCTCGGTCGAAACGGCCTTGATCGACGGATATTTATCTACGACTACCTGTGAAGCTGCTGGATTCAGATCAGCACATGAAACCACTTCGACAGCGTCAAACTGAGTCAAGTTTTGGAAATAAATCCCGCTGATCACCCCG
>Ga0233427_10001450_pt1 | contig 25344 bp, 20 predicted proteins | sample SI_118_April2016_5_FD_179885 | JGI IMG/M metagenome (GOLD analysis project Ga0233427, IMG submission 179885) | Seawater microbial communities from Saanich Inlet, British Columbia, Canada - SI_118_April2016_100_MG | ecosystem: Environmental > Aquatic > Marine > Inlet | place: Canada: British...
TCGGCGTGACGGACCGGCTCTGACCTTGGACCCCGCCAAGATCGGGGATCGCCCGAGTGGAGAAGGAGACCCGTCGGCTGCGTTGGTCCAACGAGCGCTGGCCACTACGGCTCTCTTTGGGGTGGAAGGCGAGCTGTCACGTTCATCGACAGACTCGAACATCCCCATCTCCTTGGGTATCCCTGCGGTCACGATCGGCAAGGGTGGCATCGGCGGCGCGGGTCACTCACCGGAGGAGTACTGGATCAATCGCGACGGCCACCTCGCGATCCAACGTGCGCTCATACTCGTCGTGGCAGAAGCGGGCCTGGCAGGCCCCATCTCCTAGGACCAAGTGGACGCGGTCGCGAGTAGATCCCTCACTATCAATGCATCTTCGCATCACCTACCTTTCCCTTCCCTCCCGCCGTGATTGATCCATGTATCACGGAGACGGTAGGTATGCATCCAGAGATCATCCAAGGCGGTATGGGCGTCGGCGTCTCGAGTTGGACGCTAGCGAAGGCCGTCGCGAAGAAGGGGCAACTGGGCGTGGTGTCCAGCACAGCCCTCGACGCGACCCTGGTTCGGCACCTCTGGGCCGGCGACCAAGGGGGCCACCTCCGCCGAGCGATGGCTGCCTTCCCTGACCAGAAATTCGCTGGTGAGATCCTCTCGAAGTACTTCCAACCAGAGGGCCGCGCCCCCGAGCAGCCATTCCCCGCCCTTCCGATTCTCAACCGCAAGCTGACGGATCTCCAACAACGCTTGCTCGTGCTCGGAAATTTCACCGAAGTGTTCCTTGCCAAGGAGGGTCACGGGGGCCGCATCGGGGTCAACCTGCTCACGAAGATCCAGATCCCTACCCTACCCGCTCTTTATGGAGCATTACTCGCGGGGGCCGAGTACGTGCTCATGGGCGCGGGCATCCCTCGAGAGATCCCGGGCGCGCTGGACGCGCTCACCGAGCACAGAGCGACCTCGATTCGCTTCGATATCGTGGGGGCTACCGGCGCAGACGACGAAGTCCTCGACTTCGACCCCTTGGCTCTCTGGCCTGAATTCGAAGCCCTCAAGCTGCACAGGCCACTATTCATTCCCATCGTCTCTTCAGATTCCCTCGCCACGATGCTGTCCAGAAAGGCGAACGGGCGTGTTGATGGTTTCGTGGTTGAGACACCAGTAGCCGGTGGGCACAACGCGCCACCACGAGGGGCCCCAGTGATGAACGGACGAGGAGAGCCCGTTTATGGACCGCGAGATCAGGCCAACTTGGACAAAGTCGCGAAACTCGGGTTGCCGTTCTGGCTGGCGGGCGGAGTCGGAACTCCGGGAAGTCTACAGTCGGCAAAGGCGGTAGGGGCGGCCGGTATTCAAGTCGGCACCTTGTTCGCGTACACGAACGAATCGGGCCTACGGCCTGAACTGCGCCAACGAGTGATCGACCACGCATTGACGGGGGACATCGACGTACTGACGGATGCGAGGGCCTCCCCGACGGGATTCCCGTTCAAGACCGTATCGCTTCCGGACAGTTTGTCGGAAGACGCCGTTTACGAAGATCGGGAGCGCCTCTGCGACTTGGGTTACCTGCGCACCGCGTACCGACGTGACGATGGGCGAATCGCATATCGATGCCCCTCCGAACCTGTGGATACCTATGTGAAGAAGGGTGGTGAAAACGAGGACACAGCGGGCCGGAAATGTCTCTGCAACGCCCTCATCGCGAACATCGGCCTCGCTCAAGTGCGGAAAGACGGAACGCAAGAACCTCCCATCCTCACGAGCGGAGACGACCTCAACCTGCTAGGCAGCTTCCTGGGAGACCGGACGTCGTACACCGCCGAGGACGTGATCGAGTATCTCCTGGCACCGGTCTAAGCACTGCCGCGGATCATCGTCACCCCGTAGTCGTCCCCGCTCGCAACCATTTTCGTGCCTCCTGTATTCGCGTGTATTAGGAAGCACGACGGAAGGCCCGCGCAAGGGAACAGACACGATGGACCACACGTTCGAAGAACGGATCACTGACAAGATCGGCTCTCTCTCAAGGGTGTCTGTTCTTGCGGGGTGGAGACGCAAAAGGCGCGGAGCACCTCCTGGTCTCTTCGGCGACTCGAGCGTTCAAAGAGCACACACCCGACATCGGCGACGCTCAGTTCGACCGCTGGCTGGAAACCCGAGTCGTAACCTCATTCCTTGAGGCGGTAGAGGGAGGGTCAGGGCATAGCCCCGCTGCACCACCGCACGGATCGCACGACCTGCACAGCGCCGCAGGTAGTGTGCCTGCACTGTACACGCGCAGCGCTTTGGTTGGTCTTGCTCCGGCGATGGGACTACAAAGGCGCCGCTGAAGCTCTGGGCGTCGACAGATCTCGCTTGATCGGGCTCTTGCAGCACCGCTCCGCGCTCGTTGGGGTCCGCCAAGACCAGGGACACCTCAGCATCACGCACGGCACGGGGAGCCTCGGGTGAGCATGAAGTGCAACGACGCCCACGAAGGGATTTAGCCTCCGGAGCGACCACGACTGGCTGGCAAGGAGATCATCGCTGCTCGCGCCCACATCGCCGACTGCCCCAAGTGCGAGGAGTACTTCGAGCAAGATCGAGAGCTGATTGATGCCTATACCAGAATGCGAAATGACAGGGCGCCGCTCGGAGTGCGTGAGGTAGTGTTCGACTCACTCGCGGAAGCCCGATTGGGCCTGAAGGAAGCCGGACCACCGCGAAGGCATCGACTGATCTTGCCCATGGTGCTGGCCGCGGGGCTCGGAGTCATTGCACTTGGCTCACTGGACCGGAGTCGGTCCAAGACGGTGGCCGCGGCGGACGATCCCGCCGCGTTCGTGGAAGACTACCTACGGACGGCCGTCAGTCAGGAGCACATCGAAACGTCCGATCCAGAGGAAATAGTCCGGTTTCTACAGAGGGAAATGGGCGTGCTCATCCGCCCCCTGGATCGTGAAGGTCTCGAGTTGGCTCGAGCGGAAAATTGCCTGATTGAGGGAAGGCGCGGCGCGATGATCGTGTACAAGAAGGACGGCGCCGCTATTTCTCACTACTTCGTCCCCCGAGAAAGCGCCCGGGCGCGGGCACCATCGCTGTCTGATGCCCCCAGAGGGCCCCACGGGACCGAGTTGCCCGGCGTGACCTGGGCAACCAATGAGGTTGAACAGGCCTTGGTCGGGGCGCTCAGAGCGGACCAACTCCTGCTCCTTGCTGGAGCAGGCTAGTCGCCCAACACGTACCCGAAGACCAGCGGCGCAACGATGGAGGCATCTGAGTTGATCTCGAACTTGGGCGTGGACGGATCGAGTTTCCCCCAGGTGATTTTCTCATTCGCCGGGGCGCCGGAGTACCCACCGTACGATGGCTGTGCGTCCGTGATCTGACAGAAATACCCCCAGAACGGGACTTCGCGCTGCAGGTCCTGAATGATGCAAGGCACAACGCAGATCGCGAAGTCGCCCGCGATGCCTCCTCCAATTTGGAAGAAGCCGACCGACGGGTGCGCCCCGCCTCCATGATGCTGCTCATACCATTCGATCAAGGCCTGAAACTGCTCCGTGCCCGACTTCACACACGTATGGTTCGCCACATTCCCCGCCATCACGTTCGCCGTGAAGATGTTACCCGTCGTGGAGTCCTCCCAGCCGGGGGCGAACACAGGAATGTCCATCTCCTTGGCAGCCAACATCCAAGAGTGTGCAGGATCCCCCTGGTAGTGCTCTGACAACGTCGGGTCATCCAGGACTTCGAAAAGAAATTCGGCAGGTGTCTTTCGATCGCCGGCGGAGGCGGCGCGCTGCCAACAATCGACGAGCCGTCCTTCGATGTTGCGCATGACCGTCTCGGGAATGCACGTGTCGGTGACTCGGTTCATGCCCCGATCGTACAAAGCCTGTTCGTCCCCCTCTGAGAGACTTCTCCAAGACGGGACGATCTCGTACTCCTGTGCGGCTACCAGATTGAAGACGTCCTCTTCGAGATTCGCGCCGGTGCAGGAAATCGCGTGCACTTTTCCAGCTCGAATCATGCGACTGAGAATGATGCCGAGCTCCGCCGTCGACATGGCACCCGCAAGGGTCACCATCATCTTCCCGCCGGCATCGACGTGCTCCTCATAGGCCTTCGCGGCCTCCACCAATTCGCGCGCATTGAAGTGGCGGTAGTGCTTTTCAAGAAAGCGTCTTATGTCGCTCAACTGGTGATTCCTCGCTGGGGGATGACTGTCGCAATCCTAGCAACGCATTTTTCCTGGCGATAGCGTGCGCAGCGCGCGTATCCTTTACTAGTCCTTCTTCTCAGGCCCTTCTCACACGTCATGCTTTCAACCACCCTGGCGACTCTTCTCGTCGCTACTTGGGCCGCCATTCTGGTGTCCTGGCTAAAGCGATTCCCGACGGCGCAGTTCTGCCCGAAATGCACCAACCGCACCGAAGGGATTGTGGCACCGTTGTGGCTCCGTCCGATGACTCGTTGGCTGACACTTCGCTGGTGCGCCGACTGCGAATGGCAGGGCGTGGGTCGCACCGGTCCCGAATACGTCCCGGGGCGCCAGATCGCACATGACTCGGGGTTCCACTGGGGTGCCGATGAGACTGGGGAGAACATGGGCTTCGATTGGAAACAAACCGAAGAGCTCCCGCCCCTCCCGACACCACCATCACACCCATCTGGATTCCGGTTCTCCGACGACGAACCAGGCGCGGACAGCCCAAAGCGCGGCCGGTCGGGCTTCGCTGGGCGGGGGGGTCCCAGGACGCCCAGCAAGCCTGCCCCACAAAGCTCTCAGTGGGGTGACTCGGACGTGCAAGACGACAAGAACAAGCCCTCGGGGTTCCGCTGGGGCAACTAGCCGAAGGTCTCTAGGAGATTCCTCGACTCCTCTTCTGCAGGACTCGACCCGGTCGGGCTCCGGTAAACGTGCCGTCCTTGATCGCGGCCTCACCGTTCACCAGCACATGGACCATGCCTTCAGAGTAGTGGTGCGGGTCCGTGAACTCCGCCACATCACGGACCTTGTCTAGATCGAACACGGCAACGTCGGCGATCATCCCGGGGCGAATCATGCCTCGGTCCTGCATTCCGAATACTTGAGCAGGCATGGATGTCATGCTTCGCACGGCCTGGGACAGCGTGACTGTGCCTTTCTCCTTCACGTACAGTCGGATCTTCCGAGCGAACGCCCCGTACGTACGCGGGTGTGGGACGCCCTCACCCATTGGCACCAAGTCCCCATCGGATGAGGTCATGGTCCACGGCTGCGCCATGAGCGTTTCGACATCAGCGTCGCTCATGTTGTAGGACACGATGCTGACGCTCCCGGCTCGGATGAGATCAATCGCGGTATCGACCGGGTCCTGGCCTCGTTCTTCCGCGAGGTCACTCAGCAGTCGACCTTCGATCGACTCGTCGACCCGGTAGCGCCGGAACTGGATACGATCTGCTCCGCCGCGGCGCGCGAGTCCTTCGACCATGCCCTCTCGGATCCGGGCCATCGTCTCGGGGTCCGCCATCCGTACCAGGAGTGAGTCGCGTCCACCCGACTGAGACCAGCGGGGCAACAGAGCCGGCTCAAGCCCGGTGGCCGACGCCGTGTACGGATACTGGTCGGCGAAGACCTGCACACCCTCTGCCCGGGCGCGCTCCACACGCTGAACGATCGCTTCGCCGTAACCCCACACAAACGGTCCGAGGGCCTTCACGTGGGTGAGCACTGCGGGGATGCCCGCTACCCTCCCAACGTTGATGACTTCGTCCACCGCGGCAATAAGGCCCACGCTGTATGTCGACTCATCCCTATAGTGGCTCGTGTATGATCCACCGAAGGGAGCAACTTCCTTCGCCAACTCCTCGATTTCTTCCGGAGGAGCGTAATTCCCGGGAACGTAGAACGTCCCAGAGGACAGGCCCCATGCGCCCTCCTCCATTCCATCGCGGACGATGGCCTTCATGCGCTCGAGTTCCATTGGCGTTGCATGCCGGTCAGCAGACCCCATGACCTCCCCCCGGACCGAGCCATGGCCCACCAGCTGAGCGACATTCACCCCGAGGCCGTCCTCAAGAAGCTCCGATCTCTGGCCGGCAAGGTCCGACGAGCCACCCCCGTCCGGATTGGCGAAGATCGTAGTGAGGCCCATGGCCAAGAGGGGCTCTCCATGACTCAGGCCAGGAGACGCGAGCCCCGGGCCAGCATGGGAGTGCGTGTCGATAAATCCCGGCGTCACATAAAGACCGGCGGCGTCGATGACCTCATCAGCCTGCACATCTCCAAGCTTCCCCACGGCCTCAATGCGGTCCCCGCGAATCAGTACATCTGCATAAACCCACGGATTTCCACTGCCGTCTAGGACACGGCCATTTCGAATGAGAATCGTCCGATCCTGCGCAGCGACGTTGGTCGCGACCAGAAGAATCAGAGATACGAGTAGGGTCAATGCGCGTGTAGTCATGTCGATTCTTATTTCAGGATTAGCTGTTCATCGTCAGTCTACGAAGGATCCGGCGGGCTGACGAACAGGCGAGCGTCGACGGCCAGCGCTCCCTCGGCGTATACGAAGAGAGGATTTACTTCGACCTCCACGACACTCGGGTGTGCGATGAGGCAATTACTCACTGCTGCTGCCACCACAGCCGCAAAATCCCCTTTCGGCCGCCCTCGGGCTCCGTCCAACAAGGGGAAGATCCGGAGATCAGTCAGCATCTCAGAGATATCTCCCTCGGTGATCGGGAGAACCCGATGCGTGACGTCCTTCACGATCTTCTCGGCGTCAGCGGTCCGAATCTCAGCCTCGATGCGGCGGTACATCGGCAGACTCACGGCATTGAGGCGTTCGGGGCGGTTCAACGTGAGTACAAGAACCGAGCCTTCTCTACTCGAGAGAAGAGGCTCTTCTGCGACACCAGCGGTGTCGGGTCGATCTTCGGACATTGTTCACGAAAAAGAGAGACAGGACAAGGCCTTCGGTGCGTCGCGAAGCCTCCCTGGTGAATGGTGTCGCACACGTATACTGAGAAAAGCCATCCGACGATAGATGTGCATCCGACTGAACAGAGTGCGCCCTCTGCGGGTAGACTAAAAACTGCCCCACTCAGGGCAGAGGACCCCGCTGAGGACCATGACCAGAATGACTTTCCGACTTCCCCGTCCGTTGCAGGGTGCGCTCGTCGCGACAGCCGTCGCCGCGGTCCCCGCCCCGATCGTTGCTCAGCAGAGCGCGGCAAGTCTCGAACCCGTCACCTCTGTTGAAGGCATCACCGAATACCGGCTCGACAACGGCCTGCGTGTGCTGCTTTTCCCTGACGCCAGCAAGCCGCAGGTCACGGTCAACGTCACGTACTTCGTTGGCTCACGACACGAGGGGTACGGTGAGACGGGGATGGCGCACCTCCTTGAGCATTTGCTCTTCAAGGGCACGCCGAACCACCCGGACATCCCTCAGGAGTTCAATGAACGAGGGGCGCAGCCGAACGGGACCACGATCTTTGACCGAACGAACTACTACGAGATATTCCCCGCTTCCGATGACAATCTGGAATGGGCGATTGACCTCGAGTCAGAGCGGATGGTCAGCTCACGCGTCGAGCGCGAGGACCTCGATTCCGAGATGACGGTGGTGCGCAACGAGATGGAGTCTGGCGAGAACAACCCTCTTGGCATCCTCGTTGAAAGGACGCTCTCAACCGCGTATCTCTGGCACAACTACGGGAAGTCGACGATCGGAGCTCGCTCCGATATCGAAGGTGTGCCAATCGAACGGCTTCAGGCGTTTTACCGGAAATTCTACCAGCCCGACAACGCGATGCTGGTCGTGGCGGGCAACTTCGACGCCGAACTGGCACTCAGCCTCGTGGTTGAAAAGTTCGGAGCAATCCCGACTCCAGATCGGACGGGAAGCAATACGCTATACCCCACCTACACTGCGGAACCCATTCAGGACGGGGAGCGTCGGGTCACGCTTCGACGCTCGGGTGAAATCCAGTTCGCGACCAGCTCGTACCACGTCCCGCCGGGGTCACACCCGGACTTCGCAGCGGTCGAGGTGCTCTCGTTCATCTTGGGCGACACCCCGTCGGGGCGCCTCTACAAAGCCATGGTCGAGACCCAGATCGCCACTGCTTCTGGGGCTTCGGCATTCCAGCTTCGCGAGGCAGGTCCGCTTCTCACGTTCGCAGTAGTTCCAACGGAAAACGACCTCGGCGACGCTCTCGGTAAAATGAACGCGACCGTAGAGGGCGTGCTCCAGAGCCCGATCACCGGCGAAGAAGTCGACCGAGCCAAGACGGCACTCATGAACGGAATGCGTCAAGCTTTCAATTCGTCCTCGGGGATCGCGCTCCAACTGTCCGAATGGTCGTCGATGGGTGACTGGCGCCTCTTCTTCCTCCACCGCGACCGCGTCGAGCAAATCACGGCAGACGACGTGAACCGCGTGGCACAGGCATACATCAAGCCTGACAACCGCACCGTCGGTCTGTTCTACCCGACTGAGAATCCGGACCAAGCAGACATTCCCGACATGCCCGACATCGCTGCGATGCTCGACGGGTATACAGGCGGCGAAGCGGTCGCCCAGGGCGAGGGGTTCGACCCCTCACCGGATAACATCGAAGCCCGCACCACTCGCTTCGAGCTCTCAAACGGCATGGAGGTCGCACTTCTGCCGAAAGAGACACGCGGCGACGTGGCGTACGTCCGGATCCGTCTGCACTTCGGGGACGAAGAGTCGCTCATGGGGCGAGGCACAGCAGGTGGCTTCGCCGGATCCATGTTGATGCGAGGAACAGTGAGCCGCACCCGGCAACAGATCCAAGACGACCTGGATCGCCTCCAGACTTCGGGCTCCGTGGGCGGGGGGCCGACCCAAGCGGTGGGTCAGTTCCAGACCGTCCGTGACAACGTGAGCGAGGTCATCGCGATGATGGGTGAACTCGTGCGCGAGCCGGTGTTCCCACAGTCCGAGTTCGACATCATGAAGGACCAGCAGCTCTCCGGGCTGGACCAACAACGGACTGAGCCGCAGCCCCTGGCTTCGATCGAGCTGACGCGGCATATGGAGCAATGGCCCGTCGGACACCCGAACTACACCGAGACAATCGATGAAGCGATCGCCGCGGTTGCGGCGACCACGCTCGACGACGCCAAAGCGTTCTACGAAGACTTCTGGGGGCCCCAGAGTGGCAACGTCGTCGTGGTGGGAGACTTCGATGAAGCAGAAGTTCGCGCCGCGCTCGAAGAGGCGTTTGGAGACTGGAAGAGTCCGCGTCCGTACCAGCGCATCGCGTCTTCTTTCTACGACGCACCAGCCAACAACATCACGATCGAGACACCGGACAAGGCAAACGCATTCTTCATCGCACAACAGAACTTCGAGCTGCGTGACACAGATCCAGACTATCCAGCTTTGATCATGGCGGGGTATATGATTGGTGGTGGCATCTTGAACTCGCGCCTCGCTACCAGGGTCCGTGTCGAAGACGGGCTCAGCTATGGAGTGGGCGGAGGCATCTCTGGTCACCCAATCGACCCCGTAGGGCAATTCTCCGCAGTTGCCATCTACGCCCCAGAAAACGCTGCGGCGCTCGAAGTCGCGTTCGTCGAGGAACTTGAAAAGGTGCTGAGTGAAGGATTCACCGCGGAGGAATTGGCCACGGCTCAGCAGGGCTGGCTCGAAGGGGCTCAGTTATCTCGAGCTCAGGACTCCGGACTGTCCGCGTCGCTCTCATCAGGTCTGTACTTCGACCGCACGACCATGTTCGACGCTGAAATGGAAGAGCGTGTGCGCTCGGTGACACTGGAGGAGGTCAACCAAGCGATACGTGACCGGCTGGACATAGCGAAGATCACCATTGTGAAGGCGGGTGACTTCGCGAAGACGAGGACCCCGATCGGGTGACCCACCGAACGAACCCGAAGCTCGAACTCCCTGAGCTTCCGAATTCGATTCCGAATTTTGGGGCGGTGGTACCGACACTGGCGGCGTCTGGCACCACCGCCACGTCCCCCTTCCTTATCGAGGGAGAGTTCGGCTTCGCCGATGGGAACCTCCGGGGCGGATTCGACCGTGTCGCGTTGTGCGGAAGAATCGTCGCCGAAGGCGTCACCCTAGAAGCTGCTTCTGCGGTGAATTTTGTAGCCACCCCCGGGTTGATACATCGAGAGGTCACGGGGCCGAACGGGATGTGTATCGAGTCCGCGATTGTGGCACCGACTCTCCCCCTGGTAGCCGTCCAATGGTCCGGCGGCGCCGGTACTGGCTTGAAGCTGCACCTGCCCTCGGGTGGCGGCGGCGAATACAATTCGGATAGCAACGTGGTCGTCGCACGCAATGCTGAGGATCCTGATTTCTGTGTCGCGGTCGGTGTCCACGGTGCGAACGGGGCCTGGGCTGTACGCCCGTCTGATGAAGGGCGAGGCCTGCAGTTGGCACACGACCTGGTACCGAATGGAGTCATTACACTCGTGATCGCCGCTGGCCGGCCCGAACAAGTGCGCTCCGCTTTCAATGCGGTCGCGCACGTCAACGCACACTCCGTTCGAGCCACCTCACCCGCAGACGATGTGCTCTACACGGTTACAGGCCTTCCAGAGATCGACGACGGGGTGGCCTGGGCAGCGACCCGCCTCCGCAATGCACTAGCCGAATGCAGACTGTCCGGACCCGTCGCGGAAGCGGGGCACACGAACGCCCCACATGCGTTCTGGGCGGGCACGGGAGCACTCGCGAGTGGCGACAAGGATTCTGCCCTAAGGGCACTCGCACTTCTCATGGACGCCGAGAACGGTGGAGAGCAGGAGGCGTGGCCAGCTCCGGTACTCGCCGACCTCTTGGCGGCTCGAATCGGGCTTGGTACCGGGGACGCACGGTACGTGCGCAAGCGTGCGGAAGGGCTCCTTCTCCAACCTGGACGGCTGAGCGCCGGTCACCATGACCTCGGTGCGCTCACGATTGACAGCATTGCCGATGCACTTCGGTACTCGGAGAGCGCGGAGCAGATCGAATCCGTCCGTGGGCTTTCTTCGCAGATCGCTCCCGTCGGGGGACGACGACGCCTACCCATGGCAGGGGTGACTTCCAGCACAGAGGTCGCCTTTCTCGCTGGAGCCCTGAGGCACGGCGCGTCACCCCCGCCTACTGGAAGCCTCGAATTGGATCGTATGGTGTCGGCTTGGGCTGAATTCCCCAGCTATCCGGACACCGCTTGGACCGCCTGGCGTGGAGCGCTCACTGAAGGGCTCAAGAGTGGCCCCGGAGGCCCCGGAAGCTGGGACGGGGCGGAATCAGCCACGGGCATCGGGGCGCCCGTAGCGGGGGCCCTACTCAGCGCTCTCGTATATGGGCTGCTCGGCTACCTACCTGACGCGCCCTCGGGACGGACCCGCCTCGCACCATCCTTCCCGGCGCACCTGACGTCGTTCGGCGTCTCGGGACTCCGACTCGGTGACGCCCAAATCAGCATGCATTACGAGCGCGAAGGAGCCATCCACCGATTCAAACTCGAACCCAAGGTGGCTCGAGTGCCTCCGGTGGTGCTGCTGGAGCCGTTGCTCCCCGGGGGACGCCTAACCTCCGCCCGGGTGGACGGTGACCTCGCAGAACTGGACTCGACACCCGCGCGCGACGGCATCCGTGCGCGGATTCAGGTCCCGCTCGACGGCGATCGGGAAATCGAGTTCTTCACCGAATAAAAAAGGCCGGAAAGCGAATCGCCCTCCGGCCTTCTCTACATAGGCGCTACTTGCCGATCAGGGCGCCTCGACGTAGCCGTGCTCTATGAGCAGCTCCTTGAGGAGCGGCTCACGATCGGCCAGCGGGGTCTTTGCAATAGCACGGGCAAATTCTACCCGGTGCTCATCGGTAACATTGTCTAGTACAGCAATCGGCGCTCCATAACGCAAAAGGATGCGTTTGGCGTCGACAGCAACAGAATCGTTCACATTCCCACCATTGGACTTTCCGAGGGTAAGATGGGTGCAAGCCGCAAACGATAACCAAACTGCGCACCGGCATACACCGTCTGTTTACGCTACCGACGGTGTGTCGAGTCGCGGTAACCGCCTGTGAAGCACCCAATTCTGCGGTTTCTGGCTGTAGTAGTACTTCCATCGGCGATCGTGATGTGGGGAAGCGAGCGCGCTGCCACTGCGGCTCAGGGTGAGATCCGGCACGAATCTGCTCTCCGAACCGCGCGCCTCGCGATCGGCACGCTGAATCAGTACCCTGAGGCTGACACCGAAGCATCCTCACCGTCCCGGGCAGCGGCAGAAGCCGCGTTGGAGGCAGTCGCTTTGGTCGGCCGCATGACGGGGGCCCGGATCGCGATCTTCGCCGACGGCTCCCTGTTAGGTGCCACGGACTCGGCGCCTGCTCTGGCATCGCTCACTCCGGGGCAGCTTGGGGACGCCGCGGATAGTCCCGTGGGCCACGCGATTGGCGCCGGGGCGCTGTTGGTCATGGGGTCGACCACGCGGGAATCGGCCATACTCTCCGCTTATGCCGAACCCATCCCTTCCGCGCCGCTAGTCCCCTCTGGGCTGAGGATCGTCATGGCGCTCCTCTTGGTTCTTCCGTCCCTAACGTGCTGGTTGTTGATGCTCCGCGCGCGGGGGGGGATGTCGAGGAGGAAACGAGACCGCGCAGCGGTTCTTTTACTCGCAGCAGTTCCAGTCGTCGCGTCCATAGTCCTGGCGATTCAGGTCGGGAGAGACTTCGAGCGAGCCGCGAGCACCCTCCTAGCTCGAGACCTGACCCGGAGCCTCGCAGTGGTTGAGGCGCTCGACGTTTCGGGCTCACCAGAGTCGGTGCACGCCATGAGCGGCTTCCCGACTGTGCTCGTAACGGACGGAGCGGTAGAGGCCTCAACTTTAGACTCACCCGCCCCCGCGGTCGCCGCTCTACCCGACCCTCCTCCATCGTTCACGACATCCGGACTGGTGGAAACGCGGGCTGGGCTCTCCCAATACGTCAGCCGTAGGCTGACCCCAAACAGCTTTGTCACGATCCTCGCTCCGCCACCGAGCGACACTCTGGGACGACTCCGGTCGAGGACGAACTGGCTCATGATTGGCTTGGCGCTGTGGCTCGCCCTGGCTGCCGGCACGTTGCTGCCGAGAAAGTCCGAATCCAGCTAGTTCATCACCGGCGATTCGTCGTCGTCTTCATCTTGGGGCACCTGAAGCACGAAGGGCCCACTGAGCGCAAAGCGCGGGACCTCCACCCGGAACTGGCTGCCGTCCGGCCGTCCGAAGGTATAGTACCCCTCCATGTAGCCGACGGGCGACCGTAACACACAGTAGCTCCGGTATTCGTGTGAATCCCCGGGATTCAGGTGCGGCTGCTCGCCAACAACGCCCTCGCCATCCACCTCGGTGTCGTCTCCGGCGGCGTCGTGAATCAACCAGTGGCGGAACAAGAGCTGCGCTGCATCGTCGCCCTCGTTCTCCATTTCGATCTCGTACGAGAACACAAACGTCCCGTCTGCCGGATCTGAGTCGGCAAGGGAGAAGCGCGGCTGAACGCACACGCGGATGCCGTCGGTCGATTGCTCGTATCGCATACGTGATTCTATCAGGAGGCGTCCGTGGGCGCAGCAGCAACAGCGTCAGCCGTTTCCTGGCCTGACACTTTCTTCAAGTTCGAAGCACCGTACAAGAGTCCTTGGGCAAGCTCGTACGCTCTCGACGAAGGCATCGGCTCTGAATTAGTTTCGTCAGCATGATCCCCCGCGCCCTCTCCCGCTCCGTCGAAGACTACCTAAAGGCGATCTACAGCCTCTCCGAGGCTGGCGAAGCTGCGTCGACGAGCGCAATCGCAGAAGCTCTGCTCATTCAGCCGGCTTCCGTCACCGGAATGGTGAAGCGGCTCGCCGAGGAAGGACTGTTGGAGCACGTGCCATACAGAGGCGTCCGCCTCACACGAGGGGGCGAACGAGAAGCCCTCCGGGTCCTCCGCCGCCACCGGATCCTGGAGACGTACCTCTGTGAGCGACTCGCTTTCGCATGGGACGACGTGCATGCCGAAGCCGAACGACTGGAGCACGCGGCCTCCGACGATCTCATCGATCGGATGGCTGCGGCCCTCGGCTCGCCCAGCCACGATCCTCACGGCGCTCCGATCCCAACGCGGGCTGGGGAGATCGAGGCGACCGACCTGGCGACGCTCGCCGACGCGCTGCCCGGTTCACGACTGCGAATTCGAGCGGTGCAGGACGAGGAGGCGGCCGAGTTGCGGTCGATGGCCGATGACGGCCTGGTTCCCGGCGTATCGGTAATTGTGAACGCCGCCCCCTCCAACGCGGGTGAAGTCGGGCTCACTGTCGGAGAAGACGGAGACGCCGTGACTGTCCCGAAGGACCTCGCCCGCAAGATCTTCGTCGTCCCAGACGGGTCGGCCCCGTGACGCGCCGGCCCGTGATCTTGGGGGTCGCAGGAGGGGGCTACAATTCGGTGGCAGTAGACCTTCTGGTCACAAAGGTGCGCGGTCTCGTAAGCGAACGAACCTAGGAGACCACTTCGGAATCAGGGGTTCACGAGGCAAGCCGGGACGGAATAGAGTCCGCCGTGGGAGTCCGGATCGACCACAACCTCGAAGGTACGCGTGACGGCGGCCGCAAAGACGCCTGTGCCGTCGCCGACCATACTGGGAACGCGCACTTGGCCCGACGGGTTGAAGTTCCCCCCGCGGACCCAATTCACGTAGTTGCGGTCCGCTGCGGAAATGGTGACCCGGGCTCGCGTACCGGCCGGAAGTCCCTCCTGCAACAAGTTGGCCAGCGCCTGATCCAGCTCAAACCGGTTGAAGATGCCGAACTCACCAGGGAAGATGATCGTGGTGTCGGAAGCGGACACACTGAGGCCCAACAACACCAGAGGATCCGCATCCACTTCGATTCCGAGCGGAACCAGTGCGGCTTGGATGCCTGAAATCGCAGTCTCGTTTATGTACGCCCAGGCCCCCTGCGACGTAGACCACATGACCTCCATCGTCGTCTCTGGTGGCAACACGCATTGAGCCCCCTCCGCAATACCGATGACACCGAAATCCCCAGGCACTACGGTCGCACTCCGGAGCACCCCGCCTCCCGGAAGAGCGATGGTCAGTTCCAGAGGATCGCCCGGATTGATCTGCGCGGACAACGCCGGCGCGAGCCAATAGCACGACCCAGTCCCCTCCACCGGCAACGTCGCCGCACAGGTTTGGATCGACGCCTCCGCGAACTCGAAGGTCGATCCATCGGCACGGATAAGCGCGATTCGGGCCCCCGGCACCTCGCTGAAGCCAGGCGCCAGGCCACCTACCGTTCTGTGAAGGAACGCGATCACCCGGTTCTGTCCGAAAAGTCCTTGTCCTAACTCGACATACACTTCGGCCACAACCACGTCTTCGACGTCTACTATTGTGCTCTCCTGCAGCTCACAACCGGCAGACAAAACAAGGGCGAGGCAGAGCCCCAAGCATCCGATCCATCCTTTGGGCCGCCTCATCAGAAGTGCACCTCAAAGCCGAACGTGGGAAAGATTGGAAACATCGAAATTCCAGATCTTGTGGGGGGGACTCGGTCGTACTCGAAAAAGTAAAAGAGGACGTTCCGTTGGTTGTAGATGTTCACGAGGTTGAGGTAAGGAGTGAGCGTGCCCCACGACTTCGGGAAGTCTCGGCGGAAGCTCACGTCGAGGCGGTGATAGGTGGGATAACGAGAGGAGTTGCGATCCTCGAGCACGACTGCGTACCCGCCGAACCCGTCCGTCGCGTCACTCGCGCCGGCCCAGTCGAGCCGGCCATCTCTTTGTACGAATTGCGGCGAGTAGTACGCATACGAGCCAACCGCCCGCGTGTACGGCGTACCCGTGCCAACGTTCCAGCGCAGCCCCCCGGTCCACCCCCTAGGAAGCGGATATCGCAGAACGACATCCAAGTCCATGCGACGATCGAAGATGGGGGAGTACGTGATATCCGGCGGCGACGGGAACGGCGACAGGATATCCGCAAATGTTCTTTCGGCCCTGAGTAACGAGAGTGCGACCCAGCCGGTTACGTCCCCAGTCCCCTTACGGACCATGAAGTCCGTGCCGTAGGACAGCCCCTCTCCAGCGAGAATATCGTCCAATTCGTCGTTCGGGTCGTCCGCCGGATTGAATACGACAACCCCGTTGAAAGAGCGCACGTAAGCCTCGACGGACCAGTACCACTCTTCATCGATATATCCTTCGAGGCCAAGCTGGACCTGGTCCGACACGACGTGCGGCGCTCGTTGTCCGGAGGTCACCCAAATGTCCAACCCAAGAGGCAGCTCTTCGTCGCGAAGCGAATGCACGAACTGTGTGTAGCGCCCAGTCGCCAACTTCAGGGCGATGTCCCCGTTGGAGAAGAAACGCTTGATCGCCACACGCGGCGCCAACTCTCGAATGGTCTCGCCCGGGTCCGGCAGGTACGTGTCGAGGCGGAGTCCTGCCTCGACAAGCCACTCCCTCGGACGACTCCAGTTCACCTGTCCGTATGTACCCAGAAGCACGCCAGAACCCTCGCCGCTCCCAAAGACCGTGCCCCCGGTTTCAAAGAGGTTCCGGTACGACGTCTTCTCGAGCGCGGCGCCGACTTTGAGGCCGAGCTTCGCGCTGGGGCGAGTGTCGAGATCAACGCGAGCCTGAGCCTGTTGGATGTGACTGGAGAACTGCGTGTCCCCAAAGTCAGGAAAATTCAGACCTGTACCGTATCGACTGAAATTCGCTCGAACGTCCAACGAACCTCCACCGCGCCTGGCCCGGGTCCAGCGTACGCCCGCCGCATCGTTGCCCCAGTCCCAATCGATGCGGAGTGGGAAGTCCTCTGGGTCGAATCGCGTGAGATCCAAAACGTCGGCCCCGGTATACCCGGTCAGCATCACTCGGTCGCCAGCGTGGGTCCATCCTTCCATCACGGTCTGAGCATCAGTGAGGTGATACGGAAATTCGAAGGCCGGCTTCAAGAGCACGTCGAAGTACGATCGGCGCCCTGAGGCACGCCATTTCAGGTTGGCCATTCCGAGCGCATTCGCGACACCATCGGGGAGGCGTCCTCCCACCGCGATCCGCGTGGCGAGGAGAGAAATTCCCGCGTCGATCTTTGTCTCCCCATCTCCCGCGTCACTCTCAATCTGGAGCACCGAAGAGACCCGACCACCGTGCTCCGCTGCGAAACCACCGGACTGGAGTTCGGCCCGATCCAGCATGTCCGCGTTAAAGACAGAAAAGAAGCCACCCAGGTGAAACGGACTGAAGATCGGCACGCCATCGAGCAGAATCAGGTTCTGATCAGCCGATCCTCCCCGAACGTGGTAGGACGCCGAAAAGTCCGACGTGGAGACCACGCCCGGGAGCACCTCTACCGCCCGAATAGGGTCCGCCTCGATCACGCCCGGCAACGACCGGAGGTCCGCGAGATCGATTTCCCGCACCGTCGCCCCGCCGACCTCTTCAAAGCGGACACGCTCCCGGCTCCGCTCGGCCTCTACGGAAATACCCTCCATCGCGATGGCCTGCCGATTCACGCGCAGATCAAGCTCGATCGTCTCGCCCGCGGCGAGTGTCACGGTCTCGTCGAGTTCCGCATAGCCGAGTCCCTGCACTAGGAGCCGGTAGATCCCCGACCGGTCGAATTCGAACCTGAACTGGCCCAGACGGTCCGTGTCTGCAGCAACCAGTGTCGTTCCACCGGACATGATGCGAATCGTGACCCCATAAACCGCAGAGCCCTCCTCGTCTCGCACCCTACCCTGCACGGTGCCGACCTGGGCTTCGAGCACCTGTGCGCTCGTCGCCGCGAGTGCCGCCGCAACAAGAATCGCGGAGATCCACCTATCTATCTGCACTGCGATCCTCACTGATCGAAGATGCTGCCATGGAAGGAACGACGGGCCTCTTCTTCCAACCCGCCGCCATCTGTCCTAACGTGCGCCCTCTATACCGTCCGAGGGCCTGTCAGTGCCCTCATTAGCTCTGAGCTCTGTGCAAGCCTACTACTGCGACCATTTCGTTCTCCCGCTGCCGGCAGGGCATCGGTTTCCCATGGAAAAATATCGCATGCTGCGTGAGCGCATGTCGGATGTCGAACGGATCGATCTCCGAGTGCCAGACCCCGCCAGCCGCGCGGACCTCGAGAGAGTGCACACGCCGCGCTACGTCAGCGACGTGTTTTCCGGTGCGTTGTCGAGAGAGGAAGTGAGGCGCATCGGATTTCCGTGGTCTCCTGAACTGGTGGAACGTTCTTGCAGGTCAGTTGGGGGCACGATGGCGGCGAGCCGCGCAGCACTCACAGACGGCGTGGGAGCGAATATGGCGGGCGGAACGCACCACGCGTTCGCGGCTCACGGGGAAGGCTTCTGCGTCTTCAACGATGTGGCCGTCGCGGTTCGAGTACGACAGACGGAGGGCACGGCGAAACGCTTCGCTGTGCTGGATCTGGACGTTCACCAAGGCAACGGGACGGCTGCTATTTTTTCGGGCGACGACTCGACCTTCACACTCTCCGTCCATGGAGCCAACAACTTCCCCTTCCGGAAGGAGGCGAGTGATCTCGACCTTGAACTCCCGGACGGCTGCGAGGATGACGAATATCTCGAGGCGACCTCCATGGGAATCCGGCGAGCGCTCGAACATGGCCCCGACCTCGCCTTCTACATCGCAGGAGCAGACCCTTATGCAGAAGACAAGCTCGGTCGCCTGCGTGTTTCCAAAGAGGGATTGGCGGAGCGAGACCGTCTCGTGCTCGAGGGCTGCGCGGCCGCCGGAGTTCCCGTAGCGGTGGTCATGTCCGGAGGCTACGCGGCCACCGTGGCGGACACCGTCGACATTCACGAACACACCGTCCGGGCCGCATCCCGGGTTTCATTGAGACGAACCACACCATGACCGACCCGGCCGCTCTGGACCGCCTGAACCGTTGGGAACGACTCCCGCTAGCGAATCTTCCGACGCCCCTGGTGCCCGCACCTAGGCTCGCACGGGAACTGGGTGACCCCAACCTGGATCTGTGGATCAAGATGGATGCGGAAACCGGTTTCGCGCTGGGTGGAAACAAGGTGCGCAAATTAGAATTCGAACTCGCGGCTTCGCGACTCGATGGGGTAACCCACCTGCTGACGGCGGGCGGACCTCAATCGAACCACTGTCGGGTGACTGCGGCTGCCGCGGCACGCCTGGGGTTGAAGTGCACACTTGTCCTGAGCGGTCCGGAACCCGCACACCCGAGCGGAAACGCCCTGCTCCATCGACTCTTCGGCGCCGAAGTGATCACGGTGGAGGACCGCGCAGATCGCACACCACACATGGAGGCGTACGCGGAGGAGCTTCGCAGTGCTGGCGAGCATCCACTGGTCGTACCCATCGGGGCTTCCACCGGCTTGGGTTCTCTGGGCTACGTCAATGCCATGGTCGAGCTCGCCAAACAGCTCGACGGCCTCGGCGCACGCCCTAACCGAACAGTGATCTTCGTGCCAAGCTCTTCATGCGGCACACTCGCGGGGGCCCTCCTGGGGATCTCTATCCTGGACCGGGCCGACATTGTGTTGATCGGAGTCAGCGCCGACGCGACTGAAACAGAGCTTCGAAACACTACGCTTCGCATCGCAGCGGATAGCGCCCGGGAACTGGAGTGGAACGGACCACTTTTCGTCGACCAACTCGAGTGCTGTGACTCGGAGGTCGGGGAGGGATACGGGATCCCCACCCCCGCAGCGGTCGAGGCGACCCATATGTTCGGCAAAGGCGAAGGCGTGGTGCTTGATCCGACCTACACTTCCAAGGCTGGATCGGGTTTGTGTGCCTGGGTTCGCAACAACGAGGCACGCCCAGGTGACCGAGTGATCTTCCTCCACACCGGCGGGCATCCCGGGCTGTTAGCCCGAAACATCAACTACTGACTAGGCTTCCACCCTAGGATGGCCGTGCTAAATTTTCCTGATGTCCTCCAATGCGGAACTCCTTGGTGCGGCCCCCCTCTTTCAAGGTCTGGCGTTTGACGACCTAGAACGTCTGGGCGGTGCTGCACGTCTTCAGCACTTCGACGCTGGCGAAGCGATCGTCGAAATCGGTGAGCCAGGACGGTCCCTTTTTGTGGTCGTCTCCGGGCACGTCCAGGTGCTGTATCCCGCTCGGATTTTGGAGGTCGAATTGGCCCGACTCGGACCTGGAGATTTCTTCGGCGAGATGGCCCTGCTGAATGACAAACCCCGGAGTGCCACCGTTCGCTCGGTGGGCCCCGTGGAAGCACTCGTGTTGGACAAGTCCGAATTCAAACAGCTGGTCTTCGACCGCCCTCAAGTCGCGTTGAACTTGTTGGAGGTGCTCTCTGTCCGGATCTACCAAGCGGACCAACAGATCGGCGGGCTCAGCGATCAAGCGATCCGCGACACACTGACCGGCCTTCTGAACCGGCGCGCGTTCAATGAAAGGATGGTGATTGAATGTGACAGGGCACGCCGTTACCAGGAGACCTTCTCCTTGATCCTGCTCGACTTGGACCACTTCAAGTCGATCAACGACACCCTGGGACACGACGTGGGCGATGAAGTCTTGTCATGGATCGGTCGTATTCTGACCCTGCACACCCGCGCCGCGGACATGCCGTTTCGGATCGGCGGAGAAGAGTTCGCGATCGTCTGCCCGGCGACTCACCCCGATCTGGCTAGAGCGGTTAGCCAACGGTTGGTCGACGTGGTGAGGGAAGCCTCACCTCCTATCAGACACAAGCTCAACCTGACCATGTCTGCCTCCTACGCGACATGCCCGGACGACGGCACGGACATGGAAGTGCTCTACAACACCGCGGACCAGGCCCTGCTCCAGGCAAAACGGGACGGCCGCAATCGGGTAAACGACCCGATCGTCATCCCCTAGTCGAACCACGTAGTGAGGCGCTGCCAGGCGCTCAAGAGATCCGGCTCTGACTCGAGGACACCGAACAGTGGGTCCGAGAGCGACCATTTGCCCGTGAGTTTGTGGCCCCGAAGCTCGAAGAGGAGCTTGCCCTTCTCCAATCCTTCGGCCGTGGGCTCGAGCGGTAAGAAGTGCAGTCGCCAACTCCGGCATACTAGAGGCGATCGCGAACAGGACCGACCCACTGGAGACCCTACAGGCAGAATAGGACCCGCCACCTACGTCCTAGCGGTTGGGCGGCCCCACCTGCCACGGCACGAGCGGTGACCTGAAGAAATTGAGGCCTAACGCAGTCCATCTCGCGGACTGTGCGCCGAGTCTCAGACGGTACTCGTCCCACTCGATCGCAGATTCAGCCGACCAACCCAACTCCGCTACCCCCGCGAGGCGGGGGAACGCCATGTACTCGAAATCCCTGAGGTTCGTGACCGTCTCGGACCAGAGCGGGGCCTCGATCCCTAAAACCCCGTCAGATGGGAGCGAGGGAAAGAGCTCGGTGACACGCCAGTCATAGGCGTCGCGCACGTTCGGGATACCGGCCCACGTAAGTCCGAGCGCAGTCGACGAATCGTACTTGAGATCAAGGTAGACGCGATTCGACGGTGACAGAATGACGCCCGCGCCAGCCTCCACTGCGGCAAGAATCCCGGCCTCGAAAGCCGCAGATCGCCCTTCCGCAGCGGAGTCCCGTTCTACTCCCGGATAGGGCCAACTCGGCCTCCATAGTTGCACAGCGGAGCCTGCGACCAGGTCCGCGAGGGCGACTTCGTCCCAGCCGACCATCTTCTTCCCGTACGAGCCGACGATACCCTGCACTCGGTTGATGAACGCAGCGTACTCGTCCTCGGTCAGTCGCTGGACTTCATCTCCGCCCACGTGGAAGTACTCTCCGGGCGTACGTGCGCTGATCTCGCGGATCACATCGTCGAGGAAGTCATACGTGGACTCGCGGTCCACGCAGACGGTGCTGAAGCCGACCGCGGTGCCGATGAACAACTCCGGAGCGACACCATCACAGTTCAGTTCAGCATACGACGCCAGCGCAGCGTTCGTGTGGCCGGGCATGTCGATCTCGGGAACGACCATGACGAAGCGGTCCACGGCATAGCGAACGATCTCTTCGTACTGCTCAATGGTGTAGAAGCCACCGGCCCCTCCCCCGACCTCGGTCTGGCCACCATACTCGGTGAGCCTCGGCCAGCCGGGAATCTCGACGCGCCATCCCTGGTCGTCAGACAGGTGGAGGTGGAGTCGATTCACCTTGTAGAGTGCAGCCAAGTCGATGAAACGCTTTACGTCGTCCGCATCAAGGAAGTGTCTCGCGACGTCGAGCATAAGCCCGCGCCACACGAACCGTGGAGCGTCGGAGATCTCAACACCGGGAACCCACAGAGGCTGTGGGAACGCGCCCGCATATTCCACGAGAGGGGGCAGCAGGTGTCGTAGCGTCTGCACGCCGTAGAAGAGCCCGGCGGCCTCCGGTGCCCGGACCGTCACGTTCCCAGCGGTTACCGACAACTCGTAGCCCTCGGCGCCCAATTCCTGGTCAGCATCGGTACGGGTCAGGCGGATCGACCCGGAGGCTCCGACCGCAGAAGACGTGTCCGCGACCACCGCCGGACGTGTGTCGGGATTGTTTCCGATGAGGTCGGCTAGGAAGTGTCCAATCGCCTGACCGTCTTGATCGCCCGCATCGAAAACCACCAACGTCGACTCTGACACCAGGAACGTGTCGGCGGGCGTCCATGCCAAAGCGGTCGGCAGCGGAATGATCGAATGCGGCGCCTCAGCCGGGGCTTCGTCACAACCCGTAGTAAGGACCGTGGCCAGGCCAAGAACCAAGAACGAAGGGAGAAGTCGCATGGAGTGCATCAAGAAGATGGGCCTGGATGGTTTGATGTGACGAATCCGAACTGCGTCACAGGGCGGCCCGCACCATGACCCCCACGCCCGACCTTGGCAAGCCGACTCACAGCCCCAGAAGGAGCCCCGTAGATGTCGAGCGACCGCACGGCCGCATATGATGTCTCGCGGCCACTCCAAACCGCCCAGCCTGCATCGAAGGGAAGGAAATGAGTCCAGCAGCGACAATCGCAACGACCTGTCTGATAGCGCTCGGCACCTGCTCCTGCACACCCGCGGATCCCCCGCCCCTCAACGTCGTCCTTATCGTCATCGACGATCTGGGCTGGATGGACAGTGGCACCTACGGAAGCACGTTCTACGAAACCCCCAACATCGACCGGCTCGCATCAGAAGGCGTGCGCTTCACGGACTTCTACACGGCCAGTTCAGTGTGCTCGCCCACGCGTGCCAGCCTAATGACGGGCAAACACCCCGCCCGACTGGACCTGACAAATTGGATCGGCGGCGAACAGAGCGGCCTCCTCGACCAAGCCGAGTACATCCGGGAACTGCCGCTCTCTGAGGTCACCGTAGGCGAGGCATTCCAAGCCGCCGGATACCAGACCGGCTACGTCGGGAAGTGGCATCTAGGAGGCGCTGAGTTCCTCCCAGATGCGCAGGGCTTCGATTACATGTTCGCGGTCAACGAAGCCGGCCAGCCTGGCGCGTACTTTCCGCCCTACGAGAATCCGAATTACGCCGTCACGAACGTGCCGGACCTCGACGGCGACCCCGAGGGCACGTACCTGACGGATCGCCTCACCGACGTGACGATCGACTTCCTCACCGAGCACCAGGAAGAACCGTTCTTCTTCGTTCTTTCGCACTACGCGGTGCACACCCCGCTTCAGGCGAAGCCTGAGGTGACCGCACGATACGCGGACAAGGCCGAAGACCTGGGACCCGTCACCGAGGCCGATTACGAAGCGGAACGGGAAGCGGAGACGAAACTCCGCCAAGACCACCCCACCTATGCCGCCATGATCGAGAGCACCGACCAGAGCGTGGGCCGCATCCTGGATGCGCTCGATGACCTCGAATTGTGGGAACGCACGATCGTGATGTTCGTGTCCGACAACGGCGGACTCTCGACGCTCATGCGAAGGAGTCCCACCCAGGCGACTTCAAATTTGCCCCTGCGCGCCGGAAAAGGCTGGCTCTACGAAGGTGGTATTCGAGCGCCTCTCATCGTCCGAACTCCAGGGGTGCCCGCTGGAGGCCTCGTGTCCGACCATCCGGCGTCGAGCACCGACTTGTACCCAACGTTGCTGGCGTTGGCCGGCCTGCCGGCCCGACCGGAACAACATGTCGACGGGGTCAGCCTTGCCGCCGCCCTGACGGCTGGGGAAGCAGCCCGCGACACCCTCTACTGGCACTTCCCGCACTACCACGGCTCCGGAAATCGTCCAGGCGGCGCGATACGTGCGGGTAATTTCAAACTCGTGGAGTGGTTCGAGGACGGCAGCGTAGAACTCTACGACCTAGCGACAGATCTCAGCGAAGACCACGACTTGGCCACTGAACGCCCAGAAGACACGCAGCGACTGCAGGACCGGCTCCACGCCTGGCGCGCCAAAGTCGGCGCGAACATGCCTACCGCGCGGAACTAGCCTTCCGCCGACTCCGATGACTCGGCCCGCACGGCCATGATGCGCTCAGCGGGACCGGGATAACCCATCGCCTTTCTTTGTGCGCCGATCATGCCCATGTGGTAGCCCTCGTGCCAGGCAAAGAAAACAACCTGATCCCGCTTGGTCTGCTCCGCGTGCCAGCCCTCCTCGAGAACGGTGTCGAGCACCTCTTCGCTCAGCTCTGAGAGAGCACCAATGAACTCGGCATCGATTGCGTCCCACTGCTCTCGAAGTTCGCCGAGCGGGGGATAGTCGGCCCCGTCCGTGGCCGCACCCTTCCCAAATGCCTCCTCATACGGGTTGTCGCGCTCAATCCCCAAGAGATTCAGCACCCAAATCCGCGAGTGCATCAGATGACCGATTGCCCAAGCGATGGACGGTCCGGAGTCCCCACGAGATCGCTTGCGTGCGTCGTCGTCCGTGAGGTCACCCAAGACGAACGGAATCATGAAGTTGCTCGTGGCGAATAAGCCGCTAAGGCTCTTGATACTTCCAGACATGTTCGCTCCTAAGTCCATGGCGTGTGACGGAAATAGAAACGGGCCCCAGGGCGACTACCCCGGGGCCCGCTCCATCTATTCAGTTCTGCGCTACCGCAGGTTCCCCATCAGCTTCCTGACCTGAGGTGCCGCAATGAGCGCGACGATCCCAGCAGAGCCGATGATCATGGCCACAGTCCGGAAGAGCGCAGCCGCTTCGAGATCGACCAGCGAACCACCGATCAGCCCAGCGAAGAGGTTGCCTAGAGCCGCGCCGACGAACCAGATACCCATCATCTGACCGACCCGGTTCACCGGAGACAGCTTCGTAATCGCCGACAGTCCGATTGGCGAGATGCATAGCTCACCCACCGTGTGCAGGAAGTACGTCACGACGAGCCAAGCCGGGCTCACGAGGTTGTCTGGCGATGCGTTC
>Ga0233427_10001451_pt1 | contig 25325 bp, 25 predicted proteins | sample SI_118_April2016_5_FD_179885 | JGI IMG/M metagenome (GOLD analysis project Ga0233427, IMG submission 179885) | Seawater microbial communities from Saanich Inlet, British Columbia, Canada - SI_118_April2016_100_MG | ecosystem: Environmental > Aquatic > Marine > Inlet | place: Canada: British...
CTTGAGCAGTGTTAACAGTTCAATGAGTTGCTCCATGCCGGTGCTACTGATGTTGCTGAGTGTGTCGATATCGTCAACTGAGCTTGCCAGCTCTGGGTGGTGCAACAGCAGTGCGCTTGCCTTGTCGGCAGGTTCGGTAACACGCCGTTGGCGAGTTTTTTTATTGGCTGTAACTGGGCGTGCACTGTCGGCCGGATAAGTGGTTTCGTAATTGACGTAGTCCGTGCTGCTTTGTGGGTTGTCGTTACTTTCCTCGTATTCGGGAGGTTGGTCAGCTTGGCTGGCCGGTTTTGGAGGCGCTAGTTTGTCGGCTGTTGCTTTGAGGCTTTCTACCGATAGGCCGGTCGTTTCGGCAAGTTGTTTGAGCATTAATTCATAGAGCATGCCTTTAGGCATGGGCTGCATTTTTTGTAGCGCTAACTTGCTCATGCGCGCCTTGCCATCGAGGCTGTTAACATCGAGTCCTTCGCTAACCGAGGCAAAGAAATAATCAGGTAATGTCATGGCTTGGCTAAGGCGCTGGGTAAACGCTTCCTGACCTTCCTTGTGCACGAGGCTGTCGGGGTCTTCGCCGTCAGGTAAAAACAGAAATCGAATCTGGCGACCATCTTCAAGAATAGGTAATGCCGTGTCGAGTGCGCGGGCAGCAGCTTTACGTCCGGCATCGTCGCCATCAAAGCAAAAGATAACCTCCGAGACCATCCGAAACAGTTTGTTAAGGTGCGTGTCGCTGGTTGAGGTGCCGAGTGTGGCGACGGCGTAGTGTATGCCGTGTTGGGCCAGTGCGACGACATCCATATAGCCTTCAACAATTAAGAAGCGACTGAGGCGGTTGCTGGCTTGTCGCGCCTCATAAAGCCCGTAAAGTTCTTGGCCTTTGTGAAATACAGGTGATTCGGGAGAGTTTAGGTATTTGGGTTTGTCATCACCTAATACGCGGCCGCCAAAGGCAATGGTGCGGCCACGATTGTCGCGGATGGGGAAAATAATGCGGTCGCGAAAGCGGTCATAGCAGCTGTCTTTGTCTTCACGTTTGATCAGCATGCCAGCTTCGATGAGTTGCTGTTCGTGCTTATCGGTGCTGACTAATTCTTTATGTAAATTATCCCAGCCAGGTGGCGCGTAGCCCATGGCAAATTTCTTGGCGATCTCACCGGTTAAGTGGCGATCCTTGAGGTAAGTGATTGCTTTATCGCGTGTTGGGTGTTGTCGCAATTGCTTGGTGAAGAATTGCTGGGCGCGTTCCAGTTGGTCGTAGAGATTGTCCTGTTGTTTCTTTTTTTCTGGGTTAACCTGACGTTCTACTGGCATTTCAATGCCGGCGTTGCGGGCAATGGCCTCGACGGCTGCGGGGAATTCCAAGCGCTCAAATTCCATTAAAAAGCCAATGGCGTTGCCATGCATGCCGCAGCCAAAGCAGTGATAAAACTGTTTGCTTTGACTGACAGTGAAAGAGGGTGATTTCTCGTTGTGGAAGGGGCACAGGCCGGAAAAGTTTTGGCCACTTTTACGCAGGCTTACTCGACCGTCGATAATGTCGACGATATCGGTGCGATCTAGAAGATCATCGATAAATTGCTGTGGGATAAGTCCGGCCATAGCAGGTCATTATCGCGAGAGGGGAAGGCGAGGGCAATGCTTATTGTTTGTTGAGGGCGTTTTAATCTTGTGGCTTGGTCTTTTGCTTAGCTTAGGCGGGCTTTGATCAGTTTACTGACGTCGGCCATGTCGGCGCGACCTTGTAATTGCGGTTTGAGAATCGCCATTACTTTGCCCATATCTTTCATGCTGTCAGCGCCAGTATCGGCCACTGCAGTGGCGACTAGCTGTTCAATCTCAGCGGCGCCGAGAGCGGCCGGCATAAAGGATTGAATGACGCTCACTTCAGTTTTTTCTATATCGGCCAGTTCCTGACGGTCTGCGGCCTCGAATTGGCTGATGGAGTCACGGCGCTGTTTCAGCATTTTGTCCATTATTGCCACGATGCGCTCATCACTGAGTTCAATGCGCTCGTCAACTTCGATGCGTTTCAACTCGGCCAAGATCAAACGAATGGTACCAAGACGTTGTTTGTCTTTGGCACGCATGGCGTCTTTCATGGCAGCTGTAATCTGACTTTTAAGTTCAGACATAGAGTTGTAGCCCTAAAGTTTGCAAAAACAGTTGTTTAGCCACGCACGGCTAAACACAAAGCATTTGATAGAAATCTTCTTGCGAAGAGCTCTACTAGTAAAGGCGTTCCATGCGACGGGTCTCGCGAGACACCTTCTTCTGGTGACGCTTAACAGCAGCAGCGGCTTTACGCTTACGAATCCATGTTGGTTTTTCGTAGAATTCGCGTTTACGAACGTCAGCCAGGATACCGGCTTTTTCGCAAGAACGTTTGAAGCGACGTAGCGCTATGTCAAATGGTTCGTTTTCTTTCAGTTTTACTTGAGGCATTAAAGTTACCTGTATTGCCGAATTATGTTGCGAGACATAGAAGTGGAATACGCTTCCCTATCTAAGGTCTCTCCAATTAAGCGGGCTGTTTTGTTGGCAGCGATTGTTAAAACAATCGGCGCAAAATTTACAGACACCACAGATTAAATATACGCAAGGGCGCGCATTCTAATCTCACGACTGGCGATTGTAAAGCCTAATCCCCTGCATGAGTAGCAAAATTGCCACCTAGGCGTTAGCAATGTGCTAAGGGGATTCCCCTCAGCCTATGAGCTTGTTTTTTTGTTTATTTTTTGTGCCGCTTACTACGTTATGTCGGGAGCGCATGGTATAAAGCATTTTGGCTCCAGTTTACGCTGGGCTGCGGGCGAAGTTAATTGCGGATAACGGTATGAGAATTCTTGGTATTGAAACATCTTGCGATGAAACCGGTGTGGCTATTTATGATAGTGAACAAGGTTTGCTGGCGGATGCGCTTTATAGCCAAATTGATTTGCATGCCGAATACGGTGGTGTGGTACCGGAACTGGCGTCGCGCGATCATGCGCATCGGTTATTACCTCTTATTACGCAGGTTATGACTGAATCTGAGACAGACGCGGGCGGCATTGATGCGATTGCTTATACTGCTGGGCCTGGATTGATCGGTGCTTTGTTGGTTGGCGCTTCGGTAGCGAAGTCGATGGCTATGGTTTGGGATATTCCTGCCTTGGGCATACACCATATGGAGGGTCACCTTCTAGCGCCGATGTTGGAAGATAATCCACCGGATTTTCCTTTTGTTGCATTGCTCGTCTCTGGTGGTCACACCCAATTGGTAGCGGTTGAAGGCATTGGCCAATATCAATTGTTGGGCGAATCTCTCGACGATGCGGCGGGTGAGGCTTTTGATAAGGCAGCTAAAATGATGGGACTTAGTTACCCAGGTGGCCCAATTATTGCGAGCCTTGCAAGCAAAGGCACGGCCGGGCGGTTTAAGTTTCCTCGGCCGATGGTAAATCGACCGGGTCTTGATTTTAGTTTCAGTGGTTTAAAAACCTTCACTCGCAATACAATTGCTGACTGCATTGCAACGCAGGGCAAGCTATCAGATCAGGATAAGGCGGATATTGCGCTGGCCTTTGAAGAGGCAGTGGTGGACACCTTAACCATTAAATGTAAGCGTGCGTTAAAAGAGAGCGGCTATAAGAACTTGGTGATTGCAGGGGGCGTTAGTGCTAACCAGCAGTTGCGTAGAGGTCTTGAGGCCATGCTGAAAAAAGAGCGCGGCGGTAAATTACATTACGCGCGAGCGGAATTTTGTACTGATAATGGTGCCATGATTGCCTTTGCTGGTTGTCAGCGTCTAATGTCTGGGCAACGTGAGGGGCTAGAAATTGTTTGTACGCCGAGATGGCCTATGGAGCAATTACCCGCTATTTAACCTTTCCCCATCGTGACTGTCGCGCAGGCGAGGGTCTACTGTTTAAAGCAAGGTTTGCAAAACATTATAGATTGCCGCCTTCGCTGTAATAACGTGTTAAAAACTGAGAATAATACATTATGGATATTACTTATATTCGCGGTCTGAAAATCGATACCGTTATTGGTATCTACGATTGGGAGCGTGAAATCAAGCAAACCGTTAGCCTTGATCTTGATATGGGCTGCGACATAAAAAGAGCGTCGGCAACGGAAGATCTTCAATATACGTTGGATTACGAAGCTATATCCAATTGTCTGATCGATTTTGTGGAAGGCAGCGCTTTTCAGCTGATTGAAACTATGGCCGAGCAGGGAGCTGCGTTGGTGATGGCGCGTTTTAATATCCCCTGGATTCGTTTTAAAGTGTCTAAACCCGGCGCCATCACAGCGGCCGACGATGTCGGTGTGATTATCGAGCGTGGCAGCAAATAATGGCTAGGGTTTTTGTTGGTGTTGGCACCAATGTTGATCGTGAGCGCTCAATGCGAGTGGGATTAGAGGCGCTTAAACGGCTTGATGCTGGCCTCACTATATCTAATATGTATGAAAGCGCCGCGATAGGGTTTGACGGCGCACATTTTTATAATTGTGTAGTGCAGTTAGATACTGAATTAACCTTGGTGGCGCTGGTGGCTGAATTAAAGGCTATTGAAAGCGTCAGTGGTCGTGACCATTCAAATTCTTCGTGCGATGGCAAAGGACTCGATATTGATGTGTTGACCTACGGTGATTGGGTTGGATGTTATGATGGTGTCGTCTTGCCGCGGCCGGATGTCACTTGTTATGCCCATGTGCTGTTGCCATTATCAGAAATCGCTCCCCAGGCTTGTTTGCCAGGAACTCAACGCAGCTATAGGGCGTTGTGGAAGGATTTTAAACAGCCTGATCAACGCTTAGCGGTTGTTGCTTTTTAAGGCCTTCGCTTACCTCGTGCAAAGGTTGTATTTTAGTGTGTCGTTATCGTTCGGATGATTTTATGTCCTTACTGCAGGCGTGCTGATGTGCCAGTCAAAGCTGATTTTTGGATGGATTTATATGCCTGCTATTGCTTGTATGCGCTGCGTTCGCAACGCTCCCCCTAACGCCTTCCCCTTAAATCCCTGTTCAACCAGTTGCTTCGGATCAACACTTTTATAGCGCTCAAAGGCTCGCCTTAAATACTTGGCTTGCGGGTAGGTTTCATCCTCACGACCTTTACGACCACGCACATCAGCTTCACAAACCAGCAGCATTTCCTCAAAACGATCAGGACGACGCAGGGCGTCGGCAGCCTCAATGAGTTCCAGTAATTTCTCCGGCCGCATTTCCTGACAAATATGGCAGCGAATATGCAAGGCAGCGCACAGGCGGGCGAGCTCAGTAAACTGTTTGGGGATTTTCAAGCGTTTGCCAACGGCATTGATGGGTTTAACACCAAGCGCGTCGTGGCGGTGATGTTTTGGCCATTGATCTGCTGGCGTGAGTGCCTTGCCGAGGTCATGCATCAGGGTGGCGTAACGCACGGTGGTGGATTCTGTCGATTGCGTGGCTATTTGTAGCGCCATCATCACGTGTTCACCAGTGTCAATTTCTGGGTGATGATGCTCGGGTTGTGGTATGCCAAATAGGGCGTCGAGTTCGGGGATTAATACCTGTAGTGCACCACAGGCTTTTAGTACCCGAAAAAATTCAGACGGTGTTTGGGTGGTGAGCGCGCAATGAATTTCTTTCCAAACACGCTCGGGCACTAAATGTTCGGCTTCGCCGCTGGTGACCATCTGCTGCATAAGTGCCAGTGTTTCATCGGCGATGCGAAAACCCAGGTGGTGGTAGCGTGCCGCAAAACGGGCGGTGCGTAAAATCCGTAAGGGGTCTTCGGCAAAGGCGTTGGAGACATGGCGCAGTATGCGATTTTCAATATCCTTTTGGCCGCCATAGGGGTCGATTAGATCACCATTTTCATCCTGTGCGATGGCGTTGATAGTGAGGTCGCGGCGTAGTAAATCCTCCTCTAAGGTGACATCGGGGCTGCTGTGGCAGACAAAACCGGTGTAACCCTTGGCAGACTTCCGCTCGGTGCGCGCTAAGGCGTACTCTTCATGGGATTTGGGATGTAAAAATACTGGGAAATCTTTGCCTACCTGTTGGTAACCTTGTGCCAGTAGTTGTTGTGCCGTTGCGCCCACGGTGACCCAGTCCTTCTCATGGAAGGGGTAGCCAATTAGTTGATCACGTACGGCGCCGCCGACGAGGTAGGTTTTCATAGCTGTAAGGGGCCCAATGTTTCATGTGTTTGTTTGATACAGATAATAAGTATCCCTTGTCGTCGATGCAAAGGTTTCCTCTGCGCGGCAAATTCTTTATCCTAGCCGTTATGTATTGATGCGTAATTATTAAAAGGTGATGTAATGAAATTTTTAACCCTAGAGAACGGTCAACTGGGCGCACAGGTAGGCGATACCGTGGTTGATTTGCCGAAGGCTGCGGCGACATTTAATGTTGCGCTGGCGGCCGATACGCTGCTTGGTCTGGTTGAGGCCGATGAGCCAGCATCACTGGCCGCGTGGACACTGGCTGAAGAGGCTGCTGCAAAAAACATTGCCAGTCGTGCCTATGCCGATGTGACTCCCTTAGCGCCAATTCCGGTGCCCATGCGCAATATCCTTTGTTTGGGTAAGAACTATCAGGAACACGCTGAAGAAGTTGCTAAAAAAATGAAAACTTCGGCTGACAAGCCGCCAGTGCCTATTATTTTCACCAAGGCAGTTACTTCGGTGATTGGCCCAGAGGCGTCTTTTCCCGCCTATGAAGAGCTAACCTCAAAGCTGGATTATGAGGCTGAAGTGGGTCTTATTATCGGTAAAACGGGGACTAATATTGCGCCAGAAGATGCGTGGGATTATGTTTACGGTTATACCGCTATTAATGATGTGTCAGCTCGTGATCTGCAAAAAAGCCACTTTCAGTGGTTCCGTGCCAAGAGCTTGGATGGCTTTTGTCCAATGGGCCCGGTGGTTGTACACCGCAGCGTGATGCCCGCACCTAAGGATATTGAGGTGAAATGCTTTGTGAACGGCGAGCAGCGCCAGAACGATACCTTTGATAACCTGATTTTTGATGTGCCTGCGATGATTTCAAAAATGTCTGCGGGTATGACGTTGCAGGCAGGTGATATTATTGCCACTGGTACTCCAGCGGGTGTTGGCATGGGCTTTACGCCATCTAAATATCTTAAATCAGGTGATGAAGTGGTTGTTGATGTGACGGGTGTTGGCCCGCTACGCAACTTTGTAAAATAACAACCGTGTAACTAAAGAGCCGAGTATTCACTGTGTCGCAAGTGCCAGAAAAACGCCAATACATTGCTATTAATGAAGATCAATCATTGTCTGTAGCTGAAGTAGAACTACCGGCATTGAAGCCTGATGAAGTGATGATTAAGGTGGCGGGTGCCGGTATTAACCGGGGTGATTTGTTACAGGTTAAGGGACAGTATCCACCGCCGGCTGATGCTTCGCTGATTCTTGGTTTGGAGGTGTCGGGCAAAATTGTTGCCTGTGGCGACGCTGTGACTGACTGGCGTGTGGGCGATGAAGTGTGCTCACTGACGCATGGAGCGGGTTATTGTAATTATACCGCTGTGCCAGCGAGTCAATTGTTAGCGGTGCCCTATGGTGTTTCTTTGCTGGAGGCAGCGGCATTACCTGAGGCCTTATTGACGGTTTGGCACAATGTGTTTCAGCGCTGCCAACTTAAGGCTGGTGAGAGAATACTCGTGCATGGCGGCAGTAGTGGTATTGGCAGTTTGGCCGTGCAAATGGCTAACGCTATTGGGGCTGAAGTGTTTGTAACGGCAGGTACTGATAAGAAGTGTCAGTTTTGTGTAGCGCTAGGCGCCAGTAAAGCGGTGAATTATAACAGCCAGGATTTTGTTGAAGAATTGCCCGCCGTTGATGTTATTTTGGATATGGCGGGTGGTGACTTTATCGCTAAAAATATCAAGTTAGCCGCAGAGGACGGGCGCATCTGCTCCATCGCTTTTGCGCGAGGCTATCGCGCTGAGGTTAATTTCATCCCGATTTTAATGAAGCGTTTGATGCTGACTGGCTCGACGTTACGGGCGCAGAATTTTGCTCAGAAAGCGGTTATGGTTGCTGAGTTACGCGAGCATATTTTGCCCGCATTTGCTGATCAGCGTATTAAGCCGGTGATTGATTCTGTGTTTGGTTTTGCTGATGTCGGCAAGGCGCACGCACGGATGGCGAGTGGCGAACATATGGGTAAGATTTTACTCAAGGTTGAACACTAACTTCCGCGCAGTTACGCCACAAAAACTGGCTGCTTGGGTCGGGCAAAAACCGATGAATTAATTTGCTATTGAGTGTGATAGCTGTTGTTTTCTGCCTGAAATATTTTGCTTAATAAAGAGCTGGCAGCCGGTGTTTTTAATAGTTGATTGCTGCGTTGCAGATCGGCTTTGGCTGCTTGTTTGTTGCCCTGTTCGTAGCGCAATATGCCACGCGCCAAGTGGTGGCTGTAAAGGTCGGGGTTTTTAGCAATAGCGGTGCTATAAGCTTTCTCGGCATTATCAAAGTGCCTTTTCATCTTCCAGGCATGTCCACGCAATTCCCAGAAATAGCCGTCGGCAGGTTGCAGTTTGACGGCTTTATCCAAATGGCTTAGTGCCAGTTGAGGCTTTTTGTTTTTAAGGGCTTTGATGGCGTCTATTTCGGCGTCATAGGCAGGTTGGTCCTGTATCAGTTGAGCGATTTTTTGTTGGTAGCGTGCTTGGTATAATTTCCCCTCTGGCAGGGTGCTGGCCCGTTTGCGGTTGGCCTCAACTCGTTCCTGTGATGGTGGATGGCTGGCGAACAAGCGACTTAGGGAATCGGACTTTCTGCCTTCGCTAAGTTTCACAAAGGCTTGCTGTAGTTTGACTGCGCCATCGGGCTGGTACCCGGCGCGAGCCATGTATTGCATGCCGTAGGCATCGGATTCTAGTTCGGCAGCACGCCCGTAACTGGCCATCCATGCAGTACCTCCAACTTGGGTGGCGATATTAGCGGCTTTTGCATAGCTGCTGTCCTGTAGTGCTGCCCCTAATGCTTTAGCGCCGGCATTAAGTAGAGTTCCTCGGGTGAGCTGTTTGGCTCCGTGACGTGCGGCAGCGTGCACGATTTCATGTGCGAGTACGGCGGCCAACTCTGCTTCGCTATCGAGGTGGGTTAACAGGCCACGATTAATGGCAATTTTACCGCCGGGCAAAGCCCAGGCATTAGGTACTGAGTTGTTTAATACCACAAAATCATAGGGCAGGTCGGGACGATCACTGACGGCAGCGAGTTTGTTGCCCACCTCTTGAATGTAAGTTTGTAGCTTTGGGTCGATATAATAACGGCCACCCTGGGATTGCTGAGAGGGCTGGTATTGTGCCTGCCCGATACTGAGTTCCTGCGCCTCAGACACCAGTGAGAATTCATTTTTGCCGGTGACTGGATTGACACTGCAGGCCATAACAGACAAGGCTAAGCATATTAAGGCCGTAAGGCGGGTGATCATCGTCATGGGTTGACCTTTAAAGGTACGCTGTTCGGTGATGGATTTTAGATGCGGTATTTTTAGCTCTTTCATTTTGGTGATCGAATTGTGCATAGACCTCTATGAGATGGGCTTGCCGTCGAGAAGTTCCGGTGTTGTTGAAATTTGAATCAATAGCGCTTCCCTCTAGTGATCGCTGGTGCACAGTGCTGGGTATTGCAGCTGCCAGTCAGAATACCCGCCATCTAGGCTGTAGACATCGCTGAAATCCTGTTCGCTGAAAAACTGAGCAGCGCTTTGGCTCATATTGCCGTGGTAGCAGCACACGATCAGCGGAATATCCTGGTTAGCCTGTTGTATAAAGGGCTGTACTGAGTGGTTGTCGATATGAATTGAGTTGCTTATGTGGCCAGCTTGGAAACTCGCTTCATCGCGAATATCAATCAAGGTGACGTTACCAGCATCAATCATTTCTTTTGCTTGCAAGGCGGAAATACGGGAAAAATCAAACATGGTGTTGTGACCTTTTTAATGGTGGTTATTTTATGGCTTCACAGTGACAGCTAAATAGGCGATGGTCTTCCAGTCGCATCATGGTAAGGTGGCCGCCCCATACGCAGCCAGTGTCGAGGGCAAAAACCTTATCCTCATTGCTTTCTCCCTGTAGTGCAGCCCAGTGTCCAAAGAGGATATTGATGTCTCTTGTTTTACGATGCTGGTGAGCAAACCAGGGTTTAAATCCTTCTCGAGCACCCTTTGGCCCTTGTTTGTGTTGTAAATCAAGATGATCATCGGCATCACAGAGTCGCATGCGTGTCAGGTGGTTAGTGATCACGCGTAAACGATCCCAGTTTTGTAGATTGTCGTGCCAACCATCGGGTTCATCACCATACATATGGGTCAGAAATGCGTGGTAGTTATCACCCTTGAGACAGCTTTCCACCTCTTGGCTTAACGCCAAAGCCTGTTTGATCGACCATTGTGGCGCGAGCCCTGCATGTACTAGGGCATAATTACGCTCAGGGCAATAATGTAGTAGTGGCTGTTGGCGTAGCCACGTTAAGAGTTCGTCGGCATCGGCTGCAGCGATGATTTCGTCAAAGGTGTCACTGGTACTGGCTTTTTTAACGCCATAGGCAACGGCTAAGAGATGCAGATCATGATTACCGAGAACGACCACGGCACTGTCGCCGAGACTTTTGATAAAGCGCAATGTGGAGAGTGAGTCGGGACCACGGTTGACCATATCTCCGGCAACCCACAGAGTGTCCTGTGCTGGGTCAAAGCTCGCTTCTTGGAGTAGGCAACGGAAGGCGTTGAAACAGCCCTGAATATCACCAATTGCGTAGGTGGCCATCGCTTAATGCCCTTTAATGCAGGGTATGTGGCGGGGCTAGAGAAAAAGCCGGTATTTCAATATCAAATAGGCGGCCGTCTTCACCGAGCATTTGGTAGCTGCCCTGCATGTGGCCAACATCTGTCGCTAGCAGGGTGCCGCTGGTATAGCTGAAGCTGCTGTCAGGGCCAATTGTTGGCTGCTCCCCGATAACCCCCTCGCCGCGCACTTCGTGCACCTCATTATTGGCGTCGGTGATAAGCCAATGGCGGCTTAGTAGTTTGGCACCCAGCGTGCCACTGTTGGTGATGGTAATGGTGTAGGCAAAGACAAATTTATCCTCGTCCGGCTTTGATTGCACGGCGATATATTGTGTTTCCACGGTGACGTAAATTTGATACGGATGCGGTTGTTCGGTGTTCATATTAGCCTGCTTTATTGGCTGTTAAGGTTGGTTTTTATGGAGATAAGGTATCACTGATAGCGACAAAATTCTGTAGGGTTAGTTTTTCCGGGCGTAACCCAGGGTCAATACCCAGTGCTTCCAGTTGCTCTGCGGTGATTAGTTTCTTAAGGTTGTTGCGAATGGTTTTGCGACGTTGATTAAAAGCTGTTGTGACTAGGCTCGCCAGTTGCTTGGGATCTTTGGCAGGGCATGGCAGGGTGTCATAGGGCGTGAGTCTAACAATGGCGGACTCTACCTTCGGCTGCGGGTGAAATGCCGTGGCGGGCACGTTAAACAGTGACTCCACGCGACAAGAATACTGCACCATAATACTAAGCCTGCCATAGGCGCTATCACCAGCTGCAGCTGCCATACGATCGACTACTTCTTTTTGCAGCATAAAGTGCATGTCTTTCACTTGGCGGGCATAGCTAATGAGGTGGAAGATTAACGGTGTGGAAATGTTATAGGGCAGGTTGCCGACAATACGTAATTTTTCTGTGTCGTTGGCCAGCTGGCTAAAATCAAACTTAAGTGCATCACCTTGATGGATTTTTAGGCTAGGGTAATTAAAGAATTGGGTGGTCAGGACTTGCACCAGATCGCGGTCGATTTCCACCACATTGAGATTGCCTTCGGTGGCTTTGAGCAGGTGTTCGGTAATGGCACCCAAGCCAGGGCCGATTTCGACAATATTATCTGTTTGTTTAGGGCTAATGCTAAGCAGGATGTTGCGAATGATGTTTTGGTCCTGCAGAAAGTTTTGCCCAAAGCGTTTACGTGCCTGATGACCGGCAGATTGTTTGCTCATAAAAATTCGCCATACGATTTTATTCGTTGTTTATTTGGAGTCATCAAACGTTTTTCCTCACGCCTGTTCGGGCGAGTTTTTAGTGCTAGGTGGCAGCGACATATCGAGTGCGTAATCAATAGCGGTTTGTAAACTACCTGCGTCGGCTGTTCCTGTGCCGGCGAGATCAAGCGCGGTACCGTGGTCGACAGAGGTACGGATAATAGGTAAACCTAAGGTGATGTTGACAGCCTTACCAAAGCCAAGGTGTTTAAGTACTGGCAAGCCCTGATCATGGTACATCGCTAATACGGCATCAGCGTGCTTAAGGTATTTCGGCGTAAATAGGGTATCGGCTGGCAAAGGGCCGATCAGATTGATATTTTCGCTGCGTAGTTTATCTAATGCGGGCTCAATAATATCAATTTCTTCACGACCTAGATGACCACCCTCACCGGCGTGTGGGTTTAGTCCGCAGACTAAAATGCGTGGTTTCGGTAGGCCAAATTTAGTCACCATATCGGCCTGAAGAATTCTAATAACGCGAGTTAAGGCCTGTTCAGTAATGGCGTCAGGGACAGCTGCCAGCGGCAGGTGAGTGGTCACTAGTGCGACGCGTAAGCCCTGCGTTGCTAGCATCATGACGACCTGTTCGGTATTGGTATAGTCGGCTAGAAATTCAGTGTGTCCGCTAAAGGTGCAGCCGGCATCGTTAATGATGCCTTTGTGAACAGGGGCCGTCACCATGGCTGAGAACTCGCCGTCTATGCAGCCCTGTGCGGCGCGACGTAAGGTGGCTAGTACGTATTCAGCATTAGCTTTGTCTAGCTGCCCGGCGATGGCTGGGGCGGCTAACTCAACAGCGCAGATATACAGTTCGCCGGCAGGCAATGGGGGGTGCGGCTGACCGGGTATAAAGTGGTGCAGTGACAGCGGTAAATCCAGTAGCGCCGCCCGTTTTCTCAATAATGTCGGGCTGGCGATAGCAACCAGTGCCGCTGATTGTGGCTGCTGGGCTATTTGAATAATAATGTCTGGGCCAATACCTGCAGGTTCTCCGGGGGTAATGGCAAGCGTTTTCGTTGACATCGGGGATGCTAGATCTTGATGTCAATAAAAGCGTTATCACGTATTTCGCGTAACCACAGTTGTAACTCGTCATTGAACTTACGCTTATAGAGTACTTCACGTGCTTTTTGGCTGTTCTTTTCAGCACCGATATCCTGTTGACGATGACCTAATATTTCCAAAACATGCCAGCCATAGCGGCTTTTGAATGGTGAGCTTAGGGTGTTTTCCGGGGTTTCTTTCATGACCTTTACGAAGGCCGGTACCAGGCCAGCGGAAGTGATCCAGCCAAGTTCGCCGCCCTTGGTGCGAGACCCTGGGTCGTTGCTGTACTGGCGCGCTATAGCGGCAAAATCTTCGCCCGATTGTATGCGGTCAAAGAGTTCTGTGATGAGCTCTTGAGCTTGCGAATCGGAGCGTATTTCTGTCGGTTTTACCAGGATATGGCGTACTAATGTTTGCGGTTGAAAAATGTGATGCCCACCCTGCTTTGCTAATAATTTTACTAGGTGGAAGCCGTTGGAGCTACTGATCGGCGGAGCTGTCTCGCCGCTATTTAGTCGCTTAATTGCGTTGCTGAAGAGTGAGGGTAGCTGGGTGTCATCACGCCAGCCCATGTCGCCGCCTTTGTCTGCGTTAGGACCGGCGGAATAAGTGCGTGCCAGCTCGGCAAAATCGGCTCCTGATTGTAGCTGTTGGTAGAGGTCCTGGGCTTGTGTCTCGGCCTGTTGCTGATCAACCTCGTTGTTGCTGGCGGGTGTTATGAGGATGTGCCCTATGTGAGATTTACTTTTTAGTAACGCTTCGCCTTCGCTTGAAGCAAGGAAATTTTTGATTTCCTGATCGGTTATTTGGATGCGCGGTCGAACGTTACTTTGACGAGCACGGGTGGTTAGTAATTCTCGGCGAACCTGTTCACGTATGGCGGTATAGCTGGAACCTTTTTTGGTGACGGCCTGTTGGAACTGCTCTAAGGACATGCCGTTTTGTGCTGCGATATTTTGCAAAGTCTCATTGAGCTGCGTGTCATCAATGCGAATGCCGCTGCGCTCTGCCATTTGCAGCTGCAAACTTTCCATGATCAAGCCTTCAACAACTTGGCTGATAATGGCTTTTTTAGATGGCATATTTTGATTGCGTTGCTGTAATTCCTGGATAGCGGAATCAAGTGCCCGCTGCACCTGGCTTTGCATAATTATGTCGTCGCTGACGATCACCGCAATACGATCTAATGGTTGGCTTGCGCTGTGAATTACAGGAGATAAAAATAGGCAAGAAAGTAGTAGGTATTTGCAAAATGTACGATTAGTTTTAAACATGATTTAATTTTTAACCTAATGGTAGCCAGGGATATCTTTGAATAGGCTGTCGGTTCTTTTATTACTACGACCAAGCCCGTTTAATTCAAACTCAATAAACAGTGTGTTTTTCTTCTCGACACCATCACCGTTGGGATTATTGATGGTGATGTCTTCTTTTTTGAGAAGACGATGTCCTAATATTCGAACAGCCCAGCAGCAGCTTTTGTATTCAAAGCCAGCAAAGGCTTCAACAACACGATTAAGGTTTAGATCGTGGTTCCAGCGAGAAATTACGCGCCAATGATTATCCAGTGGCCATATTGTTGAAATGTCTGCTTGCTCTAACCTTTGTAAGCCGTTGTCAGGATTGCGTGCGCGGTAACCGATGTTAACTATATGGTCATTATCACTGTGGTAACGCAAGTTGAGGCTGCTTTGATTGGTATGTTTGCTGCTGGGATCCCATTCGATATCACCCTGTAGCCGCCAGTTTGAAGTAAAGGCGTACATTAGTTCCCCGGCCAGTGGTGAGTCGGAGCTGCTATCAGTATCTGCAGGAGTGCCTGACAGAGAGACGCCTCGGTCATCGTTATAAAAGATTTGACCAATGCTGGCGCGAGCACGTTCAAAGCCATCATTTTCAATAAAACGTGAGGTTAACCCTAATGACAGTTGATTTGCATCGCCTATCCGATCACCGCCAACGAAGCGGTTTTCACGGAATAGCTGGCTATAACTGAAATCCAGCTGGCTGGTGTCAAAGAGAGGAATCTGCTGCTGGTTTTTTTCTTCGGGTACACGCAGATAAAATAAGCGCGGTTCAAATGTTTGGGTGCCGCTATTACCAGCCCAACTGATGTCACGCTCAAAAAACAAGCCGCTGTCGATGCTATAAACGGGCACGGAAAGTTTGGGCGTGTCATTGAAACCAGGGTTGTCCAGATCGTCCAGCGTGTAGTGTGCGTAGCGATAGGTTGCTTTTGGCTTGATGTAGGCAAATGGCGTTTCAAAAAGCCAGCTGACAGAGGGTTCGATGCGGGTACGATGACCGACGGCTCTATCCAGGCCGGTTAACTCAGCGTTGTCGCGGTTGAAATTGCTGTATTCGGCTAACAATCCAAATACTAAGCCGCTGTTGAGGTAGGGGTAAAAACCTTCGGCTTTGATTTGTGGCAGTAGTTCGTAAGGTTTGTTCTGCGCGGTGATGTCTGGGTCAATGGTTTGGAAGTTTTGTACACGTGTCGTAATGTCCCAGTGATGATTGTTATAGCTTAGCTCAGCAAAACGTCGTAAATGGGTTTGGCTCGAGGCGTTGAGGTCGGTGCCTAGGTCGCTGAAGTAATTATTGTCACTGACACTTAAGTATTTGGCGCGGGTTTTAATGTTGCCAAATAAAGTGCCTTGGTGATCCAATATACCCAGCCAGCGATTTTTATTGTTGAATAGGTCATCGCTAGGGAGGTAGGCGCCGCCCAATATACCGCTATTATTGTTATGCAAATAGCGCACTTCGGCTTCAGCCATAGCGCCACGATCACCAATGATTCGCGGAGTGAGTGTGGCATCGTAATTGGGGGCTATATTCCAATAAAACGGGGCGGCGATATCAAAGCCGTCTGAAGAGCCGAAAGTAGGCGTCAGAAAGCCAGATTTACGTTTTTCGTCAAGTGGAAATGATAAATAAGGGAGGTACATGACAGGTACCTCTTTTATGTGCAGGCGAGCGTTTTTGATAACACCAGTGCCCGCTTCTGCGTCTAGCGCCACTTCGTCGCCGACCAGTGCCCATGCGTTAACGCCGGGCGGGCAAGTCGTAATGCTGGCCTGTGTTGCACGCATGATGCCATCAGCTTTATGCTGCAAGTTTTTTGCGCTGCCGCGTAGATGGCTTTTATGATCCACAAACTGCACGTTATTTAGGTTGGCTTCATCGCTATCGAGGTTGATTTTGGCATTTTCGCCGACTAATAAAACGCCAGGCTCTCGAATTTGGGTGCGGCCAGTAAAGTGTACAGTTCCGGCGTCACGGTCTAGTTTGGCTTGGGCGCTTTTTATTTGACGATAACCTTGGCTAAGGACCACGTTACCGGTCAGGGTGGTTATGCCATTCTCACCGGTTTGCGATGTCTTAGCGGAGGCTTGAATTGATTGTGTAGAGGGGTCTAGGTCACGTTGTTGAGGGTCGATATAAGCCGGTTCAATGTAACTTCCTGAACAATGTTTGGCGTTCAATTTTTGTTCTTCGCTGAGAGCACTCAGGGGTAACCAGTCAAGTTTTTCACCGTCAATTAGGAATGATGTTTTGGCTTCTTGGTTTGCTATGTGTGTCGCTGCAGGGGCTTTTTCTGGGGCAACAAAATACGTGCCAGTTCCATCTGCCGGGTTAATGTTGGCGCACTGCCAACTGCTGTCATCGGTTGCTCGGCATAGCCAGCGATTGCTGTTGTTCTCTGGATTAGCGGCCGACACACAAAAGCTGGCCATTAGCGTTGAGAGTAGTGTGACTTTGACGAGTAAAATAACGGTGTTGGGCATGCTGTTAATCGGGCGCTCTATTATTGTTTTAAGGGGGCTTGCGACGGTTTTTCCGATCACGTATTACCCAAAATTATCGGTCAATTGTAGATCATAAGGCATTCGGTAGGCACGGGCCAGTCCGAAACCGTTGTCTGGGCCGACAAAAGCTGCTTAGTCATACCTTACGTGACGCTAATGATTGCGCTACTGAGGTAATCAATGTTGTTACTGTTGATGCCAGCGATGCTGATTCTGCTGTCTGTTGTCATGTAGATGCTGAATTCTGTGCGTAGGCGCTGCACCTGTGCGGGAGGCATGTCGAGAAATGAAAACATACCTTTTTGTGTGCTAATAAAGGAGAAAGCATTGCCGCCACCTTTGGTCGTTAGTTGTTCAAGTAACTGCTGGCGTAGGTTGTTAATGCGCTCGCGCATAGTGTCTAGTTCACCAAGCCAGTGTTGGCGAAGACCTTTGTTGTTAAGGATATGGGCAACCACTGCCGCGCCGTGAGATGGAGGCATAGAGTAAATGCCACGAACAATGCGTGCCAGCTGGGTGGTACAGGCTTTGGCATGTGATGTGTTTTGTGAGATGACCAATACTGCGCCAACACGCTCACGATAAATGCCGAAATTTTTTGAGCAGGAGCTGGCGATTAACAGTTCGGGTAGTTGTTCGGCCATTAGGCGTAACCCGTAGGCATCTTCCTCGATACCGCTGCCAAAGCCTTGGTAGGCGATGTCAATAAAAGGAGTAAAGCCTTTTTCAAGAGCCATACGAGCAAGCATTTGCCACTGTTGGTGTGATAGGTCTGCGCCCGATGGGTTATGGCAGCAACCGTGTAATAAAACAAGATCACCCGATTTTGCCTGTTGCAAGGCGGTTATCATTGCCTCGAAACTCACCCGATGAGTTGTCGTATCGTAGTAAGGATAGGTTTTGATCTGCAGGCCGCTATCACCCAGCAGTGGAATGTGGTTTCCCCAAGTTGGATCGCTGACCCAGATGGTAGCGCTGGGGTTGCTCTTCTTGACTAACTCCGCGGCTACCCTTAGTGCGCCGCAACCGCCTGGTGTTTGAACGGTGGAGACACGTCCGTCGTTGATAACAGAGTGTGTTTCACCCAGTAATAAATTTTCAATGGCGCTGCCGAATTCAGCTGAACCGGCGGGGCCAATATAGAGCTTAGTTTGTTCTGACTCGAGCAGGTGATGCTCGGCGCGCTTGACGGATTCAAGCACCGGTGTTTCGCCCTGCGTATTTTTATAGACGCCAACGCCGAGGTCGATTTTATTGGGGTTGCTATCATGGTGAAATGCATCCATTAGGCCAAGAATGGGGTCGGCGGGTAGCACGGGTAAGTTTTCAAACATGATGAGTTCCGAGTAGTGAGCGACGATTTATTTGCCGCCGGTTTGAGCGGGGCGCTGATTAATAAAGTTGATCATCCATTGTAATACCGTGTAGGAATCCAGCTGAGATTCAATGGAGATGGTAGCTTCGCGAATTTTGTGGTCAGGAAAGTTATCGATATTAACAGCCATCAAATTACGCATAATGTCCGGGGTGAATTCTGGGTGCCCCTGAATAGTAAGAATATTGCTGCCGAACTGTACCATGAAATATGGGCAGAACTGACTGTTGGCTAATAATTCTGCTCCTTCGGGAAGTTGCGAGACTTGGTCGCGGTGCATCGCTAAAATGTCCATCTTTTGTAGTGGTGGCTGCATCCATTGTTTTTGGTGATGCAACTCATTAAAGGCAGTGCCCAGTGCCCAGCCTCGCTCGCAGGGTTCTACTTTGCCGCCCAAGGCTTGCAAGATGACCTGGTGGCCGAAACAGATGCCGAGTACTTTTTTACCACTGTTTGCACACTTGCGAATCATTGTTTGCAGGTTGTTAATCCACGGGGTGTTGTCGTAACTGCTACTGGTGCTGCCAGTGCATAAAAAGGCATCGCAGCTGTCTAGCGATGGTAATGGCTCGGCAATAGCGTCGAATACGCTGAAACGAATTGATGGGTCAATTGTATGGAAAGCGGCAGTAATTATGTCGGGCATATCGCCATATTTTTGGCTGGCAGTGTCAGGGAGTACACCGCAGCGTAGAATTCCAATGTGCATAATGATTCGATCTCACAAAATGCTAAAAGATAGCGCTTAAGAAATAGTTGTCTTTACTAGTCATTTTTTGGGCTATAAATTATAGCGTTACAGTGTCGCAAAATAAATATATTGTGCCGTCTATTAAGGCGTTTAAATACTGTGTTGCTGGGGTTTTACGCATTGCTGCTGATGCCGTAAGATGTTTCTTTGGATTTTATTGTCATGCTAATTGGGGTTGCATTTGGATCATAGAAAAACAGCACTTGCCGAGTGGGTTGTCGTGCAACTACAACGACTCGGCCTTTATTCTCATGGTCACAACGCATCTCTCAAGACGGTATCGGGTGATGCCAGTTTTCGGCGCTATTTTCGTACTCAGGTCTTATCGTCAGGGTGCAGCCTGATAGCTGTGGATGCGCCTGCTGAGAAGGAAGACAGTCGCCCTTTTGTGGCGATTTCGCAAGCTTGGTTGAAGGGCGGAATCGATGTGCCGGAAGTAATAGCGGTCGACCTTGAAGAGGGCTTTATGTTGTTGTCTGACTTGGGTGATGATGTCTATCTGCCACAACTCAGTGAAAATGCGGATGTATTATACCCGCATGCGATTGCCGCATTGGTGCGACTTCAGCAGTGTGCTATGCCTAAGGATTATCAGCTGCCTATTTATGATGCAGAAAAATTACAACAGGAAATGGGGCTGTGCTCTGAGTGGTTTCTTACCCAGTTACTCGGGTTGGAGCTTGGCGTGAAGGAAAAACAGTGCCTTAACGATGTGTTTGGCAGGCTGGTGGGCAGTGCGCAGGCGCAGCCACAGGTTTGCGTACATAGGGATTATCACTCACGTAATTTGATGGTGTTGAGTAATGCTCAAGGCAAGAGTGAGGTGGGGGTGCTCGACTTTCAAGACGCGGTTATTGGGCCAGTCACCTATGATTTGGTGTCGTTGTTGCGTGATTGTTACATCAGCTGGCCCGCTGAGCAGGAAGCAAAATGGATTGCTAATTACATGCGGTTAGCTAGTCAGCAGGGTGTTTGGCAGTCGGTCGATGAGCCATCCTATGCTCAATTTAAGCGCTGGTTCGAGTGGATGGGTCTGCAGCGACACATTAAGTGTGTAGGTATCTTTTCGCGCCTGTATTTGCGCGATGGTAAAACGGGTTATTTGCAAGACATTCCGCGCACCTTTGCTTATTTAAAAAGGGTGAGCGAGCAGTACAGTGAGTTTGGCGAGTTTAACGACTGGCTTGATAACGTTGTGGTGCCTGCTATGCAAAAGAGTCGGTACTTTTCGGCACGCTCAAGCCGAGATTTTGATTTATGAAAGCGATGATATTGTGTGCTGGGCGGGGTGAAAGAATGCGACCCTTGACCGATACGACACCTAAGCCATTGTTAAGGGTGGCTGGTAAGCCGCTGCTACAATATCACCTTGAAAACTTGGTGCAGGCGGGTGTTACAGAAATTATTGTTAACCATGCTTGGCTGGGGGAGCAGGTTCAGCATTTTCTTGGCGATGGTAGTCAATGGGGTGTCAGTATTCATTGTTCTGCTGAGGATCAAGCGTTGGAGACGGCGGGTGGTATTATCAAGGCCTTGCCGTTGTTGGGTGATAAACCCTTTATTGTTGTTAATGGCGATGTGTGGAGCGACTACCCCTTTGCGCAATTGTTAAGTGTTGAGCCGGCGCAGGCGCATTTGGTGCTGGTGGCCAATCCGCAACAGCACCCGCAGGGGGATTTTGCGTTGCAGGTTGCTGCCGATGGTGCCGAGCTGGTTGTTGAGCGGGGTGATAATATGTATACCTATTCTGGTGTTGGTGTGTTTAATCCGACACTATTTGATGGGTTTGATGTTGATAGTGGCTCTTTGGCGCCAATATTGCGCCGAGCGATGGCTTTGCAGCAGGTGACCGGCGAGCTATATCTTGGTGATTGGGTTGATGTTGGGACGCCGGAGCGATTAAAGCTATTAGATGAGCGTGTTTGTAAAGAATTACGGGAGCTTGGACGTTAATGATATTTGGTAAATTGCTGGGTGGTTTTTTTGGTCTTTCTTGGTTTGGTCTGCCGGGCGCGGTGATTGGGCTATTGATTGGCCATCAGTTTGATAAAGCGTTGACGCGAAATATATCAGGTGCCGGTAATCAAGCGCAGATTCAGCAGGCCTTTTTGCGCATGACTTTTTTGACCATGGGGAAGCTGGCGAAGGCTGACGGGCAAGTCTCGAAGGATGAAATTGAGTGGGCTGAGTTTGTTATGTCACGCATGAATCTGACGGCAGATTTGCGGCGACAGGCGATGCAATTGTTTTCCGAAGGTAAAGCCGAAGGTTTTGATCTAGACAGTGAGCTGATTGCGTTTCGTCGAGTGGTGGGTCGTCATGCGACGGTGGTGCAGATGTTTTTGGAAATTCAGATTCAAGCGGCCTATGCCGATGGTTCAGTTAGTTCGGCAGAAGGCGCACTATTGCGCCATGTTTGTCGGCAGCTGGGTATTTCCGACATGCGTTTTGAAATAATTCATCAGCGTATTAAAGCGGAGCGTGCCTTTGCAGGACAGGGCGGATATCAGCAGGGTGCAGGGCAACCGCAGTACACCCCTGCCGACAAGCTTAAGGAGGCGTATCAGGTGATTGGCGTTGAAGCCAGCGCCACCGATGCGGTGCTGAAAAAGGCCTACCGACGGTTAATGAGTCAGCATCATCCTGACAAATTGGTAGCCAAGGGGCTGCCAGAAGAAATGATGCGCATTGCTAAAGAGAAGACGCAGGAAATACAAGCGGCTTATGATTTGATTAAGCAGCATAGAAAGGGGTAGGCGAGCAGGGACTTAAACGCACTATAATCGCTAGGGCAAAGCTGATGTAAAAGTAGTTCTGCTATTTTCGTTGATGTTACGAGATGAGTTAGAAGGCAGCGGATGCTGATTTTAGTCTCTGTCAGCCTGGCGAATAGGTTTGTTAAGCAGCAGCAAAAAATAATAGGGTACCTTCGTCGCATTTCTATGTGTTTGAGACAGGTCATCGCAAATGAAGCCGGACAAACAATCAACTGCTCTCGTTTTTGGCTATATCGGCTTCGAGAGCGTTATACCCAAAAATTGCTGGAAAAATATAACCTGTTGTTGAGGCCCAGTTTTGTTCCAAATTTGTCTCTGGGTAATCTGTAAATCGGGCGTGTCAAAAACCCTGCTTGTGTGTAGAATATCGGCTTTTAGTGACGATAATAACCATAAGAGACCTCAGCATAACTACTGCGCTCACCAATACGTTGTTAAAAAGAGGCTTAAAGTGCCATTTACACTAGTAAACTCCGCTTTTGCGCCTACTTTTTTCTTGGCTTCGCTCGTTACGCTATGCTGATGTCTCCACAAGATACCCTATGACAGATTATTTGATTGCGCCTTCTATTTTAGCTGCCAATTTTGCCTGCCTTGGCGAAGAGGTCGACAACGTGCTCGCAGCGGGCGCAGATATTGTTCACTTTGATGTTATGGATAATCATTTTGTGCCTAACCTGACGATTGGTCCGATGGTGTGTAAGGCGCTACGAGATCATGGTGTCACAGCACCGATTGATGCCCATTTAATGGTGTCGCCAGTGGATCATATGATCCGTGAGTTCGCTGAGGCTGGCGCGACTTACATCACGTTTCATCCTGAAGCCTCTGATCATATCGACCGTTCTTTGCAGTTAATTAAAGATGTTGGCTGTAAGGCGGGGCTGGTATTTAATCCAGCAACGCCATTGAGTTATCTTGATTATGTGATTGATAAGTTGGATATGGTGCTGCTGATGTCGGTTAATCCGGGTTTTGGCGGGCAAAAATTTATCCCCGGAACACTCAATAAAATCCGCGATTTGCGTAGCATTATTGACAGCAGTGGCAGAGATATTCGTCTTGAAGTGGATGGCGGTATCGGTGTGGAGAATATTGCCGAGGTTGCTGCTGCGGGTGCCGATACATTTGTTGCCGGGTCGGCTATTTTTGGCGCTGACGACTACGCCCACACTATTGCACAAATGCGCGCAGCTTTAGCTAAGGTTGATTGATGAATATTGAACGTTTTTCTGAATTAGCTGCGCAAGGCTACAATCGCATTCCTGTCAGTCGCCGTGTTTTGGCGGATATGGATACGCCGCTCAGTGCCTACCTAAAATTGGCCGATGGCCCTTATTCTTACCTCTTTGAATCGGTTCAGGGAGGTGAAAAGTGGGGGCGTTATTCCATCATTGGGCTGCCCTGTCGTACGGTGCTTAAGGTGCACGGTACAAACATCGCTCTGGAAACTGATGGTGAAGTGGTTGAAACGTTAACTCGAGATGACCCGCTGGAATTTGTTAAACAGTTTCAAGCGCGTTTTAATGTTGCAGAAACAGACGGCGAGCCGCGTTTTAATGGTGGTTTGGTGGGTTATTTTGGTTACGATACGGTGCGCTACATTGAGCCGCGTCTGCGTGATTCGGTGCCGCCGGACACTATCGGTAACCCGGATATTTTGCTGATGGTTTCCGATGAAGTGCTGGTGTTTGATAATTTGGCGGGCACGCTGACCTTGACCGTACATGTTGATCCTTCATTAGAAAACGCCTACGCGGCGGCCCAAAGCCGCCTTGATGCACTGGTCGAAAAATTACCGTTTCCTGCGCCACAATTGGCAGAGGTTAACCTGGATGTGGCAGAGCAAGCTGCGCAGGATTTGGGTATCAGTGAGGATGATTTTAAATCCGATTTCACGCAGGCGGAATTTGAAGCTGCCGTGCAGCGTATTAAAGAATATACCTTGGCAGGTGATGTGATGCAGGTGGTGCCTTCGCAGCGTATGGTGATTCCCTTTGAGGCGGAGCCTATTAATTTGTATCGCGCGTTGCGTAATTTAAATCCATCGCCGTATATGTATTACCTGAATTTGTCAGACTTCCATATTGTTGGCTCATCGCCGGAAATTTTAGCGCGCGTGGAAGAGGGTGAGGTGACGGTACGTCCGATCGCAGGTACCCGTCGCCGCGGTTATAGTGATGAAGAAGATCAGGCGCTTGAGAAAGAGTTACTGGCTGACCCCAAAGAAATTGCTGAGCACTTGATGCTGATTGACCTGGGTCGTAATGATGCAGGGCGTGTTTCTGACGTTGGTACGGTGCGCGTGACTGACCAAATGGTGGTGGAGAAATACTCCCATGTTATGCACATTGTCTCTAATGTCGTCGGTGCTTTGAAAGAAGGGCTGTCTTCTATCGATGTGTTGCGCGCGGCATTGCCTGCGGGCACCTTGAGTGGGGCGCCGAAAATACGAGCCATGGAGATTATTGACGAATTGGAGCCAGTTAAGCGCGGTGTCTATGGTGGCGCGGTGGGTTACATCTCTTGGGATGACAATATGGATACCGCGATTGCGATCCGCACGGCGGTGATTAAAGATAAAAAATTATATATTCAAGCGGGTGCCGGGATTGTTGCCGATTCTGTGCCCAGACTTGAGTGGAAAGAAACGATGAACAAAGCGCGTGCTATGTTCCGTGCTGTTGCAATGGCTTACAAAGGTTAGACGCAGGCTAGGGCCCTATTTATGTTATTAATGATCGACAATTACGATTCCTTTACCTACAACGTGGTGCAGTATTTTGGTGAGTTGGGCGCTGATGTGCGAGTGTATCGCAACGATGAAATCACCTTAGCTGAAATCAAGGCACTTGATCCGGATCATATTGTGGTTTCGCCCGGCCCCTGTACGCCTAATGAAGCGGGCGTCTCGGTGGAGGTGTTGAAACAGCTTGCTGGTGTTAAGCCATTGTTTGGTATTTGTCTTGGGCATCAGGCAATTGCACAGGCTTTTGGTGGTTATGTGATCCGTGCCAAGGAAGTCATGCATGGCAAAACCTCGATGATTCATCACAATGCGCAGGGTGTGTTTAAGGATTTGGCTAATCCCTTTGAAGCGACACGGTATCACTCGCTAGTGATTGATAAAGCACGTTTACCGGATTGTCTAGAGGTGACGGCTTGGACTGAAGATGCCGATGGTAATATTGACGAAATCATGGGGGTGCGTCATCGCGATTATGTGATTGAGGGTGTGCAGTACCACCCAGAATCTATTTTGACTGAGCATGGACATGCGCAGTTGAAAAACTTTTTAAACATGACGGTTTAACTTTGATGAATATGCAGCAGGCCATTGCGGCAGTTATCGATAAGCGTGACCTTAGCACCGAAGAAATGGCTGGCGTGATGCGTTTGATCATGACGGGTGAAGCGACTGAGGCGCAAATTGGTGGGTTTTTGATTGGTTTACGCCTGAAGGGTGAGACCGTTGATGAAATCACCGGTGCCGCTCAAGTGAT
>Ga0233427_10001456_pt1 | contig 25281 bp, 25 predicted proteins | sample SI_118_April2016_5_FD_179885 | JGI IMG/M metagenome (GOLD analysis project Ga0233427, IMG submission 179885) | Seawater microbial communities from Saanich Inlet, British Columbia, Canada - SI_118_April2016_100_MG | ecosystem: Environmental > Aquatic > Marine > Inlet | place: Canada: British...
ATGCTAATTCAAATCTTCCATAAATTAAAAGTAATGTTAGAAATACTAATATTGCAGTGTAAAATAATAAAAAGTTAAAGTCATCTTTTATATCAATAAGCATCTTGCTTGCAACTCCTGCTTTGTCAATATAGTTTATATTATTCTCTTTTAATAATTTAATAACTGATTGCTTATTTTCTTTTTTTACAGTAATCATGCTTTTAGCAATCCAGCTCCTGCTATTTTCTGTAGCTACTTCATTTAAAATCTCTTCATTTGATAATAAAGGAGTGAATTTAGTGTTCGAATCAATTAATTCAAAAAGATCATTAAACGCATTCTGATGATAGCCATTTTTTAAAGAGAAATTATCAATCTTATTTTTGAGAGTTGTTTGATTTTTTTTCCAAAAATCATTCCAAACTTCTTTCTTATTCCTTATGTCTTTTTCTGCTAAGTCAAAAAGAGAAAGGTTAGAGTATTTAGTAATCTTATTTTTTTCTTTAAGATTTTTTAAGAAAAGTAATAGATCTAAGTTTCTTTCTTTAACGATCTCTTTATCTTTACCCTCTACAAATAATAAGATACTTTTATCATCTCCCGAATTAATATCAAGAATAGTTTTTTCAGCATTTTTTAATTCTTCAGGAAAGAAGTTCAAGTGCTCAATATTTGAATCAAAAGAAACCTCATCTACTTTAAATAGAAAAAATGTAGTTAATACTAATATTCCGATTGCAAGATATTTACCTAATTTATTTGAAATTTTAAAACTAAATTTATGTTGTTTATTAGATATTTTTGGAATAGGACTAATTACCGGAAGCACTAATAAAACAAATAAAAGAGATCCCATTAAACCAAAAGTAGCAAACCAACCAAAATCGTTCAATACTTTAGAATCTGTAAGAGTTAAAGCATAAAAAGCCATTATAGTTGTAAATGCGCTAAATAATAGAGGCTTGTAAAGTTCCTTTATTGTTTTGCTGTTGTCCATATTGTGTTTTTGATGAGAAAAGAAATGAAAAGAATAATCAATTACAATACCAAAAACAATTGCACCTGAACCCAATGCAATACCTGAAATACTTCCTCTAAACCAATAAATTAAAGCTAAAGAGAAAACTATTCCAAAAACTGCAGGAAGTACAAATAGAACTGGTAAGAAGTAGCTTCTGAACACCACTATCAGTATTAATAAAATAAGAATAATTGTAAAAGATAATGTTAGCTTTAAATCTTCTTTAATTTGTTTTGCATTTACTACAGGAATAAATGAGACTGAAAAGAAAGAGATGTTGATATTATTGCTTTCATATTTATTTTTAATTAATTGTAAAGTTTCATACACAGGAGTTACATGCTTTATATCATCATCTAATAAATTACCTATTAGTATTGTTTCATCAGAGGAGCCGTCTTTAAAATAACTAGAGATATTAAATACGTCTTGATGCTTATCTGTTACTAAACCAAGAAACCCTAAAGGGTCTTTGAAAATAATTTCTTTTTTAATATCTGAAGATGGTGAAAATAGCGACCTATGATTGCTCTCTAGCACAGAATCTAGATTAAAGATTCTATTCTGAATAATACTATAATCAGAATCTTCTAAATAGAATGGAATGTTCTGATAAAAGATGTCTAAAAAAGAGAATTTCTCTGATTCGTGTGTTATGAAAGTTACTTGATTAGGGAACTTGAGCGATAATTCATTTTCAATATCCCTTTGTATTTCATTATTATCAAGATTTGAATTTTTAGTATTAATGGAAATAAAGATTTTTTTACTCTCAGATGAAGTTAACATTTTTGAAACCTCTTTATCTGAAAAGATCTGATTTACATCTTCATTTAAATTAAGTTTTAATGCAGTAAAAGAAAGAAAGCTAACAGTTAAGAGTAAAAGAAAAATAAATAATTTCTTCCTAAACTTCCAAAAATTAATCCACCACAACAAAAAGTTCCTCATATTAAATTTAGTTTCTCAAAAATATTAAATTTGCACCAATTATAAAACTATAAATTACTAAATTATAAAAATGAGGAAGTGTGCATTAATTACGGGGGCATCAAGAGGTATTGGAAAAGCAATTGCAATTCAACTTGCTAAAGATCATTCTTATCATATTTTAATTAACTATTCAGCAAATACTGTTGCTGCAAATGAAACAAAAGATCAAATAATAATGGAAGGCGGAAGTTCGGAAGTCATACAATTTAATGTGCAGGATAAATTGGAAGTTTCTAATAAGTTGATGAAATGGAAAAAGAATAATCCTGATGATATTGTTGAGGTATTAGTAAATAATGCAGGTATTACAAAAGACAATTTATTACTATGGATGAATGATGAAGAATGGGGAAGTGTTTTGGATGTTAGTTTGAAAGGATTCTATAATGTAACAAATACTATTTTGCAGGATATGATAAGACTCAGAAAGGGAAGAATTATTAATATTGCATCAATATCAGGACTTAAAGGAAATTCAGGGCAAACAAATTATTCTGCAGCAAAAGGCGGTTTGATTGCGGCTTCAAAATCTTTATCACAAGAGCTCGCAAGAAGGGGGATTACTGTAAATGCAATTGCTCCAGGGTTTATCCATAGTGATATGACAAAAGACTTACCTGAAAAAGAATTGAAAAAGCTTATTCCCCTGAGGAGATTTGGAACAGCTGAAGAGGTCGCTCATTTAGTTAGTTTTATCGCTTCCGATAAAGCGGCATATATTACAGGGGAAGTTATTAATATTAATGGTGGAATATATTCTTAGATGATAGATAAAAGAGTTGTAATAACTGGTATTGGCATATATTCATGTATAGGCAAAAACATCAATGAAGTTACTAATTCTTTGAAAGAAGGAAAAAGCGGAATTGGTATTGATTCTGCAAGAACAGATATGGGGTATCGTTCAGCATTAACCGGAATTATAGATATTCCAATTTTAAAAGGAAGTCTTTCTAGAAGACAGAGAGTTAGTATGGCGGAAGAAGCACTTTTTGCGTATGTTTCAACTGTAGAGGCATTAGCTAATGCAAAAATTGATGATGGTTTTCTTGATAATAATATTATTGGGATGATTTTTGGAAATGATTCTTCAGCTAAAGCAGTTATGGAAAGTATTGATAAAATTAGAGAGAAAAAAGACACTGCATTATTAGGGTCTGGATCTATCTTTCAATCAATGAATAGTACTGTAAATATGAATCTTGCAACAATTTTTAAAATTAAAGGAATTAATTTTACAATTAGTGCTGCTTGCTCATCTGGGGGGCATTCTATAGGGACTGCTTATAATCTGATTAAATCAGGTATGCAAGATACTATTATTTGTGGCGGAGCACAGGAAGTAAATCCTTATGCATTTGGCAGTTTTGACGGTCTTGGCGTATTCTCTATTAATCATAATAATCCTTCTGAGTCTTCAAGACCATTTGATAAAGATAGAGATGGATTAATTCCTAGTGGAGGTGGAGCAACTTTAGTTTTGGAATCATTAGAATCAGCTAAAAAAAGAAATGCCCCAATTTTAGCGGAGATTAAAGGTTATGGCTTTTCTTCTAACGGGAAGCATATAAGCGCTCCTGATGTTGACGGACAGATTAGATCCATGAAAATGGCTTTAGAAAACGCAAATATTTTTCCTGAAGAGATAGATTATATTAATGCGCATGCAACTTCAACACCATTAGGAGATGAATGTGAGGCTGAAGCAATATCTTCCATCTTTAAGGAGTTTGACACTCCAGTCAGCTCTACAAAATCAATGACAGGACACGAATGCTGGATGTCAGGAGCAAGTGAGATCATTTATTCAATAATAATGATGCAAAATAATTTCATTGCCCCTAATATAAATTTTAAGAATACGGATGATTCTTTAGCAAAAATTAATATTATTGCAAAGCCAATGAAAAAAGAGTTAAAGACTATAATGTCAAACTCTTTTGGATTTGGAGGAACAAACTCAAATTTAATTATTAAAAAATATGAATCTTAACGAAATTATTAAAATTACTAATGAAGTTTTGGTTGAAGAATTTGAAATAGAAGCCTCAACTATAAAAGAGGAAGCAAACTTTAGAGAAACACTAGATTTAGATAGTTTAGACTATGTAGATTTAGTAGTTTTCGTTGAAGAAAATTTTAAAGTTAAATTAACTGCAGAAGATTTTCAAACAGTTATAACTTTTGATGATTTTTATAATCTAATTTTAAAGAAGCTTAATGAGTAAATGGTCAGGCAGATCGAAAGGATTTGTTTTGGGTTATCAGATTTTTATTATATTTATTAAGAAATTAGGTGTTCCTGCAGCTTATTTATTGCTGTATTTTGTTGTTCCAGTTTATTATATTTTTCTTCAAAAAGCAAGAAGGAGCCTTTATGTAACTTTTAAAGAGATTCCAGAACTCAAATATTCAAATTTACAGTGTCTAATCTTTAACAATTTCTTTAATCTAGGGAAAACCTTAGTTGATAATTTTGCAATATTAACAAATAATAAGTCTAAATATTTCTATGTTGGTAATGGAGAAGAATATCTTATTGATTTAATTAAAAAATCTCAACCTGCTATTTTAATTAGCGCCCATATTGGAAGTTGGAATATTGCAGGAGAACTTCTTAAGGAGAAAGGCGGGATGATTAATGTTGTTATGTATGATGGTGAAGCAAAGAAAATCAAGAGATTAGTTGAAAAAAATATTGGAGAAAGTAATTATAATATTATTGAAATAAAGGATGATCTTTCACACTTATTTAAGATTAAGAATGCTATTGATAATAAAGAGTTGATATGTATTCATGCAGACAGATATATAGAAGGAGCTAATACAATTACTGCAAGAATATTTGATAAAAAAGTTCATCTTCCTATGGGCCCTTTTGCAATTGCTTCTAAGTTAAATGTACCTTATTCTTTTGTGTTTTGTTTTAGAGAAAGTATATATAGATATCAATTTTCAGCAACAAAACCAGAGCTTTCAAGTGATCCGCAAATTATTGCAAATGAATTTGCTGAAATATTATCTGAGAAATTAAGTAAACACCCTGAACAATGGTTTAATTACTTTAATATATTTGAAAATAAATAGGTTATGGATATTAAATCATTAATCCCACAAAGAGAGCCAATCATAATGATTGATAAAATTGTTAGTCATTCTGATGAAAAAACAAGTACATCATTAACAATTAAAGAAACTAATATTTTTGTAGAAAAAAATATTTTTCAATCATCAGGATTGATAGAACATATAGCTCAATCATCCGCTGCAAGAATGGGAATTCAAACTACTGAAGAAGGGAAGAAGACTCTTTTAGGATATATTGCCTCTGTAAAAAGCATGATGATTAATAGATTACCGGAAGTAGGGGAAACTATCCTGACAGAAATAATTATTACAAATCAGATAAATAATGTTATTGTGGTAAAAGGAGAGAGTAAAGTAGAAAACATTGTAGTGTCAAGTGGTGAATTAAAAGTTTTTATTGAAGAATAAGTATGTTTATTGGAGCAGAAAATATAATTTCTCCTTTAGGAAATAGTGCAAAAGAAACATTTGAGAGAATGAAAAATGGAGAGAGCTCCATTAAAAATAAGAATGGGATTTTATTATCGTCTTTTTCTTCTAGTCAGAATGAACTTCTTCCCTTGATGATTGATTCTATTTCTGATAGTCTATCTTTTGTGAATCAGACTATTTTATTAAAATCAAAAACATTATTAATAGTTAGTACGACAAAAGGAGAAATTAACTCAATAAATTTGGATATTAACAAAGCTCATCTTTCTTGTCTTTCCGAGAAGATTAAGAAAATATTTAATTGTATTGACAAAGGGATTGTAGTATCAACTGCTTGCGTTTCTGGGCTTCAATCGCTTATTGTTGCAAATGACATGATTAATCATAATTATTATGATAATGTAATTATTTGCGGAGGAGATCTTGCTTCTCAATTTGTTATTGAAGGGTTTACATCTTTTTATGCATTAAGTGATGCTCCTTGCAAGCCATTTGATAAAGATAGGAAAGGATTAAATATTGGAGAGGCGATTTCTACCATTATTATGAGTAATGATAAAAATTTATATAAAGAAACTCCTTTAAAGTTTTTAGGAGGTTGTTCTATAAATGATGCAAATCACATTTCAGCACCTGATAGAGAGGCAGAAGGATTGATAAAATCAATTAATAATACTTTGGAGATTGGCAATGTTATGTCAAATGATATTGATTTTATAAATGCTCATGGTACTGCAACTGTTTATAATGACGGGATGGAGGCGAAAGCATTTTCTAAGCTAAATTTTGATAATATTCCAGTTAATAGCTTGAAAGGATATTTTGGGCATACTTTAGGTGCCGCAGGAGTAATTGAAACTGCTATTAGTTTACAAGCTATGAGGAATAACTTGTTGTTAAAATGCATAGGATTTGAAAATCAAGATTTTGATAGTAAATTAGATATTTTAACAGAAAATAGAGACATACAAGTTAATACGATATTAAAAACATCTTCTGGATTTGGAGGATTTAATGCATCAGTAATTATTCAGAAAATATGACAAAAATTTTGTTTAATAAACTCGGCACTTCAGTGAAGATAACTCAGAGTTCTATAGAAAATGATATTAATTCATTTTTGAAAGAAATGTATTATAATCTAGATTTAAATTACCCTAAGTTCTTTAAGATGGATAATCTCTGTAAGTTAGGTCTCATTGGAACAGAACTGCTTTTCAGAAAGAACAAAGATCTTTTTAGTAGAAAAGACAGAGTTGGTATTATTTTACAAAATAAATCTAGTAGTTTAGATTCTGACATTAAACACCAAGAAGGAATTGAAAGTAATACTGTTAGCCCTGCAGTATTTGTGTATACTTTGCCGAATATTGTAATTGGTGAAATTTCTATAAAACATAAATGGCAAAGTGAAGGAGTTTTTTTTATTGATGAAGAGATAGATTATGAACTGATGTCTCAGTATTCCAATATCTTAATGAGAGAAGGGAGAGCCGATCTGAATCTAATAGGATGGATTGACGTGATAAAAAATCAATATTCTCTTAAACTATGTGTTGTTAACGAGGAGATTAAGGCTGAGGAGTTAAAGAATATCTTAGTTTAATATACAAAATAAATAATCTAAATTATTTGTTTGCTCCTAGTTTCAATAAGATGTTGTGTCCTATTTCATCTTTCCAATTAAAATTGTTTTTAAGGACTATTATCGCATCATTCGTCTTCGTATTGATTCCTATATAGGATGAGAACCCTGCTATAACGCCATATTTGTAATGTATTCTGATTTTATAGTCTTTAAATTCTTTTACTTGCCATGCCATAGTATAGAATAGTTCATCCTCATGTGTATGTGTTTCATGTGATTTTGTTAATATACTATCTAAGTATGTATTAGATATTGACAAATGAGCCTTTGTTATTTTTATTAAATCTTTTGCAGTAGAATAAGCACCACCTGTTCCAATCATCATATCTGACCATTGCCAATTCTTTAAAGGTTTGTTTTGTTTCATTAATGGAGGGAAATCTCCAACATAACCTGTCGCTAAGTATTTATTGTTTTTTGGTATTGTTAAGGTGGTACTCTCCATATGCAGTGGCTGAAATAGATATTCCTCTAATAACTCATTCAACGACTTACCGGTTTTAAGAGTAAATAAATACGCAAGTAGTCCTGAACCTATATTTGAATAAGTTGCGTCTTCTATATTTTTCTTATTTAGCTCAAGATGAGTCAAGTAATTATACATGTATTCTGTATCAATATGTCCATATATGTTTTTCCCTGTAAAAAGATATCTAAAAAAACTCTTCTTAGTTTTACGATTATTAGGATCTCTTGGCAATCCTGAGGAGTGAAGTGTTAATTCTCTAAGTGTAATATTCCTAACATCTTCATCTTTATATTCTAGACTTTTTGGTAAAATCTCACCAATAGTTTCGTCAAAATCAATTATGCCTTTTTCCTCTAATATCAATCCAACCGAATTGACTAACATTTTTGTGTTAGAACCTATTCCAATGATTGTGTTCTCATGCATTAGATTCTTTTTGCTTTTATCTGCATATCCATATGTATAAATATTTGTTTCATTATTATGCAATACAGCAACCACTAATCCAGTATTATATTTAGATTTAATTAACTTATTTGCTATTTTGTCAATCTCATTTTTTATTGATTCCTTTGAGTCTAATGTTTGAGATTGACTAATAGAGTCAGGTATTATCTGTTCCGACAATTTACAGCTTGTATTAAATGTGATAATGAATATTGATAAAAGATAACCTATTCGTTTCATCTTTTCTTTGCCAAATAAAAAGTAAAATCCTCTTAATGGAATGTAATAGAGCAGAGCAATTGTAAATAATACGGTATTTAAAATGCTAATCCGTGTGAAATCCTTCAAAGGTCTAAAGTGAGAAACTCTCTCCTTATCATCATAATTAACTCTTATTGGGATTTCTTTTATAAGAACATCTTTCCAGGCCATCCGCACCATTACTTCTATCTCGAATTCAAATTTTGCAGTAAAGAATCTCATTCCACTCATCTTATTTAATGGATATAACCGAAATCCTGTTTGAGTATCTGACAGTGAAATACCTGTTTCTGCCCAAAACCAGAAATTTGAAAACTTATTCCCGAAACTACTTTTTTTAGGGACCCCATCTTGCGTCATATCTCTTGCTCCAACAATGATTGAATCTGGATGCTTTGAAATAACTTCTACAAATAAATTAATATCTGCAGGGTAATGCTGACCATCAGAGTCAATAGTAATGCCATATTCAAAATCTTTTTTTATAGCATATTCAAAAGCATCTCTTAATGACTTTCCTTTTCCTTTGTTTTCTTTATGAGTTATAATGTCAATTTTATCTGAAAAATTCTTTAGAATTTGAGAAGTTCTATCATCAGAACCATCATTAACAACAATTATATTTTTGCAAATATTTAGCACTTCTTTCAAAACCTTTTCTAAGGTTTTGTCATTATTAAAAGTGGGTATTATTACGCACCACTTTTTTTCTGAAGAATTATTTGGTTTTATATTTTGCATTTAGTTTAAAATAAGCATCATCATTTTGACTAATAATAGCTCTTATATTGTATTTTTTTTGATCTTCTACTATTGATATTTTTACATTGTAAGTATTATCATCAGACGGAACTATCATTTTTAAAAACTTAATATTCTTTGCTAATACAAGTTGAACTTTTATTCTTAATTTATCAGAAACTAAATACCGTACAATATCACACATCATTACTCCAGGTAACACTGATTTTTCAGGAAAATGTCCTTTAAAAACAGGATGAGAGAAATTAATATCAATTAAATAATTAAGATCATCTTCATTTTCATGTACCTCTAAAATTGAATATACTTTCTCCATTTTAATTGTCAAAAAAGGTAATTCTACTTACATCTCCATTCTGTAAAATTATTTCTAATTGACTTAATGTAACTATCTCTTTATGAAAAGTTAAAATAATCTCTTCTAGTTTCTTTTTCATTGCACCTTTTTTTGGAGTTATAACAACTATATAGCTCTGTTCACCTTCTGAATAACTAACTGCTAACTTGGTATCATTCAAAATATCACCAGTTAATATCGACATTACAAACTGCTTTATATGTTTGTCAAACGTATTATCCGACTTTCCATTTATTAAAAAGGTTTCTTTAAAAGGCATGTGTTGTTCCCAACTAATACCTCCTTCTTTCTCATATTTAAAAATTCCTATAGAAATTAATGGTTCATTCAGCATTGATATTTCTTTCTCTTGTTTATAATTACATTCAATATAATTTAAATTTGCAAATTGCGCTTTCAGAATCTTCTCAATAGGTTGCTCTTGACCTAACATTATGTTGGGGCTTAATATTGCTAATAATATTAAAAGATTACGCATTATTTATAGTTTTAAATTTTAGTCCTTTTTCATGACAATAGATGATTATATTCTCCAGAATCGCTAAAGTTCCTTCAGATCTATCATGAAAAAGAATAATAGATCCCCCTTTATTAATTCCATTTATAACCCTGTTAGATAATTTTTTAGCATCTTTTGTTATGGTGTCTAATGAGCGAATATTCCATCCTACAGAAGTCATTTCTAGTTTCTTTAATGTTTTTTTAATATTCGGGTTTGTAATTCCAAATGGAGGCCTAAAGAATATAATTTTTTTAGAAGTAATTTGTTCAAGTAGCTGATTTGTTTTTTTTATCTCCTCTGTAATTTTATTTTTACTAGAGATAGGGAAAATAGTCTTGTGATAATATGTATGATTTCCTATAGAATGACCTTCATCAGATATTTGTTTTACAAGTTCTGGATTAGCTAACACATTTTCTCCAATCAAAAAAAAAGTACCTTTAACATGATGTCTAGTTAGAATGTCTAGAATTTTTGGGGTCATAATTGGATCAGGGCCATCATCAAACGTTAAACAAATATTTCCTTCTCTAACTGAATTAATTGATTTTACAAATATATTTTGTCTAATATCAAAAATACCAATTATAAGATAAGCAAGAATTACAAATAAAATAACATAGACTAAGGATATCATTTTCTTAAGATTATAATGCCGATATTATTTTTTGAGGCATGATTAATTATAAATACTCTCTTTATTTTTGACGGTAATTTACACCCATCTAATTCAGATATATTGGTATTTAGCAATTCTACAGCTAATTGCAATCCGAATGCAGGATTCGTCATAAATATACCGCTGAACTTTGAATAATTAAGAGTGTTTATTTTCTTTGAATGATTGCAAGTTGAATGACCTGAGATAAGGACATCTTCATTAGAGTTGAAGTTGTCAGTAATGTAATCGTTTGCTTTTTTTTCTTTTGTAATAATACAATTAACAATCTCTACTAATGAACCATTTTGATTAGGAGATACATTAAAGAATGTTGATCCAGTAGTGAATTCTTCTTTAGATTTGATCTTCATAGATAAATTATCTAATAGTGGAATCGCTTCATCAACTCCTCCTACGATTACATTCTTTCCTTCCTTAGTTAATAAGATTGAATCTAATAGGGCTCCTTCAAATGATAAGCTTCCTTGAGAATAAGTAATATTATAACCCTTATTCTGTGTATGTAATGCAATTTCCCCTGAGATAGTATTATGAACTGAGTTAATGAAAGGTGTAGGTGATAATATAGATTGTTCTGGGTCAATTAATGAACATAGAAATAGTTCTGAATTATGAAGACTAGCAAGTCCAGTAGCGACTACAATAGCATCAATCTTATTTCTGGATGAACATTTTATTGTATTTGCCAAACCCATCTTAACAATAACTGACATTCTTCTTAAGTTAACTCCAGTAATAACATCCTTATAATCAGGATGTGTAATCTCTGTTGCAATTTTAGAGTTTATACAGCCATCTATAATACCTTGATTAAATGTATTGCCTTTTGATATAGTCGAGTATTTATGAATAAATGCCATTATTTACCAATAATTATTGTTGCATTGTTTCCTCCAAAACCAAAAGAATTGGTGAGAACGGTATTAATTGTAATGTCTTTTTTGATATTAATTACGGGTTTAACTTTAAGCTCTGGCATTAGGGTATTATGGTTTAGAGTTGGGAAGACGGTATTATTTTTGATTGAAAGAATAGAATATATACACTCAATAACACCAGCAGCAGCTAGAGTGTGTCCAGTATACCCCTTAGTAGAACTAAATAACTGATTCTTTCCAAATAAAGTTTCAATTGCTCGCCCTTCAGAAAGGTCATTGTTTACCGTTGCAGTTCCGTGAGCATTGATGTAATCTATGTATTCAGGTTTTAAACCTGCTTCTTCTAAAGCTAATTGCATTGATTTTTGAGCTCCTTCTCCATTTGGTGAAGATGCTGTCTGGTGATATGCATCATTTGCATTCCCCCAGCCAAGAATTGATGCCACTTTCTTATTCTTTGTAATTGATAAAGATTTATCGTTTTCTAAAACAATATAAGCAGCTCCCTCTCCTAGGTTTAATCCTTGTCTATTATTGTCAAATGGTTTGCAAAATCCAGTATCATAAATCCTAAGAGAATTAAACCCATTGACTGTAAATTTAGTTAATGCATCACCACCACCCACTAAAACTCTATCAGCTAGACCATTTTTAATCATTCTTGACCCAAGAATGATTGCATTTGCTGCAGATGAGCAAGCCGTAGAAACTGTAGTTTTAAACTCATCAAGATGAAAATAATCTGCTAAATAATCGGTTATTATACCAGAAGGATTATGTGCTAGAGATTGTATTCTTACGTCTTTTTCTAGAATTTTTTCTGCTAGATCCATTCCGCCAACAGTTGTTGCTCCAATAATGACAGTTTTAATTTTTGGGCTTATGTTATTCTCTCCCCATGCTTGTTTTGCTGCAATTAACGATAATAATAACGATCTTGGGAAAACTTCTTGTTTATCCTTTTCGAAAGCAATTAATGAAAGTTCTTGATTTGTTAGCTTGATTTCTCCAGCTAGAAAATTCTCTTGTAGCTCATTTATTAAATCAATGCTTGATATTCCTGATTTTAAATTCTGTAATGAATTAAGATTCTCTTCTAGATTCATACCTATTGCCGAGACAATACCTAATCCAGTAATAGAAATGCTCATATAGTTATGATTTATTGTTCTCAATATATTCCGCAATAGTATTTACAGATTGAAAAATTTTCGCACCTTCTTCAGGATTAGATATTTTAATATTAAAATTTCTATCAAGCATTACAATAATTTCAAGAGCATCTATAGAGTCTAGTCCTAATCCGTCTCCAAAAAGAGGGGTGTCATCTTTAATGTCTTCTGCCTTAAAACCTTCAAGGTTTAGGTGTTCTATTAATTTTTCTTTTATTTTTATTTTCAATTCACTCATTTTCTTATATGTTTTGATTTTATTGTTTATTTAAAAAAGTTGACAAAGTTAACATTTTAATGATTTGTTTTGACGCGTGATCTTTCGCTTCATTTTCTTAAACATCCAATCAGGGTATTCTGAACTATTCTCTGCATCATAAATACGAATATTCTGTGATTCATCAGTTTTTAACAAGTCTTCTTGTTTGCATTTAAGAATAATTGCTGCTGCTTGTACACCTGAATATGAAGCTCCAGCTACTCCATGCGCCATTACACTTGCTCCACATAAATACAAGTTTTCTATTTCAGTTTTTGCTTTATAGGAAAAAGGGCCAGTTTGCTTAAAACTTTTCTCCGTCCCGTATACACTACCTTCAGTTGAATTAATGTAAAACTCATTAGTTATAGGCGTGCCTAGCTCTTTTTGTACAATTTTATTACTTACCCCAGGCAATACCTTTTCAAGACCGTTGATCATTTTTTGAGTTAAATGCTTTTTAAACTGTGCATATTCCTCTGAACGGTGATCTCCATTTTCTTTTAAATGATTGAATGATTCGCGGTTTATAAAAGTAACAACTTCAAGTGTATGGTGTCTGCCATCAAAACTTGGTGGATCTTTAAGTGTAGTGCAGCTGATAAACATTCCTGGAAATGATTCTCCTGATGAAATGTCAATCTTCATTAAATCGTTAAAAACCTCATCAGAATCTTTATTGTCCATCATCCATATATTACCAGAGTCTAGTCCTGCTTCACGAACATCCATGTCTACCGTTACAAACAGCATAAGTGAAGTGCATGAATATTTTGTTTTAGTAAGTTTCTTCAGCAACTTTGAACTTAGATTACTTTTTCCTATCAAGTCAAGGTAAGTGATATTGGGATCTGTGTTAGAGATGATATTTTTCGCATAAATCTTTTCTCCATCTTCAAGCTCCACACCTATTGCTCTCTTTTTTTGATTTCCTTCTAGTAGAATTTGTTTCACTCCGCTACTTGTCCGCACGTTACTTCCATTTTTCTTAATAGCCTTGGTCATCGCTTTAACAATGGCACCACCACCACCCATTGGATAAAATCCTCCACTGAAATAATGCTGCATAACGGCACAATGGTATGGAAAACTTGCTTTTTCAGGAGGTAATCCATGGTTCATTGCTTGCACATTTAAAACATTTTTTAATAATGGGTCTTTTATGTGACGATTAATCACTGTTTTTAAACTGAATAAACCGTATTTACCCAGATTTCTTGTACGCCATGGAATGGTGATATTGTCCCAAAAACCATTCATTTTAGGAATCAAATGTAACTCATGACTAACTTGACGTACGGTTTCCAGGTATTTAGTAAGGCCTTTTTTCTCGTGAGGAAAACGTTGTGAAAGCGATTCAATTAATTCATTAAAACCAGCAGGCATGTCAATCCGCTCATCTCCAACCCAACAATGCTCATAAGCAGTAGGATTCATTCTAAAAAAGACTAAGTCATTTGCAATACCTAACCCTTCATACAATTCACTCGTTGATTCTCCTTTTTCTAGTAGCCCCATATAATGTACTCCTGGAGTAAAACGATAGCCATTTAAGTAAAAACTATGACACCAACCTCCAGGAACATCATGTTGCTCAAGAACCATTACCCGCTGACCTGCACGTGAAAGGCAAATAGCTGAGGAAAGCCCGCCCATTCCTGAGCCAATAATAATAGTATCTAATTCCATTTTAGTGTACTGTAGCTTTTTGTCTTGATAATTGTTTGCTCAATTTCTTGAATGGTTAATATTTCTATCCTAAAATCTGAAATAGCATACGTATAGGATAAAGGGTAGTGATTTTCCAGATTTCTATCAAAAAGAATAATTTTCATAAGAGACAAAGTTAAACAAAGTCAGATAAATGTGCCGACTTTTTTCTGACAATTTAAATAGTTTATTTTGTGATAATTAACTCTTTACAAAAGTAATAATTTTTTGTTTTATTTTTTTATTTGCTTAATTTGAAAAAAGTTATTTTATTTCTAGAGATTATCTACCTTAGCAGAGTCTTAAAACAATTCAAAAAACATGAAAACTAATTATGATGTTTGTATTTTAGGAGGAGGGTTAGCGGGATTAACTCTCTCTTTACAATTAAAACAGGCAAATCCTAAAATTTCAATTTTAGTAATTGAAAGGAGAAAGGGGGAGGCTCCTGATTCAGCTCATAAAGTAGGTGAATCTACCGTTGAATTAGGAACCTATTATATGAGAGAAGTTCTTAATCTTAAAGACTATTTAGATGAACATCAACTTCCAAAAGAAGGGTTAAGGTTTTTTCTTACTCCCCAACATAAAGATGATATCTCTAAGAGAGTAGAATTAGGGCCAAAAGCAACAGTCCCTGTCCCTTCGCATCAATTAGATAGGGGGACTCTGGAAAATGAATTAGTTAAAAGAGCTAAAAAATTAGGGATTAAGGTTTTATTTAATGCAAAAGTTAGTAATATTGATATTAATAAAGAAAGGCATACTGTTACTTATGTAACTAGTGGAATAGAAAAAATCATTAATTCAAGATGGGCTGTTGATGCAAGTGGAAGGTCAAGTTTTTTAAAGCGAAAACTTGGATTTAAGAAAGATCTAAATCATGATATTAATACTGCTTGGTTTAGGGTGAAAGGGAAAATTGATGTTGCTGATTGGTCTGAAGATAAACAATGGGTGGAATCTGTAAAGCCAGGACTAAGAAGATTAGGGACAGTGCATTTTATGGATAAAGGATACTGGGTTTGGTTTATTCCTTTGATAACAGGAAATACCAGTATAGGAATTGTTGCCGATCCACGATATCATGCTTTTGAAGAATTTAACAAATTTGAAAAAGCAATGGATTGGCTGAAAATAAACGAGCCTCTTTGTTTTAAACATCTCGATAACAAAAGAAATGATGTTCTTGATTTTAGAGTATTAAAACATTATTCACATCATTCCAAAAAATTATATTCCACAGAAAGGTGGGCTGTGACAGGAGATTCAGGCGTATTCTTAGACCCTTTTTATTCTCCAGGAACTGATTTTATTGCTATTAGTAATACTTTTATAACAGATTTAATTACTAGAGATAAAAACAAAGAAGATATATTTTTAAGAACAAATGTTTTTGAACAAGCACATTTTTCTTTGTTTAACAATTGGTTTCCTATTTATAAAGATAAATATCAACTATGGGGATTAACACAGACTATGGTGTTGAAGATTTATTGGGATTGGCTGGTTTACTGGGCTGTACCTACTCTTTTATTTACTAATAATGGTTTTACGAATATATCAGTATTGAAAGAATTGTTTTCCTCAGAGAAAAAGATTGGGCAAAAATTTGGTCAACTGAATTTAAAGATGCAGCAAATTTTTATTGAATGGTCAGATCATGACACAGCAACTTTTTCCAATAAGTACATTGATCTTTTCGATAGTACTAACATAGTGGCTTTTCACAAAGGAATTGAGGAGAGATATACTGCTGAAGTATTAATTGAGAAAATTCACAGTAATGTTGGCCTTTTAGAAAATATAGCATCAGAAATTTTTCGATTGATGAGCACTAAAATATATAACACTTCTAGTAATTTAAAAGTTAATCCATATCACATGAGTTTACTTGAAAAACCTAAAGATGACGTTGATGGAAATATTTCAGATTCAATTATTAAAGAAGATGTTAAAAAAATGTGGCTATACAAATAAATATTTCAGGAAGGAAAAAAAGGAATAAATCAACTTCTCATTAGAGATTAATATATGAATCATGATATTTTCTTTTAAATATAAGATATATGTTTATTAAATTAATCTGTTATATTTGTAAAGGTTCTGCATTAAGTAATTGGTGACTAATAAGGTGACCTTTAGAATATCAAACGGTAGTAAAAGTTAAGCCTGCTACCCCGACTTTTTTTCTTTAGAATTCTAATATATTTTTTATAATTTTACAATCATGAAAAAGCTCATATTTTTTTAAAAATAAATCTTAAGGTCATGAAAAAATTAATGTATGTACTTGTTTTGATCGCTGGATGTGCACTTATCTATTATAATTATTCAGGAGATGTGGCTGCAACTGAAGCTATTCCAAATGATACTAAGGCTATTGTAACTGATCCTGCTGCATTAAGTATAGCAAATTGTGGGGATTCTCTTGGATCTTTTAATGGAGTAACAGCTTATTATAATTCTGGAGGAATCAACTCATGTGGAAACCGTCACTGGTCTTCAGATGGAGCTTATTCTTATGGTTTTAAATGGCAATGTGTTGAATTTATTAGACGTTACTATTATTCGGCTTTAAATCATAAAATGCCTAACAGATGGGGGAATGCATCTAATTATTTCATAGAAGATATCCCAAGTGGATCAATGAACACAGAAAGAGGTTTAGTTCAATATCATAATGGAAGCATAATACCACAAGTAAATGATTTGTTAGTATTTCAAAATATGGCTGGCGGATTAGGCCATGTATCTATAGTTACTAATGTAACAGATTCTACAGTATCAACGATTGCGCAAAACATAGGTAGGGGTTGTATAAATTTTCTCTCTCTTGATGGAAATACAATTAGTGGAGGATGTGCAGGATTTCTAAGAAAACTAACTATTCAAGATTAGATTTATTTTATAAAATAACCCATTACTCCGAAAATCCAATTAATTTCTTAAGTTTGTTCTAGTAGATTGGTTGGCGGTACAAAAATTTAAAGAGATATATAATTAATTGTGTTTTCTGATTAAATAAACTCCAAATGATAAAGCAAATATTGATAATGCAAAATATAACATCTCTAATGGCTCTGAGTATTCCATTTTTAACACTCTCTCAAAGAATGTAACAATTAATACCATAATGATTACTTTAATAATTTTGTTTTTTAATTCATCAAGATCCTTAATCTCTAAAATTGTAACATCTTCATCTTCTCTAGCAATATCTATCTTAGAGATAAACAATTCGTAAATACCAAAACCAAAAATCATAAGAACAACTCCAATAAGATATAGATCTACAGCACCAATAACATGCACTAAAAGTTCTTGATGAGCTGCCTTTAGGCCTTCCTGCATGTGAGTAATATAATGCCATATAGAAACCATTATTTCATAACTTCCAATTAAAAATAATGTAACTGCAGCTAATACCGAGAACACAACCCCAGTTAAGATAATGAATCTAGTGCTCCAAAGTCCAGCTTCAAAGTGTCTCTCAATAAATGATTGTTCATCAGCTGTTTTTAGATTTGATTTTTTTGTCATATGGAAAAAAGATTATAATAAAATTATATAGACTATAGTATTTTTAATTTAAGAGTTTGCTAATATACAGGTTTTATAGTATATAGTCAAAACAGGACCGCTTTTAATTTAAAGATTTGTTATAATCATGTAAAAAGGTGCTGTTGGTAATCCTCTCATCCCAACTTTTTTCTATATTTGTTTCAGTGAAAAAACTACTCAGAAATATATTAATTCTACTTTCACCTTACCTATTAATGGTTTTGGTAAACGAAAGTGTTAGACAAAAAATAAAGGATCCTGGCTACACTAAGATTACGACCATTCCAAATACTGATTATAAATCTATTAATACAGCAATGAACCCTGAATTAAAAAATCATGATGTGTGTAGTTGGCGTTGTCATAGGATTCCCTGTAAACCGCAACTATTAAAATCTGTTGAGAGTTATATAGCTCCAATATATTCTGGTATTATTTCTTTTCTTAAAGGTGGTTCATTTGCTAGTTATGGAATAGCTAATATTTTATTCTTAGTGTTGCTGTGGCCATTAGTTATGTTTTATTTATTAATCAAATCACTAGATATGCAGCAAGAAATCAAAAATCTAAAATCTAAAAGTGTAAAATGAATTTACTATTCAAAATAGCGATGGATCTGTATATGTATTGCACTGATTTTACTATTAATATTGCTAAGCTTTTTTCAATATCATATTATGATGTAAATGCTATGATATTCTGTGTTTTGTGGCCAGCAATCACTATTATACTAACTTCTATTTATGTAATACAAAAGATTAGATTAAGAAGATTGAAATAATATTTCCTAAAATAATATCTTTATCATTAAATCTCTAAAATTTTTATAAGTTAGCGCAAGGGAATTGATTAGCGGTGAAAAATAATGGAATTTAAAGATTTAACAGAGAAAGAACAAAAATTAGTTGTTGATTATAAGTTTGATTTATTTAGAGATAAAGTGATTGTACTGAAAGAAAAAGGTGTTGATGCTTGTAAGGAAGACGATAGGTTTGATCTGAAAGGCGCTAAAATAACTAATGATGCAAGAGATTTATTTGAATTAGTTATTCCACAAATAATAAATTATAAAGGATTAACTTTCGAGAGACCACTTGAGGGTATAAAAATTCATGGATTTTATTATTTTATGTATCTTTTCTTTTTTGAAAGGAAAAGGCAAATAGCTTCAGTTGTTGATGGTTTTTTTTTGGATAAGATGCTAATGAAAAACTCAATTACTGGAGATGAAATGTGGTTAGTAAATAAAGTCCCTCAAATACCAAAAGAGGAGATAGAGAAGTATATGAAGAAGTAATCCTTCTGACAAGCTTGATGTAATCATGTAAAAAGGGACTGTGGGCAATCCTCTCATCCCGACTTTTTTTTATACTTTTGCTATTAATCAAAACCAAAAAAATGAGAAAATTATTATTTATTACAATAAGTATTTTATTAATTACTTCTTGTGGAAGCGAGAGTGGTTGTATTCAAGGAGATTGCCAGAACCAAATAAGTATTTATGTTTGGGAAAGTGGGGATATATATGAAGGGGGATTTGTTGATGGACATTTTCATGGTCAAGGAACTTATACATATTCTAATGGATCATCATATGTAGGAGAATGGAAAGACGGAAAACATAATGGTCAAGGAACTTATACAGATTCTAATGGATCATCATATGTAGGGGAATGGAAAGATGGTAAATCACATGGTCAAGGAACTTCTATAAATGTAAATGGGGTTTCCTGGACTGGTGAATGGGAAAATAATGAGCAACAAAAAGGATACTCTAACACGGAAAATTATTATAATCCTGAAGATATTATTGGTGAGATTGAATCTACAACAATTAGGCTAGATAAGTTAGATAATGGTTCAGATCTTCATTATATTTCATTATTAATAGGTGATATTAAAGAGGATTTTATATTTGACACTGGTGCATCTGAAATTGCCGTCTCTGTTCATTTCTTAAATAAACTTAAAGAAAGCGGTGTAGTTGTTAAACAACTTAATATTTATGGAGCTACAGCCGAATTAGCAAATGGCCAGAAATTACCAGTAGACTATGCCTTATTAAACAATATTCATATTGGAGATTATATTTTAAACAATGTAGTGATTATGGTTTCAGAGAATGAAGAATTCAATTTGCTTTTTGGCAAGGGAGCACTTGATAAGTTTAGTGATTGGAGTTTCTCAAAAGAAGGGATTTTGAACATCTATAGATAAAGCTTCCTGATGTTTATGTAAATAGAGTGTAGGTTGTAATCCTGCTACCCCGACTTTTTTTTTATTTTCTGTAAATTTTATGTAAGTTTGCTTTATGGTTAGGAAATATTATAAAATATTAGGACTTGAGGTTGGAGCTTCTTTGAATGAGGCGCAAGAAAGATATAATTGTCTAATTGAAGAGTTTAATCCCGAGAACCAAGAAGGTGATTTAAAAGAATTTTTTAAAAAAGAACAAGATAATGTAAAAGAGGCGTATAATAAGGTTTTAGAAAATATTATTGAATTAAAAGAAGAGGATAAGAAAACAGTAGTTATTTCTAAATTATCAGACACTAGTACTCAGAATCAGGTCGCTAAAAAGAAAAACAAATATAGATTAAGCACTTTTGTTTCAGTAGTACTGTTATTATTTGTTTTTGCTGGTTTTTTTGTTCTTTACAATAACTATCAAACTACATCAATACCCAAACCTATTCCAGAACCAGGCAAAGAAGAGTTAACATTAATAAAATTGCAGGATATTGCCCTAGAAAAAAATAATGGTCTAATCATAAAAGAATACGACAATGGCTATATAAATGTAAAAAATTTAAATTTTAGATCATCTCCTGATTTTTCAAAGAATATTATAAAAGAATTAGATTATAGAACATCAGTAAAAGTAATTGAAAAAATTAGCCATAAATCTGATAAAAGAATCAGTAAATGTTTACTAAAAGAAGATTTTGAAATTACTTATAATCACGCAATTCACGCAGAAGATACAATACTGTTAAAAAAGAACAAGCAATTGGATATTATTGATTTTCATAAAGCTAACGATGGAGGAGCATTATTAACTTGTGAAGTTAAAATTGGAAATAAAGAAATCATATTTACCATTCATGAAGAAAAAGTTGAAAACATTAAACAAGAAAATTGGGTTAAAATTATTGTAGATAATCAAACAGGATATGTTTATGAAAAATTTGTTACAATAATTTTGTAGGAAAACTATTAATGGTTAGCGGTACAAAAAGTGGTGCAAATTTTAGTTTAAAAGCTTACTTTAATCTAGTGAAATAAGTGTTGGTTGTAATACTGCTACCCCGACTTTTTCTCTTTAAATTTTCTGTATTATTGCAATGTGAAAAACCTATTATTCATTTTCTTCTACTTTCCAATAATCATTTTTGGACAAAATAGTACAATTCGAATTTTCCCAATTTATTCAATGTTTACACCAGTTCTTACAGATGAAGGGGTAGGGGCTTTGTCAGTTGCTGCTATTGGAGCTACTTTGGGATATGATCATAAAATATCGGATTCTGAATCTATAGAGGTTAATTTTAAACCAAGAATACATATTTTTGATGGTGATCAAGATGCATCCGAGTTTAGAAGTAATGTTAATTATAAGAAGTTTATAAAATATAATTTTTACACATCTTCTGGATTAGGTGTTAATTTTATCAAGAGTTTCTCTTCTTGGTCTCCATATGGTGGGGGTGATTACGCAACTATATTAACAATTGGTCCAAATTTATCTTTTGGCAGAAGAACAATGTTTACTAAGAGGTTCTTTTTAGATTTTGGGTTAGGTTTTGCATTTAATTATCCAGTTTATAATCAAATTAAGAAAACAAGACCTATTGATTTAGAAGCTAATGATCTGCAATTCACTACATCTAATGAGTCTGGCCCAAAGATTTATTATTTCAATCATGTTTTGGCTTTTCAATTTGGCTATATTTTGAAGTAATTCTATGCTATTTTATTTAGTATATTTGTTATATAGTTTTGATGTATAAAATAGCGAGGGACTTATTCGGGTACCTTTTGAGTTTTCATATATAGTAGGCTTTAGTCCTGCTATCCCGATTTTTTTTTCTTAATATTTCCCATAAATTTTCTGTAAGTTTGTAGTATGAAAAAACTACTACTTATATTACTTTGCTTCCCATTATTAATAAATGCGCAAACTACCAAAAAAGTACTACTCATTGGTATTGATGGTTGCAGAGCAGATGCTCTAGAATTAGCCAATACGCCAACACTTGATAATCTTATAGCAAATGGTATTTACAGCCCAGATGCATTAAATGATGATATTACAATTAGTGGCCCTGGTTGGTCAGCAATTTTATGCGGAGTATGGTCTGACAAACATTTGTCGGTGGATAATAGTTTTGTTGGTACTGATTACACCAATTACCCTCCTCTTTTTAAGCGAATAGAGGATTTTGACAATAACTTACATACAGTTTCTATTTGTAATTGGAATCCAATAAATGATTATATCGTTCAGAGTCATGCTGATTATAAACTCAACGTTTCATCAGATGCAGATGTAAGTTCAGAAGCTGTTAATTATCTATCTTCAAATGATCCGGATTTTATGTTTCTTCATTTTGATGATGTAGATCATGAAGGTCATTCTTATGGATTCTCTCCAACTGTGAGCCAATATATTACAGCAATTGAAGGGGTTGATGCTTATATATCTCCTATTATGCAATCTATTTCCCAAAGGCCAAATTATGCTAATGAAGATTGGCTTATACTCATTACAACTGATCATGGTGGGCTGGGAACTTCTCATGGAGGCAATAGCATAGAAGAACAAAATATTTTTGTAATTGCTAGTGGAAATACTATTACTCAAACTACTATCCTTGCCGATAGTAATATGATATTTGATAGCGTTTATAATTGTTTAGCGGATACAACTGAATTACAATTTGATGGAGTTGATGATTATGTGCAAATCCCCTCAAATCTTGTATATAATTTTGGCAGCACCCAAGACTTCACAGTAGAGTGTAGAGTGCGAACTAATACAGCAGGAGATGTTGCTATAATTGGTGATAAAGACTGGAATTCTGGATCTAATGCTGGTTTTGTATTTTCATTTAAATACCCATCAGGACCCGAATGGAAAGTAAATATTGGTGATGGCACGAACCGTGCAGATATTGATGTTGGAGGATTGATTGCTGACAACCAATGGCACACCTTAAGTGTTAGTTTTGATAGAGATGGCTATATGAAGATGTATGAAGATGGTGTGCTTTTAGATTCTGCAGATATTTCATCAGTAGGAGATATTACAACTAATGCTGGCTTATTTTTTGGCAAGGATATTAATCAAAGTTATGCCTACAATGGATCCATAGCAGAAGTAAGGGTTTGGAACACTTTGATAAATAATCAAAATATTCAATCTTGGCATTGCAGTCATTTAGATAGCAATCATCCTAATTATAATAATCTAATTGGATATTGGAAATTAAATGAAGGTACAGGAACTACTATGGCTATGGATTATTGGGGAGGATTTGGGATACCAAATGGAACGATTAATAATTCTACTTGGCATTCACCTGATTCTACTTGGACTTACGATTATACTAATACTCCAAGACTTGTAGATGTTCCTGTTACTGCACTTACACATTTATGTGTTCCGATAGATATCAATTGGCAATTGGATGGTGTAAGTTTAATCCCAGATTGTAATGGAACATTTTTAGAAGAGATTGATGGTGCACCAAAAGGCCTCTTAAAAATTACAGATATTTTAGGAAGAACAACTAAAGCTTCAAACAATAATCCTATTTTTTATATCTATGAAAATGGAATTGTAAAGAAAAAAATAATTATTGAATAAATTATTTTTAAAATTATTTTCTATTTTTTTTGTAGTTTTGTTAAAAATAAATTAGAATAATATGAAAAAGCTAATTACTTTATTGTTTTTAATTAATATACTCTTTGTAAACGCTCAAACAGGTTTGTTAAATGGAACTGGATACGCGCCTAATTTTACAGTAACTGATTTAAACGGAAACTCACATGAGTTATATAATTACCTTGATAGTGGTTATGTTACAGTATTAGAGTTTTTGAGTGTAACTTGTGGACATTGTGTGATGCATGCTCCAGGAACAGAGAACTCTTATTTAACTAATGGTCCTTCAGGGAATAATTCAGCTAGATTTTTAGGGTTAGAAGTGAATGGCTCAACAGATAGTGCTACTGTAGCTAATTTTGCTAATACTCATAATGTCACATTCCCTATTGCAAATGATGTGACTCCTTATCTAATTAACTATCAAATGAGTTACACACCAACTTATTATGTTGTTTATCCTGATAGATCGTATACTACAATTTGTGCAAATTGTATAACTCCTACTTCTGCTTCAACAATTGAAGGATTATTAGATAATGCCATTGCATCATGGCCACCTATATACGGATGTACAGATTTAACAGCTGTTAATTATGATTCAGCAGCTACTATTGATGATGGTAGTTGTGATCTCACATCTTATACTATAAAAACTCTTGGAATGACTTTTTCTCCTGACACTGTAATATGTGATGTGGGAGATACGATACATTTTATTTTAGGCCAGTCTCATAATGCTGTAGAGGTTGATTATTCTACATTTGTTTCAGGAGGTAATACTTCAAATGGAGGTTTCAGTTTCGGATATGGGGCAACAGGAATGTATATACCAACTAATGCACAAACATATTACTATGCTTGCCAGCCACATGCATCTAGTGGAATGGTTGGGGTGATTATTGCTAATTCTTATGGTTGTACAGATCCAACCGCATTAAATTATGATAGCCTTGCTAATGTAGATGATGGAGGCTGTGATTATAGTTCATATACAATAGAAACAATAGGAATGACTTTTTCTCCAGATACTATTGTTTGTGATGTGGGAGATACTATTAATTTTATTTTGGGTGGAGGACACAATGCAGTAGAAGTAACTGACAGTACTTGGCTTGCAGGTGGAAACGCTCCTATTGCAGGAGGCTTTAGTTTTGGATATGG
>Ga0233427_10001457_pt1 | contig 25278 bp, 14 predicted proteins | sample SI_118_April2016_5_FD_179885 | JGI IMG/M metagenome (GOLD analysis project Ga0233427, IMG submission 179885) | Seawater microbial communities from Saanich Inlet, British Columbia, Canada - SI_118_April2016_100_MG | ecosystem: Environmental > Aquatic > Marine > Inlet | place: Canada: British...
CGGTGGGAATGTTGGATCAATTGTGCCCATGCGGCATGCCGTTGTGGGAAGAGGACGAGCACTGCATGGAATGCGGCCAGGCAGTGGAACACCCGCCGGGCTGTCCTGAATGTGGTGAGAGGCTTCAAGATCCCGATGCCTGCGAGATCTGCCGCTGGGAATCGCAGTAACTGCCCTCGACAGTGCTTTCGGCATTCCTGGTCGAGGCCGTCAGATCCCCATTTCCCCCTGTCCCTGTATTCGAAGGCTGCCACGGTGTCACGCATCGGACTCGTCGATGAGGTGCAAGAAGGCCGTGTTTTCCACGAGGTCGATATCGACGATGATGTCATCGCCTGGCATTACCTCGAGAGCGTTCATCGCGCTCGAGAGGCCGTAGAGCATTGAGTTTGACAGTCCCAGATTCCCGTGGGAGCCAAGGTCGCTAGTGATGGGTAACAGGCGGTCGGCGATCAATCTCTTTACGCGGGCTGAGATGCTGACTACCCCTGAATCGCGCAGTGCGTTTCCTACGGTGATTGAAAGCTGAATCCCGCCGTTTGGGTAACTGGTCGCCACTCGGTTTTGGACTTGAGAGCGCAGGGCGACTTTTCGGGCGGAGGTGATCGCCACCTCGGTTGGCTTGGTTCCGACGAGAGCGAAGCAGCCGCGTCCGACAGGCCGGATCGTTTCACCGAACTGAAGGTAGATGCTGACCGACGTTGTGTTCATGCCTGCTTGTCTGCCCGCTTCCAGGACCGTCGAGCGGTGGAGGACCCCTGATCCGGAGGCCTGGAGCATGGCGTTGATCCATCCGAGAATCGTGTCGGCGTCTCGATCCTCGGGCGACCGAGTGGTAACCATGTCGTCTTCGAGGTCGAACTCGTCGAAACGTTCGATCAGAGCCCCGATGACCTCAAGGGGCGGGGGAATCGGGAACTTCCTAAATCGAAAGCGTCGGACGAGGCCTTCGCGGAGGTCTCCAATGGACAGGGGGTTGACCCAGGAGAGCATCCTGTGGAACACGCCTAGAACGACGGAAGCCTTGGATGTTGTGAAAAACAGGTGGTCAAGTGGGAGTCGGAGATGACCCACGGCGACATCGAGGATGTCTGCGATCTTGTCTTCAGCCAGATCAGGGTGTTGCCTTAGCAGCTCGGCGGCAAGGTCTGGCTCTCGGAGGAATCCGGTTCCATCGGAGAGCTTCCATACCATTCTCCGAATATCGGCGATCGTCAGGTCCTCGGGAAGGCCCAGGCTTGCTGCATCCGGGTGAATCCGTCCAGAGAAGTCGACCGACAAACCGGCTGGCCATCCGTACCATCCGAGTAGTCGGTCGGTCTGTTCGATCGACAGGTGGAATGGGTCCGAACCGACTTGGCTGAGTTCATGCTCTACGTCCGAGCGATCTCTGCCGGCCGCATCGCCAAGAACGCTATTTTGGGTATTGAGTTGATCCGATAGTGGCCAACGTCGTTGTGCCGAGTGGCCAAGCGGGAATCCGGCAGCGACCTGGCGAACCCGCTCGCGTGTGACACCGACCAACTGGCCGGCTTGGTCAAGCGACAGCTTCCCGTCGATTGCGTATCCGGCGCGGCCACAGATGGCGGCAAACCACGGCGAGCCTGGATCTAGGTACTTGTCCGTGACACAGGCCGCCCTGAGATGTCGGAGTCCAGCCAGCTGAATGGCCTCGACAGTGTCGCTGGGAACTGCTGGAGGTGCGACGACGAGGTACCCGCCTTCCTTCTCGTCAATCCATGATGGAGCGGTGACTGCGACGTCGAGCACTGCGATTGGACTTTCGGTGAACTGAAGAATCTCCAGTGCAGTGCAACAGGAAAGAGCCTCGCCGATGCTTTCCAGATTCCCAAACGTGGTCTCCAGAATCGTCCAGGTCTCCAGCAGGAATGGCAGGTCAGCCACCGTTCCGGTGTCGTGCCAGCGTCCGGAGACAATGGGAGTGTCGATGAAAGAGGGCTCTGGATCGTCATCCAAGAGGTTGGAGAATGCTTCAACAGCGATGTCGATGGCGAGTCGTCGGGGGAAGTAACGAGACCAGTCGACCGTTGAGCACAAGAACGAAAGCTCGATGAAGCCTCCGTGCTTCTCGTTCAGCTGACGGCCATCGATTCGGTGATCTGGAAGCCATGGTCTCCATGCGGCAGGTAGGAGTGGAAGGCCCGATTCGCCCCAGCACGGACGGTCATTGTCGAGGGTCAAGTCCGATCACCGAGCTCTAGGAGGCGACTGTCTGTTGAAGTGGACCTAGGTAGCGGGCGACGTTCTTGTTCCGGTGGACGAACATGGCGTCGACATCGCGGAAGTCGTGCGGGTATCGTTCGGCCTCACGGGCCAGGAGCCAGTCGGCGATAATCGAAGCGATTGCCTCGCAGATGGCGATCCGGACGTGTCGCTCCTGTTCGTGTTGGAAGCTGCCGTTCTTATTCCGGCGGCCCAGCATGTTCGTAAGGCCGGAGTGTCTCCCGAAGACATTGATGAGATACCCGGTGTCGGTCGATTCGACGCGACCGCGCTGGGAACCGTGAGACTCGTCAAGAATCTCGATCTCGGTACCGAGGCCACCTATGCCTGCAGGCCGGCTGACTCGGATTACGCCGATGGCTTCCGTGCCAGCCCCAACTGCTGTGATCGTGCACCGCTGGTCGGCAATGAGGCCTCTTACCTTGCAGGTCCCTTCCAACCAGCCGGCATCGGTCAGTTCGAGAACGACGGTGGAGTCGAGGAGTTCACAGGCATCGCCGTCCAGCGACACTCGACAATCCAGGCGACCTGTGGGGGCGAGGTCGATAGGGGAGCGGAGACGGATCGAGCGTGTCTTTTCGACGGTCACGCTCATCTTTCGGCTTCTCCATTCGAGCGCCTCGGGTGGCGGGTCGGGCTCGACGATCGCCTCTTGAATGGTGATGTTGGATGACGCTGTGTGTTCGGTGGCGCGGTCAGCCACAACCAGCGTTACGTCGCCTGCGCCTTTGGCCTCAACTCGGATGGTGGCGATCGAGGTGTCGGGGTAGACGGCGTGTGGTTGGGGGTCGCTGAGGCTCAGCACTTCGAGGCTTGATGCCGGGGATGCCGACGCTCTCAGGTCAATGCCATCGGGGAACGAGGTGTCGTGTATGAGGATTGTGAGCGATCGCTTGCTGTCGGGGGCCATCTTCAGTCTGGGTGGGATGAGGATGAGAGGGCTTGCCGCAGTCGGGGTGGTACCTCCCTTGTGTGGGTCGTCGTCAATGAGGTCGAGGTCGGCCTTCATCAACTGAGCGATGTCGCGGCATGCACGTTGAAGGTCCTCCCGAAGCTCCTTGCCGCCTCCCGTTGTGTCCTTCGGGGGTCTGAGGTCCTCAAGAATTGGTGTCAGGACGACCAGTACGGCGCTTCCGAGTGCACGGGTGAACGGATGATTCCTGTCGAGTCCGTCGCGGTCACGTCGGAGAAGTCGAGTCGGATTTCGGGGGTCGGCTCCCTGGGTGTCGTCGTAGGAGCGGATGAGGTCGTCAATCAGGGGACAATCGACGACGCCACGGATCCAGGCGGTTTCGGGGGCGGTCTCGCCGAAGAAGGTGTTGTCATAGGTGGCCTTCACGCCGCGAACCTCGATTCCCTGGCGTGAAAGCGGGCCTACCCGACCATCGGCGGGCGATGTCAACTTGAAGAGCCGCAGGTGTGCCGGAGAGTCGTAGCCGTCTATATCGAGGTCGATTTCAATGAGCGGCTCTGAGGCCGGTTCATTCCACCGGATCATCTGTGTCGGGCTACGCCTACCGTTGGTCACCGGCCTGAATACCACCGTTCGTTCGGTGGTGATCCGGCGGAGCTGAACATGGTCGGCGAGTCGTTCGACGAGTCGGGCGTTCTTGATGACCTCGATTCCCGGCTGTTCGACGTGGACGGCAGCTACGAGGCCGTTCTCGCCCTCGGGTATCTCGAGTTCATCGCGGTGGGCGGCGTTGACTGGTTCGTCGCGGCGGCGCCATTCGCCGGTTCGGTCGAGCTCGAACCGTCCGTAGACGCCGTTCTTGATGGTCTCGAATACTGTCCGACCAAATGCTGCGGTGTCCTTGGCCCCTCGGCCGAGTAGTCCACGAACCTGAGCGCCCGTTTCGAAGCCACTGGTTCGGCCGCCGAGTACGCCAAAACATTGCTCAAGCTGTTCAGGTGAGAGCCCCTTGGCGAGGTCTCGGACGGTGACGGTCGTGTGGCTGTCGTCTGATCGGACGACGTCGATGTGTATGTCGCCATCACTCGAGCCATATGCGTCGTCGGCGTTGGTGACGAGCTCGACCAGGGCCCGGACGATGTCACCGCCCATGGCGAGTGAGGCGTCCTGTTCGAACGCTCGGCCGGTGTAGGTGACCCTTCCCGTGGTCGTAGTCACCTTGACGGGACCTCGTGCTCGACGCGGCACCGTGCAGCATTGATGAATGCCGTCAGCTTGTCGTTTCCGTTCCGCTCGGCGGCGAGAGTGTGTTCGCTCAGCCGCGCCTGCCAGGTGGCCATCGGGCTGTCGGCCAGGCACCGGAACGCGTCGGCCAGTTCACCCAGCTGGCAGGTGAGCTCGCCCGTATCGGTCCAGAGCCTGAAGGCATCGGAGTTCGTAAGGGAGCGGATGCGCCGGGCATCGTCTTGTGGCGCGGCGCTTGGGACGACACCGCCCAGATACAGGTGTGAGAGCTGCTCCAGGTGTTCCTCGCACCAGCGCAGGCCATCGATCGTGAGCCGACGCTCGTATGGACCGTTCTTGGCTAGAAGACCGTGATGGTTGGATCCCTTGGGACTCTCAACCGCCTGTAGGGCTTTCGCGCACTTCTTGTAGTCGGGGAGGTCTGGACGGGTTCGCCACGAGAGGCGCGCCGGTGCCAGCTCAAAGGCCTTCAGATACAACTCTTCTACGTCCACCCAGCGTTCGGCACCACCGAGAAGGTGGAGTGCCCAGACGAGTAGATCGTCATTGTTGTGATTGCCCGATGGTGCCCGGACCGTGATGTCGCTCAGGACGCGCCTCCAACGATTGATTGATGTGGCACCAACGGTAGGCCAGAGGTGTGACAGCGTGCTCAAATCTGGGGGTTTCATTCCCGTTCCGGCCCGTCGCTCCACGCGAATGTTGCCATGATGTGGGCGCGCGCTGCCTCTACGGATTGGTAATCCGGATGTGGCCCGAGCAGATCGTTGATGGGTGAGCGGTCCATGAGTGCGAACCGGCGTAGGGCATCATCGGGCGACAGCCAGCTGATGAGGGCCAGGCAGAGAAGCAGGTGGTGAGACAGTTCCACAAGTCCACCGGTAATCGTTGCCGACTGCTTCACCAGTCTTGGGTCAAAGGAGTCGATCGCCTCGCCGCCGGCCAGGACCATCATCCACGTTTCCATGATCAGCGGTGCTTCGCCCGGGCACCAGTGGTCGGTAATCAGCGCACCCAGGAGCTCCTGAGCCTGCTCACCAGCCGAATAGGAATCCTCCGGAGTCCTCTGGGTAGCGAACACCTGCGGCACTCCGGTTTCAGGGTGAAACACGATTTCGCAGGTGCCGTTGATAATGCCGCGGGCGACACAGTGGTTCCAGTGCTTGCGTATGAGAGCGTCGACGCAGCGCCGCTCACCTATAAGTTCCTGTTCGGTCTGGTAGATCGCGGGATCGACAGCGAGTGCAGTAGCGCTGACAGCCTGCCCCGATGGGATCGCCTCGGTCAGGAGGTCGATGAGTTCCGGTGCGTACTCGCCTAGGCCACAGAGCGGGGTGGAGGAACTCATCGCAGCGACTCGAAGGCGTCGAGGTGCTCGTCTACTCGTATCCGCGGGTTGGGATCGCGGAGGAACCAGTGGCCGTGTTCTTGGACGACGTTGAGTTTCCGATCGTCCTCGTTGAGTGGGAACCAGTGCATCTTGAGCGTGTCTGCGGGGATGACGAGGAACTGTGGTTGTCGTCCGCCGCAGGCGAGCACGAACCATTCGGAGGGGTTCCAGAATCGCTCGTTGATCCCGAAGAACCAGCGATTCGAATCGCCGATGTGGGAGCGGAGGTGGAAGCGCTTTTGGGTGACCGTCACGAACGTCTGCCGTTGATGGTCTGGCTGGCTTGGCCATCCACCGGTGGCTGCGGCGACCCGGGCTAGGGCCTGGTTGGCGAGTGGGGTCATTGCCTTGAACCCGATGTATCGGTGCGGTCGTCGTATTTCGAGGCCAAGTGAGTAACAGGGTGGTTAGTAGCGCTCATGTCTGGCCCCCATCTGGAGACTTTGGTGCATTGTCGGCGAGGACCCTGCGCCGTATGGCGGCGACGGTGTCGAAGATTGCGGCCGCCATTCCCTCCCACAGGCTCAGGGGGATCCGTGTCTCCGGCGTCTCGCCGGGACCAAGGTGAAAGACGTTGGCGCCGTTCGCTCTGGAGGTGAGCTCGCCCTCATTCTGGCTGACGATTGTCCTGGCAACGCCGCGGAGAAGCGGGTAGTGCTCTTCGTCCCACCCGTCCTTGAATTCACGCCATGCTTGTTGACAGACCTCGTCGACCTCTTTGATCGTCACCGATCGCTCGATCCACTCGCCTGTGCCCTCGGGGTCGTTGTTTCGTAGAGCTAGGAAGTAGTCGGCGGCATCTGACAGCTTCCGGGGGAGTTCGCTCTTTGAGTAGTTCTGCGTGATCAACTCGAGCCAGTCGAGGAAGATGGCGCGGTCGTGGAGAGCGACGATCACGGCCTCGTAGCCCTCCTCGTACAGTTCCCGGGCCTGTTCGGCGAGGTCAGCTAGGACGCGCTCGTAGTAGGAGTCGGTGGTGGCCTCCGTCTCGATCCGCGTGAGGCCGCCTTCTGTTCCCTCAGCGTCACGGAGGCAGCGCAACGCCTTCTGCACGAGTCCAGACTGGGAATCGTCGAGGTGGGATACGGCATCCCAGAGGTCGTCTGGGACTGTGATTGAGAGTCGTCGGGTCATGTCTGCTAGGCCTCCTAGGCGTTTAGATCTAGGAGTATACCACTGATAGTAGCACTCCGCTCAAGAGGATGACGGTCGCGAGTACTAAATACCGTATCGCCAACTATGTATGGCAGCCGCCCAGCTGATGCGCCTAGGGTCGTCGCTGTGGGAGAGCTCTGGAACAGGCACGGTGGTGAGCCGGTCAACGAGGGCGAGCGCCTGGTGGTTGCCCGTCTCGTTGAGGAACTGCCTGACGGCTGGTTCGTCGTTCCGTCAATTCAGATCCCCTACAGGGACCATCCAGACGAGATCGACGTTGTCGTCGTGGGACCTGAGTATGTAGTGCTGGTCGAGGTAAAGGACTACAAGTCCAGGGTGGTGTTTCGAAAGCAGCAACACCTGGTAAATGGCGAAGACAGGCGCAATCCAATCGGGCTGATTGCCCTGAAGGCCCGCAGATTCAAGGGAAAGCTGGCCGAGACAACGTCACAACTCAAGAGGGTGTGGGTCGCCTCACAGGTGGTACTGGCCAGCGACCCACAGCAGTTGGAGATTGAGGAGGAGATTGCGCATGAGGTAGTGGTGATCAACCAGGCGGCGCAACGGCTGTCTGATGCCACCGTTCTGCTGCCACACAATCAGAGGGGTCGAGCTGTTTCCGTTGAGGCCGTCCTGCAGGTCCTCGGAGTGCATGCCTCGAGGCGGCGGGCCTCAGAGAGCTATGGCGGCTACAGGACGTTGGAGTTGTTGGAAGAGGACCAGTCCGGGCGGCTCTACGAGGCTGAGGAGACAATCACTGGTCGACAGGTGTCTCTGAGAGTCCACGCTGTAGACGCTTTTCTGCCGGGGGAAGAGCGGAAGAAGCTTCAGGGTGCTGCCCTGCGGGCCTACAAGGCTCTGACAAAGTTGGAGGATCGTGTCGGCGGGGTGGCCGAGGTGGTTGGTCCGATTGACGCTTTCTCCACCGACATGGGGGACGTAGTCGTAGTGTCTCCGACCCAGCCGGGTCTGACGTTGGCTGAATTCGCTGAGGCTGGCGTCTCCATTGACCGGTCGGCCATGTTGACCGTGATCAGGGACGTCGCCTCGGGCATTAAGGCGGCCCATGCTGCTGGTATCGCCCACCGCCGGCTTGATCCATCGGCGATCCATGTTGACCACGCGCAGAAAGAGGTCGCCGAAACGTGGGCGAGGGTCGGTGGCTGGGATCGGGCACATCTCGGGGGCCGCACGACCGAGACGAGATACGCGAGTCTTGTTGACGGAGCCCAGAACTTCGTCGCTCCCGAGATCGTCAACGGCGAGGTTGAGAGTTGGCAGGCGGTTGATCTCTGGTCGCTTGGCGAACTGACCCGTTGGATCTGGACGGAACTTGCCGAGAAGGGGGACCGGGAGTCGCTCCCCGACGAACTGGATCATCTGGTGACGGTGTTGACTGATACGGATCCTGATGATCGTGCAGCGGTCAGCGCGTTCGAACTCGCCGAGGCCTGTCGGAAACTGCTTTCCGATAAGAGTCGAGAGGCCCCGGGGTCTGATTCAGCGACGTTGCAGCTCGAGGATCTCAAGCCGGGAGTCCAGATTGGTGACCGCTATCGAGTCGTGGATGTCAGGGGCGAGGGTGCAACGGGCCGGGTTGTTTCTGTCGACGACTTCCTGGCTGGCAAGAGGTTTGCTCTGAAGGTGTTCCGAGCCGGTGTGAGTGTCGAGATGGCGCAACAGGAGTTTGGCGCACTACTTGATGTGATGCATTCCGGGATTGTGCGGGTCTATGACATTCTCCGGTCCGGTGGCCTGACCTGTCTGAAGATGGAACTGCTCAGCGGACCCACCCTCCGCGAGCACCTCGGCTTGGTCGGCAGCGTCGATCTGGAGGTGGCGCTCGAGTGGTTTGAGGGCCTCATGGCGGCCCTCGCTTTGCTGCACGATCCGGAGGTCGGCCGTCAACTGGTACATCGTGACCTGAAGCCGGAGAACCTGATTGTCGAGGGTGACAGCCGTGGGCTGGTTCTCCTGGACTTCGGGCTCGCCTCTACAGAGGACAACGATGCAGCGGGTGGAACCGGGCGCTACAGGTCGGCTACCGCTCTGGTGGATGCGACAGACCCCGGTCTGGACCTGTTCGCGGCTGGGGTCGTCCTTCACGAGGTACTCACCGGTAGGCATCCATTTGGGCATTCGGCCTCGTGTTCCGGTTCGCCGGAGATCTCTGATGACCTACCCGAGTGGGTGAGGGACATCCTGGAGCGGGCGCTGAACGAAGATCCCGAGAGTCGGTTCACCTCGGCCGAGGAGTTCAGGTCAGTTCTTGCGGGTCCCGCGCCGGTTGTCGAGACGTCGGGATCCGATGAGCCTCCGGCTGACGATCTTTCAGAACCCGGTGACTCCAGGGCTCCTCGTGGTGTTCTGCTGGGTCCGAAGGTGAGGCTGGAGGTGATGGCCGGTAGTGAACGGCGGGTAGAGGCCGAGACTCCGGGTGGGGAGGCCGACGTTGAGGTCACCGTGGTGCGGGCGAGGATCCTTGCCGAACCGGGTATCTGCCTGGACGTCGAGTGGTGTGGGGCCGATTACGGCGAGGCGTGGGTGAAGGCCGTTGACGCACACTCATCGCCGGCGCGGATTCACCGCCTCATCCACGGTCTTCGGCCCGGGATACATCCGGTTCCGGACGGGGATCCGCGTGCGTTCATGGAGCTGCGACAGGCTCGGATCATCGATGATCCGGACTGGCCACGTCTGCGAAAGGTGTCTCAGGCTGATCTGGATGATGCGGCCGAGGCCGATGTCGCAGCCCTGCTTCGTGATCTGGGATCTATTTCGGTTTCGACGCGAGGTGATTCCTGGGGTGATGAGGGAAGGCGTAGAACTGACCTCTGTGTGGTGTTTGAGAGGACAAACCTGGAGGTGCCACTCGCAGCGTACGCGCTCACCAGGGTTGCTCCCCTGGCCGAGGGGCATGTCGGCGGTCCTCCGGCCGGGAGGTCACCCGTAGAGGCTGGTGGGCTCTCGGTGCCATGGCCGGATCTTGACACTCAGATGAGTCTTGGCCGTGGCGGAATGGGGGACCGTTATCAGGATGACTTTGGGTACTGGGCCTGCCATGACGGCAACGCCTGGCGGTCACCGCGGTTTCCCTTCGGGTTTCTCAGGACGGCGCTGTTTGGAAACGATGGAGCGGCCGCACTGTTCTCGGGTAAGGGAAGGCTTGCCCAGCGCACGCGCCGGCACGGCCCGGTTCGCGCAGTCGTGATCCAGTTGGGCGACATCGCGCTGGTAACCGACGGGGAGTCGGTGGTGGCTGTGGAATGGTCCGCTGTGCCCGTTGGCGAAGCGGAGGGACTGCTGGCCCTGGTAGGTGCCTCCTCTGACCCCAGACCACTGGATGAGTCGGCGTTTGAGTAGGTGGTAAAAGGCGGCAGCGGAGAGATGAGTACCTGCGATGGCTTTGGTCTTGTTTGCCACGCCGGGCAACTGTCACCGGGAGAGCTTATTCTCGCGGTCGATACCTAGACGGGGGGATTGCGGATATGCCGCGGATATTTGACAACATCGAGACCGAGCTTGGCGAAGCAATTGAGGAATCCCTCAACGTTTCGGAATCACTTGACTGCGCTGTCGGATACTTCAATATCCGTGGATGGTCGGCACTGGCCGATGCTGTAGACGGGTTGCCAGAGGGTTCCCCGAAGGCGCGCCTTCTGATCGGCATGGCGGGCAGGCCCGACGAGGATCTCCGTAATGCCCTACGACGGGTGGGGGGGATCCCTCAAATGGATCTCAAGACCGCTGACAGACTCCGCGTGAACGCCATGGCCGATCTCACCAGACAACTGGTCTGGGGCCTACCGACCTTGAGGGACGAGGCGACGATTCGGCAGTTGCGCAGGCAGCTCCACGAGGGCGACGTGGCAGTGAAGTTGCATCTCCGTCATTCTCTCCACGCGAAGTTGTATCTCTGTCATCGTGATGACGCGGTGAACCCGAGGACAGGCTTTGTGGGTTCGTCGAACCTGACCATGGCCGGACTGGTTCGACAGGGCGAGTTGAACGTTGACGTTCTCGACCATGACGCCACCGAGAAACTCCACCGGTGGTTTGAGGACCGATGGAACGATCAGTTCAGCGTTGATGTGACGGAGCTGCTTATTGAGGTGCTTGATACCTCCTGGGCCGCCGAACCACCACTCGATCCGTATCTCGTGTACATGAAGATGGCCTATCACCTGAGTCGTGAGGCTCGGGATGGTCTGGTTGAGTACGGGTTGCCCGAGTCCATGGCAAGGGAACTTCTCAAATACCAGGTGGCAGCGGTCAAGGTGGCATCTCGGATCATGATGCGCCGCGGCGGTGTGATGATCGGCGACGTTGTCGGTCTCGGCAAGACGATTGTGGCGACGGCCATAGCGCGTCTGATGCAGGAGGACCTCGGCACCGAGGCGCTGGTCATCTGCCCCAAGAATCTTGTCACTATGTGGGAGGGCTACTTCGCCAGGTACCGCATCCACGGTGAGGTCATGTCGCTCAGCATGGTGACCAAGAACCTTGAGGGTCTTCGTCGTCACCGGGTTGTCATTATCGACGAGTCTCACAATTTGAGGAGCGACAAGCGCAAGGACTATGCGGCTATCCGAGAGTACCTGGACCGCAACGACTCGAAGGTCGTGCTGCTGACTGCCACCCCGTACAACAAGCAGTACCTGGATGTAGCCAGCCAGCTGGGATTGTTTGTCGGGCCCGACGACGATCTGGGTCTCCAGCCCGACCGCGCTATTGCACGCAAGGGAGTTGACGAGTTCCTGAAGCACTTCGACGGGCGGTTGTCGTCACTAGCAGCGTTTCGAAAGAGCGAGGAGGCCGAGGACTGGCGCCGCCTCATGTCGTTGTTCCTGGTCAGGCGGACCCGAAAGTTCATCCGTGACAACTACGCCCTTACCGACGAGAGCGGCCGCGACTACCTGATGTTTTCCGATGGTACGCCGTTCTACTTCCCGGACCGGGTTGCCAGAACTGTGCCTCACGAGATGACCGATGAGGATGCCGCGGCGAAAATGATGAGTGAGGAGACTTTCGACGTCCTCGATTCCCTCCGGCTTCCGCGCTACAGCCTTGCCGCTTATGTGGACCCAGAACAGACACCGACAGCGGTCGAGGATGAGGTCCTTGGTGACCTGAATCGCGCTAGAGGAAATCTGCGGGGAATCACCCGCACGATGCTCTATAAGCGCCTTTCCAGTTGTCCGGCAACGTTTATCCGAAGTCTTCAACGGCACCTGATCCGGAATCGAATCGCCCTTGACGCCATTCAGCAAGGCAACCCCTTCCCTGTAGGCCGCTTTGATGACTCGGCAATCATGGATGAGGATCCCGAATTTGGCCTCCCTGACTCCGAGTACCCGGATGCGGACAACATTGATGCGTGGAGGGACGCCGCCGGTAAGGCCTATGCGGCATTGGAGAAGAAACCCAGGAGTGCGATTCGCTGGATTCGGCCCGGGTTGCTGACGCCAGAGTTCCGGGCAGATCTCAAGGCAGACATCGATGCGATCCAGGGTCTGTTGATCGAGTACGGACCGTGGGATCAGGCACATGACACCAAGTTGGACGGGCTTGTTGACCTGATACAGACCACCTACCCGGTAGAGAAGGTCCTGATATTTACGGAGTACCGCGACACGGCCGAGTACGTGGCTGAATCGCTGCTCCATCGGGGTGTGCAGGACGTGAGAGCGGTGTCCGGTTCCTCAGACGACCCAACTGTCGAGGCACGTGCGTTCAGCCCTGTCTCAAATGAGCCGATAGGTGGCATGCCGCGGGGTCGAACGGCGACGCGGGTTCTTGTGGCGACCGATGTTCTCTCTGAGGGGCAGAATCTTCAGGACTCACACGTGGTCGTCAACTTTGATCTTCCGTGGGCGATCATCAGGATCATTCAACGGGCTGGTCGTGTAGACCGTGTGGGTCAGCGGGCATCTCAGGTGTTTCTCCATTCATTTCTGCCTGCCGATGACGTCGACAACGTGATCACACTCAGGGAACGGATCCGCCACAGGCTCAGGGAGAACGCCGCCGTCTTCGGCTCCGACGAGGAGTTCTTCGGTGATGAGGGTGAGAAGGAGTTCATCAAAGATCTCTACTCGGGGAACGCCGTGCTGGACGGCTGGGACTCGTCCGGCGACGAAGTCGATTGGGCCTCAACCGCATATGAGATATGGAGGAGGGCCACCGAGGATGATGCCGAACTGGCTGCGACGGTCGAGGCGCTGTCCGATGCCGTATATGCCACAAAGGGAGCGGACGACGGGATGGATGGTGCGCTCGTCTATGTCCAGACCGACCTGGGATACGACGCGTTGGCGTTTACCAATGTTGACGGCGAGTCGAAACTCCTGTCGCCTTATGAGTCGCTTCGGCTCGCCGCCTGTGCTCCCGGTACCCCCGCTGTGCCACACCTGGAGGACCATCATGGTCTTGTGAGGGAGGCGGTCACCGGACCTCTCCAGAGTCCGGCCAGTGACCTCGAAGGTGCATTGACCGGGGTGCGTAGGCGGTGTTGGGACCGCCTCAACAACTACAAGGCGAAGTATGAGGGGACTCTCTTTGACAGTCCGGGACTTGCAGCTGCACTTGATGCGCTTTACCGGCGACCGCTTAGAGAGCCGGCAACCCAGGTTCTGGCGAATGCTCTGAGGGAACGAACGCCGGAGGAGGTAGGTGATCTGCTGGTTGCTCTCCATGAGGATGGCAGGCTTTGTGTAGACGAGTCTGAAATCGCCGATGATGCCGTCCAGGTAGTGTGCTCAATGGGTATCAGGTTGGGAGGCTGATCGCGGATGGCGGCCCACAATGAGAACCTCCGTTCTCTATTGGATTCCGGAGACTTCGCTGGTCTGCTGATCGGTCATCTCGGTTGGGACAACCCCCCTATAGGCAATCCCCCGGTACGTCATGAGGATGATGGAACGGAAGCAGTCCAGGTCGCAGGCAAACGTGGTGTTGGAGTCTGGGTGGTGGATGGCATTCCGGCACCGCCTGCGAGGCGTCGCCTGGATTCTCTGATTGCCCGCCGGACCAGGGAGCGGCTGGTCATCTTTGCCACGCCCGACCTTCAGTTGTGGTTGTGGCCGGAGCAGCGTCAGTCTGGCGCCGGTTTTCGACTCGTGGCCCATGAACACCATGTCGGATCGCGCAATGACGCCCTGCTCCAGAGGTTGGCTGGTGCATCGTTCACCCTTGATGAGGAGGCTCACCTGACGGTCATCGAGGTTCTTGAGAGGGTCCGACGGTCGTTCAACGCCGAGAAGGTGACCAAGCGATTTTACAAGGAGTTCAAGGCCCACAGGGACGGTCTGCTCGGCCAGATCGAGGGCATCAGGGGCGAGGAGCAGATCGCGTGGTACGGGAGCGTGCTACTCAACCGCCTGATGCTCGTCTACTTCCTCCAGAAGAAGGGCTTTCTCGACGATGACCCTGACTACCTGAACAGTCGCCTGGCCATGGTCAGGGAGCATCTTGGTGCCGATGCCTTCTTCGGCTTTTTCAGAGACTTCCTGCTGCCGCTGTTCCATGACGGCCTGGGTTCACACCGCCAGGATTATGGCGATCCGTTGATCGCCGACATCGTCGGAGACGTTCCGTATGTGAATGGTGGAATCTTCCTTGAACACCCACTCGAGTCGTTCAATGAGATCAATGTTCCCGATTCGGCGTTCGAGGCGATCTTCTCGTTCTTCGACAAGTTCAGATGGCACCTGGACGAGCGGCCCACGGACGACCCGAACGAGATCAACCCGGATGTTCTCGGTTACGTGTTCGAGCAGTACGTCAACAGCAAAGAGGCTGGCGCCTATTACACCAAGGAGGACGTGACCGGGTACATGACCTCAGTGACCGTCCTTCCCGCTCTGCTGGACCGGCTAGATCTGGTGGAAGGCGAGCCCTGGGTGTTGCTGGAGGTTGACCCAGATCGCTATATTTTCGACTCGATCAGGCACGGCGTCGACATTGTGTTGCCTCCGGAGATTCGGATCGGATTGGACAATGAGGAGAAGAGGGACTCCTGGTGGGAGAAGGCGGCTCCCGAGTTCGGCCTCCCCGGGGAGAACTGGTGGGAGGTGGTCGACCGTCGTCGCCACTACACCGATCTGAGGGTACGGCTCGAGGGTGGCACGGTCCGAGATGTGAGTGCATGCATCACCGACAACCTTGATATTCGAAGGCTGGTGGAGGACCACCTGGATCAGCTGCCCGATATCGAGTCGGTCAAGGAGGCATGGAATTGTTTGAACAAACTGACCGTGTTGGACCCGACCTGTGGCTCAGGAGCCTTCCTCTTCGCCGCTCTTGAGATTCTCGCCGACCTCTACACGGCCCTTATCGACCGTGCGGTGGAATTCGTCGAGAAGGGTGCCGAGAAGCCGGCCTTCCTCACTGAGGCGGAGCGGCATCCGAACCTGCGGTACTTCGTTCTCAGGTCCGTACAGTTGAACAACCTCTACGGCGTCGACATCATGGCGGAAGCCGGTGAGATTGCCCGGCTGCGTCTGTTCCTCAAGTTGGCTGCTCAACTGGAACATCGCGACCAGATCGAGCCGTTCCCGGACCTGGATCTCAACATCAAGTGCGGCAACCTGCTGGTTGGAATGGCGGACCGTGAAGATGTTGAGAAGCGCTTTGGCGCTAACGTCTTCGCTGCCGCTGAACTGGAGCGGATTGAGGGCACGATAGAGGCATCGGCTGGCCTGTATTTGGACTTCGTCAAGGCACAGTCAACGAATGATGATCCTGAGGAGATCCGTGCGCTCAAGCAGGACCTCCTGGCCCGCCTAACCGATCTCAGGGCCGATCTCGACCGTATCCTTTACGGGATTCGCGCTGAGGCGGAACCGCTAGCCGAATGGGCTGCAGGTCACCAGCCCTTCCACTGGTTTGTCGAGTTCCCACAGGTGTTTCGTAACGGTGGGTTTGATGTGGTCGTCGGAAACCCGCCGTATGTAAAGCGGTCGAAGATTGACTATTCCTTCCTTGGGTTTGAGACCAATGATGCGCGTGACATCTTCGCCCCATGCATGGAGCGATCGGTGGGCCTCGTCAGCCCACGGGGCTGGTACTCGATGGTCGTTCCGATTGCATTCCAGTTCTCGGATGGCTATAGCGCCGCGCGGCGAGTGATCTCTGATCGGCTACCTGCTAGATGGGCAAGTACCTACTCTCGTAACCCGTCAGCCCTCTTCTCGGCTGGCGTCGGCGTTCGTTCATCAATTGTCGTTGGTGCTCGGATGGGTGAAGTTGCGTTGCGTACAACGTGTCTCCGGCGATGGTGGGAGGAAGGAAGGTCCGACCTCTTCGCGACAAACCTGTTTGTTCAAGTACCCGCGATCAACCTAGGTGTGCCCTGGCCACGTCCCGGCAGGAGCCTGTCTGGCCTGTTCACCACCCTTGTCAACGATGGCCATTCCGTTGGGGAGGCGACAAGACGAACAGGTCCTGAACTCGGCTTCAAGCAGACGGCCCTCTACTACGTCAGCGTGTTCATCGATGAGCCGCCAGCGTGGACGCCGAATGGGGCGAGAACCGCACAGACTATGGTTGGCTGGCTACGGTTCGTCAATGAAGAAGCAAGAGATATCGCGTTCCTGCTCTTGGCCGGGAGGCTCTCGACCTGGTGGTGGGGTGCTACAGGCGACGACTTCCACGTAACAGCCGGGTTGTTATCGAGATTTCCCATAGGTCCCGGCCAACTTGAGGCCGCCTCGTTCGACTTGCGCGACCTGGCTGTTGAGCTCAGAGCGGAGCAGCAGCGTCACCCTCTGGTGACGAAGTATGCCGGTAAGGAAATGGGCAACTACGACATGTCCCTGTGTCGCCACATTACTGACAAGGCGGATGAGTTGGTTCTGGAGACTCTTGGGTACGCCCACCTCTGGCCCGAGGTGATGCTGGCTGATTCACGACTGCAAAAGGCGACAGGTGAACGCCCCGGCACCCGAAGAGAATGGCCGTTCCCCTTGTGATCACAGTTTCGGCGGTTGCTGCCCGGGTGTTCTGGCACCGATCCGAGAGATGGCTCCCTTCGAGATCTGGTGTCGACGTCGGGCTGACACATGACCCTGAGGCCGGCTATTGGGCATTCGTAGAGGGTGAAGCGTCCGCTGGACTCTTCCCTTGTGTCTTGCGGCAGCGCTCGGCCAGTGGAATAGCTAGATAGTCGAATGGGACTTTTCACGACGGCGGTGACTGCACTCACCGGTCCGGATGTCGACTGGGAGCTCGACCCGGCGATTACTCTCCACCCGACCTACGAGGAGCCGGCGTGGCGACAGGCCCAGCGACTGGACCCTTCGTCTACGCGGTGGCTTATCCCGCAGGCGCCTCTTGACACCATGGCTGGGATGGAGGGGTCATCGAGCTGGGTTGATCTTCTGTTCTGCTCGCCATGGCGCCAGATCAACCATGTGATTGAGATCGGACCCCACGACGATCGAACCCAGGCGGATGCCGGCAGAGACGACATGCTCGACAAGGCGCTGTATCGGGTTCACCGGCACTTCGGACATAATCAAGCCGACCCTGTTAGCGAGTTCAATGACCTCCTGATACGTCTCTTCGGTAGATCTGAGAAAGCCGCGCTCAACCGCGATGCGACTCAACCGCCAACCAGTGCACAGCCCCAGGAATGGCCTGAGCGCTACACCCGGCCCGGGTGGGACATCCAATACACGACTGCAGGCGGGCGCTTCCGTGCCGATGACCCGCTGAGAAAGCTTGAAGGCGAGGCAGAGGAGAGGGTTAGTCGGCTCGCAAGCCACGCGTTCTTCGCCACCTCGACAGGCCCGGGTACATCGAATACCGATATCAAGTACTGGGCCACGATCTGTCAAAAGGTTCTTCAGCGGGGTGATCGGCCACCGTTGGCACCCCGCACCGAGTGCCTTCTGAGCGATCATCTCGTAGCGGATGATGGCTCTGTTGAAGCGGTTGGCGAACGGCTCCTCGTGCCGGCTGCGGTTAACCGGTTCGGTCTCGCGATCGTCAGCGCTGTACTGGCTGGCCACCTGGAGCCGGGTGCCGCGTGGAACATTGATCTTGAGGACCCGACAGGGCTTGTCGGCCGTGCTGTCGGCGGTGTCCTTGACCTACTCGCTGCCATTGACGTCGTGTGGACTACCCGGGTGGTCCCGAAGGTCGTGTCAGTCAATGGCACCGTCTGGGAGCGCACCGGCTCACGTTATGACTCGGCTGACCGGGTTGAAGGTGGGGATGCGGATTTGCGCATTGTGCTTGATCCCTACCGGCCACCTCACGCCGAACTACCCACAGCCCACCTGCCGACCGTTGTGGTACGGAGTGCATTTCTACCGGTCAGGCCAAACTGGATCGCCCCTGTTTCCCTTCCCCCAGAACGTCGCAATGTTGTCCCGACTGATAGTCGACGGGATGCACTCAACGTCATTGTTGAGGACGTCTTTGGCCACGAGAGTTTTCGTGAGGGGCAACTTGGCGCGATCTTCCGGGCTCTTGCGGGTCTGGACACCGCTGTGATGCTCCCAACCGGGACAGGCAAGAGCCTGATCTTCCAGATGGCCGGGCTGCTGCGGCCGGGACTTACCATTTCGGTTGACCCTCTTGTGTCCCTCATCGACGACCAGGCCCGTGGTCTTCGCCTGCAGGGCATCGACCGGGTCGCTCACCTCACGAGTGCCTCCATTCATGGTGACGACGGTGAGGCGCTCCTGAAAAGCGTTGGCGGGGGCGATTCCCTGTTCGCTTTCCTGACTCCGGAACGACTTCAGTCCAAAGACTTCCGCAAGCGACTGAAGAAAGTCGCCAAGAGTTTTCTTATCAACTTCGGGGTAGTCGACGAGGCACACTGCGTGTCCGAATGGGGCCACAACTTCCGACCGGCGTACCTGCGGCTATCACAGAACCTCCGCGAACTGTGCGCCGACTCAAACGGTATTCCCCCGCCGATACTCGCCCTTACAGCGACGGCTTCACCGACGGTTCGAATCGAGATGTTCCGTGAACTCTGCCTTGACAGCGATGACCCCGAGGCGCTTCAGACGCCGACAAACCATGATCGACCAAACCTGCATCTCAGGTTGCTCCCCGGAATTGCTCGTAACCGCCGGTCAAGACTCAAGAGGGTGGTATATAGCGAGATTCCTGAGTGTCTTGGCGAGGACCCTGCCGAGGCACTTCAGCCTCGTGGCGATGAGACGTCGTCAATCATCGTGTTCGTTCCCCATGTGAACGGCCAGTTTGGAATAGTCGGAATCAAGAGTTTCCTGGAGAAGGAGGCAGCCTCCCGTGACCTGAGGCCCGGGGTCGGATGGTATGGCGGTGAGCCCAAGGACTGGGACCTCTCTGTGGACGGCGACTGGGACGAGATTCGTAGACAACAGGCCGAGGCTTTCATTGACAACGAGATCGTTATCCTCGTGGCTACAAAGGGCTTCGGCATGGGCATCGACAAGCCCAACATCCGGGCCACTATCCACTACGGGATGCCCGGGTCAGTCGAGGCATTTGCCCAGGAGTATGGGAGAGCCGGTCGCGACGGTGCCGACTCTTGGTGCATTCTCTTAGCGACCCTTCCCGATGATGAACAGGTTGGCATCCATCTTGACCTCACCGCCGACCACCTGACCCGTAAGAAACGTCACGACGATCGGCAGGTCAGATTCGACTACAAGCGCGCTGAGCCCGGTGAGCGGCTTTCCTGGACCCAGAGCACCGACCTCGACCACCAGCTCTTCTTCCACTACCAGTCGTTCCCAGGGGTGGACAAGGAAACCGACGACGCCCGGCGGTTATTGGCAGAGGTCTGGGACGGCTCCCTCGAGGCCATCGGCGGAAGTATCGAGATTGACCGCAGTCGATGGCCCGGCGAGAGATACGGCAGCGATACGACCGCCAGGGCCCGCGAAATGGCCCTGTGTCGCCTGTATCTGCTTGATCTCGTCGATGACTACACAGTCCAGTACCCGTACAGGGAAGGGGGTGCCGACAATTTTGAGGTTCAACTTGCCGACTTTGACACCTACGCAGTCGACGAGGCGATCCGGCGCCGCGGTAGGGACCTGGAACCGGGTAGGGGCGAGGTCCTCAACGGCGAGGTAGCGGTTGCGCCCGATGACCTTGTCGAACGCTGCCATCACCACATTGGCCTCCTTCTTGACATTCACTACAGAACCATCGAACCAGCGCGCATACGCGCCATCGACGAAATGCGCAGGGTCGCCACCTCGGGTCTTGATGGAGAGGAACTCGCGGCACGGATTTCCGCCTACCTCGGTGACGGCCTACTGGCCTCGTCGCTCCAGTCGACGATTAGAGCCCTTCAGGAGACCGTCACCCATAGTGCGATTCTGACGGCATTACGCACAGTTCTACTGGTAGGCCAGCTTGAGCGGGAAGGAGCAACTGCCCGGCAACTTGAACTCACCCCAAAACACCCTCTTGCGCTACTCGCTGCGGCCACAACAATCGCAAACTCCTTAGATGGGGACAATGGTCGCTTTGTCGAACTTGTTGGTCTTGCGTACGACAACCTCGGCGTATACGTACCAGACGACATTGAGGCAGGTCTGATCTTCCGCTCAGTCAGGGACCACGTTGCCGGCGACGACACCGGCCGCCCGGACTGGGCGGCCGACCTGTGGAATGCATGGCCCGAGGATCGACTGAGTGCCATCGGAGAACTTGCCACTGAGATCATCGAAGACCAGATGTGGCACGATGACCGGGAACGGCAGGTTGCGTTATTGACCCGTCTCCGGCTTGATGCCACTGAGGCACTTCAGTTCGCGACATCACAGACAGGGGGTACCGGGTCATGACCGATGACAGTGGGCCAGATGAAGTGACTCCCTCCGACGAGGAACTCGATAAGGCGATTGCCGAGTTCCATGTCGCCGAGAACGCTCTTCGCCAGTTCAATGAGGCTGCCGGAGAACTCCGGACAGCGCAAGATGAAATTCAGGCCGCTGAAGAGCATCTTCAGGCGGTGCACGAGGACACGGTCAGGAGCCTCCAGCAGGTCTGTGACGATGCCAGTGCCCGTCTTGAGCGCGCTCAACAGGGAGTCGCCGACGCCTCCAGCAGTGTCTTTAGACTGTCTGAGGAACTCACCGGAATAGCGCGGGACCTCGGAGACGCCACCCAGGTTGTCCGCAAGTTCGAACCAGAGCGGATGAGCGCTGCTATTGATGACCTAGTTGCGCGCCACCGAGCACTCGATGACAGTCTCGCCGACTTAGACGATTCTCATCTGACCACCCATCAGGAGCTCGAAGTACTCCGCGAGGCACATCAATCGGCTGCGGAAAGGAGCCGGTCCCTGGTCGGTGCGGTCGTATGGGCCACGCGGTGGGCAGCAGCAAGTACATGCCTCGTGGCCGTGGTGCTTGTTCTGATTGTCCTTCGCTGAGCTTCACTTCCGTCTTGGTGACGCGGTGGGGAGTGGATGGTGAATCACTGTGGCGTCGCCTTCGTCCCTGACTGACCTCTGACTCACTGTCACACTCCCCCTGTAGGTTGGTCGGTGACTCATTCAGAGGATCCGAGGGGCCTGGCCCGTTGACGATCCGCCAACCGACCGGAGACGGCACGGTGGCAACGCCAGGTTCGATGAGGAGGCACCATGCCGAAGCTCAACCCCAACGTCTGCCCGCGCTGCGGGTCGTCGGACACCGGAGCCACATTCGGGTTCAACCCCGTGCGGATCAACTCCAACGAGACGCTCATCCACGACGTGCTCTTTAGCTGCGCCGGCTGCGACAGGCAGTACCAGGCCATCGGCTACTCGATGATCGCCTCACGCAGCGGCGAGTACTCCCCGGAGGCGTTGGCGGCCCTGGCCGAGGCGGTTGACGCCTCCGAGAGCCTCAGGCTCGAACTCGTCGGTGAGGAGGGGGACGAGGCCTGACCCGGTAGAGGCTCTCCTATCTGTTCAGGATGACACCCGGTTTGACGCACAAGTCGGTGCGAAGGGACTCCACCGCAGGTCATTGTCTACGATCTGTACCCGGGTGTGATCGAGGGGAGTGGGTTGAAGCGCGTGAGGTGGCTGCTGTTGGGTCTGGTGGTTGTCGCCTGTTCGGGTACAGGCGATGAGACGGCCACTACGACCCCGGTTTCGGTTGTCTCGACCACAGCCGCAGTAGCCACGACCGTCGTTCCCTCCACGACGGTTTCCTCCGCTGGTGAGAGCGATTCGGTAGTTGCCACAACACCGATACCGGTCGTGGCTGGCTCACCCACCTCCGTGGCGCCTGCAGTCGGAGCCGACTGGACCGCTGACCTGCTTTCACAACTCGCCATCAGCAACGAGCCGGCACCGGTTCCATACGACCGCGACGACTGGGGATCTGGCTGGTCCGACGCAGACGGCGACTGCCTCAGTACCCGACACGAGGTCTTGATGCACGAGGCCGCCGAGTCGGTGTTCCTGCGCGACGACGGTTGCCTCGTCACCGGTGGGACCTGGTTTGCCGAGTTCACGGGCGTGGTTGTCTCAGACCCCAGAGACCTCGACATCGACCACTTTGTGCCACTCGCCAACGCCCACCGGTCAGGCGCCTGGGAGTGGTCCGCCGAGACCAAGCGCTCCTATTACAACGACCTCACGGATCCCCGCCACCTCATAGCTGTCACGTCTTCCGCCAACCGGTCCAAGGGATCCAGAGGCCCCGACGAATGGAAACCGCCGGACGAGACCTACTGGTGTACCTACGCCGACACCTGGGTGGACATAAAGGTCCGCTGGGAACTGAGCGTGACCACCGACGAGCTTGATGCACTGCAGTTGATGCTGTTGGCCTGTGACGGCCCACCAGAGTCGACGGAATTGCCGCCGGCGAAGGTCGTCCTCGTGGCGACCACGGCGGTTCCGACGGACACGATTTCATCAGGCGCTAGCGGGGGGAATCCGGGCAACTCCAGGGACTGCGGCGACTTCGACTCCTATCCCGAGGCGAAGCAATGGTTCGACACCTACTTCGCCGACTATGGCGATGTCGCCAATCTCGACAACAACGGCGACGGCGAGCCCTGCGAATCGCTGCCGGGTGGCCCCTGACCGGTGGTTTCCGCAACGCGACGACCGACTGTCACAGGGCTGCGCGACACTCCTCGGGAGCGATCGGAGGTCTCCATGAACTACACGGTTGACGATGAGTTCCGGGATGAAGCCCTGGGGCACCTGCGCCGCCTGACCGGAGACCCCACGTCTGACTTCCGCGATCAGCAACTCGAGGTCATCCACCGACTGGTGAAAGAGAGACAGCGGGTTCTGCTCGTTCAGCGCACCGGCTGGGGCAAGAGCGCCGTCTACTTCATCGCCACCCGGATGCTGCGTGACCGCGGCGGGGGACCGACCCTGCTCGTCTCACCACTGCTGGCCCTGATGCGCAACCAGATCGAAGCCGCAGAGCGGATGGATGTGCGGGCCGTCACGGTCAACAGCACAAACCGCGACGACTGGGACAAGGTGTTCGCCGGCGTGGCATCAGGCGATGTAGACCTGTTGCTCATCTCACCCGAGAGGCTTGCCAACCAGAAGTTCCGCAAAGATGTCCTTCCCGAGGTGGGCCGCCGAAGCGGCCTGCTGGTGGTCGACGAGGTCCACTGTGTTTCCGACTGGGGCCACGACTTCCGCCCCGACTACCGACGCATCCGCCGGGTGCTTGACCTGTTGCCCGCCGGGGTGCCGATCATCGGGTGTACCGCAACGGCCAACGACCGGGTCATCGACGACGTCGACGAGCAGTTGGCGACCGACGCCACCGTTCGGGGGCCCCTCGGAAGGGACGGCCTGCGCCAGCACGTTCTAGACATGGCCCACCCCGCCGAACGACTCGTGTGGCTGTCAGAGACCATCCCGAGGCTGGGTGGGTCGGGCATCGTCTACACGCTCACCATCGCCGACGCCAACCGTGTCGCCGAGTGGTTGAAATACCAGGGCCTCGATGCCGTCGCCTACCACGGAGCCCTTGAACCAGAAAAGAGGCTCGTGGTCGAACAGCGACTTCTGGCCAACGAGGTGGACGTTGTCGTCTCCACATCGGCTCTGGGCATGGGCTTCGACAAGCCCGACTTGGGTTTCGTCATCCACTACCAGGCACCGTCCTCGGCCATCACCTACTACCAACAGGTCGGCCGAGCAGGGCGTCAGCTCGACGAGTCGTGGGGTGTGCTCCTCAGGGGTGCCGAGGATGAAGACATTCAGGACTACTTCATCGAGAATGCCTTTCCACCGGCTGACCTTGCCGAAGAGGTGGTGGCGTTCCTTCAGGCTTCCGGCGAGTCGTTCACTGCAACTGGACTGGAGGAGCATTTCAACGTCCGGCGGACCCGGCTGGCACACCTCCTCAAGACCCTCGAGGTTGAAGGAGCCGTCGAACGCGACGGCTACCGGTGGCGCAGAACCCTCACGCCATGGGCCTACGACCGCGAACGGGCCGAGGCCGTCACGGCCCTACGGCGTGTCGAGCAGGGCGAGATGGTGGGATACGCCGAGAGCCCCACCTGCCGCATGGCCTACCTGAGGAACCTCCTGGATGACCCCACCGATGAGCCGTGTGGCATCTGTGACCGCTGCACCGGCGAGTCCCTCAAGATTGAGTTGGATACACGTCTGGTGGCCGAGGCGGTTGAACACATCCGGCGCGGCTACCTGCCGATCGAACCCCGAAAGCAGTGGCCTGGAGGTGGGCGGATACCCCTGAACCGCCGCAACGAGGAGGGCCGCGCCCTCTCCCGTTGGGGTGACGGAGGTTGGGGAGACCGGGTGGCCGAGAACCGCGCGGCCGGCCGCTTCGACGATGACCTCCTCGATGCCGCCGTTGACCTGATTCGTGACCGCTGGCAACCCGACCCGTCCCCCACGTGGGTGACGGTGGTGCCCTCCACCCGTTTCCCGGGAGTCACCGCCGAGTTCGCTGCCCGCCTGGCCGAACGGCTCGGCCTAGGGTTCGTCGAGGCGATCGAGCGTGTTGCTGATCGGGAACCCCAGGGGACCATGAACAACAGTGCGATGCAGTGCCAGAACGTGGAGGGCGTGTTTGTCGCCACCGGATCCATTGACCCGGGGCCCGTCCTGCTCGTCGATGATGTAGTCGACTCGCGCTGGACCATGACCCTGGTCGGAGCCGCACTCCGTCATGGTGGCTCAGGTCCCGTCTACCCGTTCGCCCTCGCTGACGCAGCGGGCCGCTCCACATGACCCGATCCGACAACTCGCTCGCAACGGCTCTGCTGGTCAGCCGCATCGCCGGCGACGGTCATGCAACCCTCAAGGCCTCAGAGTTCTGGTCGCTGCCATGTCCTCCCGGCGACGTGCTTGGCCAATCTGTTGAAGATCTGACCGGTT
>Ga0233427_10001458_pt1 | contig 25265 bp, 23 predicted proteins | sample SI_118_April2016_5_FD_179885 | JGI IMG/M metagenome (GOLD analysis project Ga0233427, IMG submission 179885) | Seawater microbial communities from Saanich Inlet, British Columbia, Canada - SI_118_April2016_100_MG | ecosystem: Environmental > Aquatic > Marine > Inlet | place: Canada: British...
GGCTTCACAAGCTGCTGGTTCTACTGACAGAGCTGCTATCCAGGCAGAAGTTTTAAATGTTGCTAATGCTCCAGGAAATGAGTGCCATGCTGGTAAGCTTGCTGAGTGCTTGAAAATGATTTCAGGTGGTCTTCCAGTTGACTATGTTGGTGCTACTGGCGTAGAGATGGATGCTGGCGGTACTGCAAATGGTTCATACGCAGAGCGTGAAGTTATTGGTGGTGCATTTACTGATGTAAAAATCCATAAATAATAAGTTTTAATTTCTATCAGAAAGCCCATCTTCGGATGGGCTTTTTTTTTAAATTAATAGTTAAATTACCTAATTCAGGATTATAGGACTTTTGAATTCATTAACATTATAATAAAGTAAGTTAGAAAAAAATTAAGGCGGTCTAAATGAATAATAATGAAATCTTGGAAAGTATAAAAAAAGCTTTTAAATTAACTATTGATAAGCTTGATAATCATTACATGTTTTATCTTGATGAAATGGTTACTCCTAAGCTTATTACACTATTCTATTGGATACTTTTATTTGCTTTCATTACCAAAGGCCTAGGGGACATTTTTCTAGAGGGTGATTTTTGGAGAGGTTTAGTTTGGGTTGTTGGCGGTTCTCTAGCATCTAGGGTGGCATGTGAGATGGTTGTTATTCTTTTTCGTATCAATGAAAACTTGAATGAAATAAATGAAAAAACCAATGAGGGAGACACTCTTAGTAATACAAGTTTTGAAAAAGATTACTATAAACATTAATAAATAATCTGATACTTTTTTAGTCTACAATATAGTCTTTTTTCTAAGGCTTAAGCATTATGAATAAAGGTATTCTGCTTGCTCTTTCAGGCTACCTTATGTGGGGATGCTTCCCAATATACTGGGCGCTTCTTAATCATGTTAACCCCTCTGAAGTTCTCATTCATCGAATGTTATGGTCGGTTCCTGTATTGTTTTTTCTGGTTTATTCTAAACCTTCATGGAGGCTCAACTTTAAGGAGTCTTTATCCTCAAGGAAAGAGTTATTATTTTTATTGATAACTGCGATTCTCATTACTATTAATTGGGGAGGTTATATTCTTGCAGTTAATTTAGGCCGAGTCGTTGAAGCTTCTATGGGTTATTTTCTTTCACCTGTTCTCAACATGATTGGCGGGTATTTTTTCTTTCATGAGCGGATTTCAAAATTAAAACAATTGGCCGTTCTCTTTGCGACAGTTGGTGCATTATTCTATGTTTTTAGTGGGGATTCATTCCCATGGCTTGGATTTTTGGTTGGGTTTACTTTCTCAGCTTATGGAATTGCAAGAAAAGCAATGTCCTCTTCAGCAGTTCCAGGTCTATACATCGAAACACTTATTTTGCTTCCATTTTTCATAGTTTTTTCAATATGGTTCTATTCAAACTTTGATGTTTCATTTTTTAATGTAGATATCTCTACCGACATTTTATTATTTCTAGCTGGAGCAGTAACAGTTATCCCTCTTGCTTTATTTAATGCCGGAGCTAAACTACTTCCTATGACAACGGTTGGAATTTTATTTTTAATAACTCCAACACTTCAATTTCTAGTGGGCTACTACCTACAAAATGAGGCAGTCAACTCAAACCAATTGATTGGATTTGTTGGGGTGTGGACTGGTTTAATTATGTATAGTTATGGACTTATTAAAGACAAGTAAGAAGGATAATCCATTACTGAAGGTTGGTTGATAGTCATGAAAAATACGAAAAGTATGATTTCCACTATTTATGACACTTTACATGCTGCGGACTTAGTTGAGCTGGAGCATATCTACAAGAACTGGGCAAAAAAATATGAGGATGACGTAATTAATTTGGCCGGTTATGTGGGCCATTTAATTACCTCAGAGCTTCTTTTGAGTTATCTCAGGAATACGCAAGCGAAGATACTTGATGCTGGATGTGGAACTGGCTTGGTAGGTGAGATGCTTAATAAAAATAACTTTAAAAATCTGATTGGCGTTGATTTCTCTCAAGAAATGCTTAATATTGCAAAGCAAAAAAATGTGTATCAATCCCTTGAGTTAGTCGATTTAACTAAAAATCTTGACTACGAGGATAGTTTATTTGATGCGATTGTATGTGCTGGAACCTTTACTTGTGGTCATGTAGGTCCTGAAGCCCTTATAGAGATGGTGAGAATAACAAAAAAAGGTGGATATATTTGTTTTACAGTTAGAAAACAAGAATGGAAGGCGTCACCTTATAAAGAAATAATTGATAACCTTGAAAATTCTAACTTGTGGCGTCAAGTCGTTCATAAGATTGCAGAATACAATGTCAAAGAAGGTATAACATGTCAACTCTGCCTCTATCAAGTGATTTAAATAACAAGAATGTTTTCCGGTTTAAATAATCAAAATAAAGCGTATCTTTTTGCTGGAATTGCAATTTTTTTCTGGTCAACTGTTGCAACTGCTTTCAAGCTTTCATTAGAGCACTTGGAACCAATTCAGCTAGTCTTATATTCAACATTATTCTCAGTATGTGTTTTGTTTATTATTGTTGTATATCAGGGGAAATTTCACCTAATTCGAGAGTTTTCACGAAATGATTTAACAAGATGTGTGCTTCTTGGGTTTTTAAATCCTTGTCTATATTACATTATTTTGTTTAAGGGCTACGATGCTTTACCCGCACAAGAGGCAATGGTTATCAATTTCAGCTGGCCTATAATGCTGGTTATTCTTTCAATACCGATTCTAAAGCAAACTATTGACATAAGATCCTTTTTGTCCATCATTGTTTGTTATTTTGGCGTTGTAGTAATAGCAACAAATGGAGATGTATTTTCGATGCATTTCGAGAACCCTTTAGGTGTTCTTCTGATGTTAATCAGTACTATTATTTGGTCATTATTTTGGCTTTTTAACACAAAGAACGCTAATGACAGCTTAGTCAGTTTATTTCTTATATTTCTTTCTAGTCTTCCCTTTATTTTGATTTTTGTATTCTTAAGTAACTCATTTATCATTCCTTCATTTAAGGGTTTGATCGGATCTATCTACGTGGGTTGTTTTGAAATGGGAATTAGTTTAGTGTTATGGCAGTCAGCTTTAAAAATTTCAACTACAGTCTCTAGAGTTGCAAGTTTGGTTTTTATCACTCCTTTTCTCTCGCTTATTATTTTGCATTTTGTTCTGGGGGAAGCAATACTATTCTCAACTATTATTGGTATTCTTCTTATCAGTATTGGTCTCTTTCTGCAAAAATATTTCACATCAAGAACTTAGAGTCAAGAACGAAGTTCTATTTTCAGTAGGCTTTGGTATATAATCGCATTTTTTAATTTAGGGTGCAATATGTCTTATTTAGCTAAACTGAAAGGGTCTCCGGCCTTAATACCCCCAAGACTGCCTGTCAAGGAGTTATTCATAATATCTCTTGGCGCATTTTTAGCGGCAAGCGTGATTGGATTATTGGCTTACATGACAAATCAGCCTATTATTATGGGTTCTTTTGGTGCATCAATATTCGTTCTATTTGTGCTTCCAGATTCCCCATTTGCACAACCAAGAAATGTTATTTGCGGGCATTTCGTGACGACTTTGGTAGGACTTATATTCTTTCACATGGTTGGCCCAGAGTGGTGGAGTATGGCATTAGCACTTGCTTTTGCAGTTTTCTTCATGCAGTATTTAAGAGTTTCACATCCACCAGCTGGCTCCAATCCGTTCATTGTATTTATACTGGGCGCCAATTGGGAATACCTGTGGATGCCATCTATTATCGGATCAATCTTGATTGTTATTGTCGCACTTTTTTATAACAACAGGTCAAAAGAGAGAAGTTATCCGAAGTATTGGTAATTCGTAATTATATAACCCTACAAGCTTTATTAAATTCAAGCCTAGGAGCTCTATTGAAGAGCTTAGAGTGATCGCCATAACCAATTCCACAGATAAATACGGCCTTATTATTACCATCTGGAAAAAAATCTTGGTTTAAGCTCTCTTTGCTAAACCCAAGCATCGGGCAGCAATCTAACCCGACAGACCGAGTCGCCATAATAAAATACGCTCCCTGAAGTGCAGAGTTAAACTCAGCAGTATTTTTTATTTTCTTCTCTTTGCCTTCAAATGAGGACTTGGCATCATTGTGCGGGGATAGGATTGAGAGTGACTCATAAAATTTTGAATCATAACTAATGATTACAACGCAGGGGGCACTCATAACCTTGTCAATATTACCCTCGTCTAACGATGGCAACATTTTTTGCTTTGATTCATAGCTTCTAACGAATGTAAAGCGAGCAGGGCAACAGTTTCCAGATGTTGGCGCAAACTTTAATAAGTCATATATCTGGTGAATTTGATTATCACTTATCTCCTTGTCAAGCCATGCCTTATGACTTCGAGCTTTTGAAAAGAGGATATCTAAACTATCAGTTGAAAGCATATTATTATTCCCAGAGTTATTTTTTTTCAATTATAAGTTCTGATAGAATTTGTATACATTATTTTATGAAAGATATAAAATTAGATTATGAAAGACTGTATTTTTTGTGCGATCATTAAAGGAAATATCCCCGCCGAGATTCTCTATGAGAACGAGAGCGTGTTAGCCTTTAAAGATGTCAATGCCCAGGCGCCCGAGCATTTTTTAGTGATCCCCAAGGAGCACATCTCTACCGCTAATGATGCAACTGATGAAGCTTTAATTGGAAGGCTCAGTATCACAGCAGCCAATATTGCTAAAGAGCATAAATTTGCAGAGAATGGCTATAGATTAGTAATGAATTGCAATAGTGATGGAGGGCAGACGGTCTCGCATATTCATCTGCATTGTCTAGCTGGAAGACAAATGACTTGGCCCCCAGGCTAATTTAATCATAGAAGACACTAATTAATGATTACTGCATGTTGAGTTGAATTAAAATACCAGTCATTCAAATATTTTTTTGAATTCAAATTTATTTTTTTAGGGAAGTAATGAGCCAAAACGGCATTGAGCAACAAAGCGTTGGGGAATACAGTGAGCGCGCTTACCTTGATTACTCAATGTATGTCATTCTCGATCGCGCTCTTCCATTTGTTGGCGATGGACTAAAACCGGTTCAAAGAAGAATCATCTATGCGATGAGTGAGCTCGGGCTAAAGTCAACCGCTAAGTTCAAAAAATCTGCTAGGACAGTAGGCGACGTTTTAGGCAAATTCCACCCTCATGGTGATAGTGCTTGTTACGAGGCAATGGTCCTCATGGCACAACCATTTTCTTATCGTTATCCATTCATTGATGGACAAGGTAACTGGGGCGCTCCAGATGACCCTAAATCCTTCGCAGCAATGCGCTACACAGAATCAAAATTATCTCCTTATGCAGACTTGCTTCTTAGCGAGATAAATCAGGGCACTGTGAGTTGGACTGATAATTTCGATGGAACAATCAAAGAGCCGCAACAATTGCCCGCCCAAGTTCCAAATTTATTGCTGAATGGCACTTCTGGAATTGCAGTTGGTATGGCGACTGATATGCCGCCACACAACTTAATAGAGGTTATAAGTGCTTGTATTCAGCTACTAGAAAAGCCTTCAACTGATTTAGAAGCCTTATTAAAAATTCTTCCAGCACCAGACTATCCAACCAATGCATATATTGTAAGCTCGAGAGAAGAGCTGTATCAAATGTATGAGACGGGCCATGGCTCGGTCAAAATGAGAGCTAGCTATATCAAAGAGGATGGTGAAATTGTCATTGAAGCACTGCCATACCAGACATCGGGTGCAAAAGTGATTGCTCAAATAGCTACTCAGATGAGAAATAAAAAGCTCCCTTTGGTAGATGACCTCAGAGATGAGTCAGACCATGAAAATCCAACACGCATAGTTATTGTTCCAAGGTCGAATAGGGTTGACTGTGACCAATTAATGCTTCATCTTTTTGCCACCACAGACCTAGAAAAAAATTACCGTGTCAATATGAACGTCATTGGCTTAGATGGGAAACCGCAAGTCAAGCCACTGATTCCATTGCTGAAGGAATGGCTTCAATTCAGGATGCAGGTGGTTGTTAATAGACTTAATTCAAGACTTAATAAAATTTTAGATCGACTCCATATCTTAGAAGGATTACTAGTTGCCTATCTCAATATTGATGAGGTAATAGCTATTATTAGGAGTGAAGAAAAACCAAAGCCTGTTCTAATTAAACAATTCAAAATCAGTGAAATTCAGGCGGAAGCAATATTAGAGCTAAAGTTACGTCACTTAGCCAAACTTGAAGAGGTCAAAATAAAGAGTGAGGCAGATGAGCTTGAGAGAGAGCGTCAATCAATTGAACTTCTCCTTTCTAGTGAGACAAGATTAAAAACGTATATCAAAAAAGAGTTGCGAGTGATCCTTGAAGAGTTTGGTGACAAGAGGCGTTGTCAAATTGTTTCTGATGTAGTATCTGCCCAAGCATTTAGTGATCAAGATATGATTCCAGCTGAAAACGTTACCGTTGTTCTGAGCGAAAAGGGCTGGGTTAAGGCTGCTAAGGGACACGAGATTGACTCTTCGGCGCTCAACTATAAGTCTGGTGACGCGTTCTTAAAAGATGCAAAAGGTAGAAGCAATAAAATGGCCTTCTTTATAGACTCTTCAGGCAGGTCGTATACTTTATTGGCTAACTCTCTTCCAAGCGCTAGAGGTCAAGGGGAGCCCTTAACCGGGAGATTGACGCCACCGATCGGGGCTGAATTTATTGACGTTGTCATGGGAGATGATGATCAGCTAGTCATTCTTTCATCGGATGCGGGGTATGGCTTTGTATCGACTCTTGGAGATTTACAATCTAAGACAAAATCTGGAAAGCATGCAATAACCCTCTCAAAAGACGCAAAAACGATGAGACTTGCAAAGGTTAAAGACCTTGAAACTGATTATGTTGCTGTAATTACTAATCGGGCAAGACTACTTATTTTTCCAGTTTCTGAACTACCTCAACTCTCTAAGGGGAAGGGTAATAAGCTTATTCAAATTAAAACAGATGATTTTGTTGCTCGGGAAGAGTTCCTTGTAGGTATTTGTACAATAAAAGATAATCAAAAGCTAAGAGTGGAGTATGGAAATGGAAAGAAACATAAGCATTATTCTTTCGAGGATTTGATTAATTTTACGAGTCATCGTGCTAGGAAAGGCCTGACTATTCCTGGTGTTCATGGGAAGGCGCTTGGGATTGACGTAATAGATTAAGTTAAATCGAAACATCTTCATTTTCTTCTTTTATTTCATCAATTCTCACAATAATTGTGGGTGGTATAGTAAGATTTAAGCAGGTATAATGCCGCTTTTTTTATCAATTTTTCCGAAAATGTTCGTACTAAAAATTGTTACTGACTTTGCATCTGCTCATTCACTCAGAAATTATCCAGGTGACTGTGCTAGGCTTCATGGCCATAACTGGCAAGTTGAAGTGTCCGTATGCTCCCAAGTCTTAAATGATAATGGTATCGCAATTGATTTTCGTGAAATAAAGAAAAAAACGAAATTGGTGGTAAAGAGGGTAGATCACCAGTATTTGAATGAAATAGAGCCATTTGACGTTCTCAATCCAACTGCAGAAAATATTGCAAAGTATTTTTATGATGAGGTTGGACTTTTGATTAATAATGAGAATGTTAAAGTTAAAGATGTTGTAATTTGGGAAACACCCAGATCAGCAGTTACTTACTCGGAATAATAAATTATGAAAAATACATTACTACCTGATACACAAAATACAAAAGATGTACGCAATATCGTTATCAATCAAGTTGGAATTAAGGATATTTTGCATCCAATCAATTTTGTAAATCGAGACAATGAATCTCATCCTTCTGTTGCAAATTTCACTATGACAGTTGAGCTTCCTGCGAATGTTAAGGGAACACATATGTCACGTTTTATTGAAATCTTAAATGATGGAGAGTGCAGTTTTGGTGTCGAGAGTTTTATAACTTTAGTTAAAGAGGTAGCTGATAAACTTGAATCTAACGACGCACGTGTTGTTGTTGATTTTCCTTTTTTCCGTAATAAAAAAGCGCCATCTTCTGGTGTTCAAAGCTTGCTTGATTATCAGGCAACATTGACTGGAAGTTTTATTGATGGGCACTCAGAACTTATACTTAAAGTTGTTGTCCCAGTGACCAGTTTGTGTCCTTGTTCTAAGAGTATCTCTAAATATGGTGCACACAACCAAAGGTCTCATATTACGATTGAGGCAAAAGCTTCAGAGGGAGAAACTATATATTTAGAAGATCTGATTGATCTGGCAGAGCAGAAAGCCTCCAGTGAACTTTATGCTATTTTGAAGCGCGATGATGAAAAAGTTGTCACTGAAAGGGCATATGAAAATCCAGCATTTGTTGAGGATATTGTAAGAGATATTGCTGTAGAATTAAATGCTAATAAAAAAATAAACTATTACTGTTTAGAGTCTGAAAATTTTGAATCCATTCATAATCATTCAGCATATGCACTAATTACAAACCATAAATAAGTAATGTTTCATAATACAGATAATGTAAGAATTATTTCAAGTGCACCAATGGTGTCTCCTAACACGCTTATTGAAAAACTTCCATTGTCGGAGAAAGCTGCGTTAGGTGTCGTAAGTGCAAGAAACACCATTAAAAACATACTTTATGGGAACGATAATCGCCTTATGGTTCTTGTTGGGCCATGCTCAATCCACGATACCAAGGCTGCGATGGAATATGCTCATAATCTTTTAAAGCTAAAGGATGAGTTATCTGAAGATTTGTTTATTGTAATGCGTGTTTATTTTGAGAAGCCAAGAACAACTGTTGGCTGGAAGGGCTTAATTAATGATCCTTATCTTGATGAAAGTTTTGACATTGATAAAGGTCTTGAAACTGCCAGAAAACTACTAGTTGATTTAGGTGAAATTAATATGCCAGTTGGTGTTGAATATTTGGATGTGTTAACGCCTCAATATCTTTCAGACTTGATCTCCTGGGGTGCTATAGGCGCTAGAACGACTGAAAGTCAGTCCCACAGGGAGCTTGCATCAGCATTATCTTGTCCTGTAGGTTTTAAAAATGGCACCGGAGGTTCTCTTAATATTGCAATTGATGCAATACAATCAGCCAATAGCCCTCATCACCTTTTATCAGTCAATAAAGATGGCGGCATTAGTCACTTTACTTCCCTAGGTAACGATACTGCTCACATTATTTTAAGGGGTGGAAAAGATGGACCAAATTACTCAAAAGAACATGTTGAAAGTACTTGTGAAAAACTTAGAAGCAAAGGACTAGTATCGAAAGTGATGGTCGACTTCTCTCATGCTAATTCTGAAAAGAAATTTAAAAACCAATTAAAGGTCGGTGCTAATATCGCTTCTCAAATTGAGAATGGCTCTGAATCTGTTTTTGGAGTTATGATCGAGTCTCATATTAATGAGGGAAATCAAAAAGTTGGGCCTTTATCCTCTCTAGAATACGGTGTTAGTATTACAGATAGCTGTATTGGCTGGTCTGATACTGAGATTCTATTGAGGGATCTTGCAAAATCTGTAAATAAGCGCAACAACTAACCTTTTTTTAATCATTTTTTTCTATCAAAAATAGCCAATATACTGGTGTGTTTTTACGTCATCTAGGGTACAATTAAATCTACTTATTTATATAGGTTTATTCTATGTCTGACGATATCGATTCTAAAGAAATTCTTGAGCAAAAATTCCCGATTATATCCATAGAAGATGAAATGCGTGACTCTTATCTAGAGTATGCAATGAGTGTGATTGTTGGAAGGGCGCTACCAGACGTTAGAGATGGCTTGAAACCAGTTCATAGGCGTGTTTTGTATGCTATGGATGTTCTTGGAAACGATTACAATAAATCTTATAAAAAATCTGCTCGAATTGTTGGTGATGTCATTGGTAAATATCACCCTCACGGAGACACTGCAGTCTACGATACAATTGTAAGGATGGCTCAGCCATTTGCTATGAGAAACATACTTGTCGATGGTCAAGGTAACTTTGGTTCGGTCGACGGTGATCGAGCTGCTGCCATGAGATATACTGAGATAAGAATGACTAAGCTCTCTCACGAGCTTTTGCGAGACTTGGATAAAGAGACCGTTGATTTTATTGATAATTACGACGGCTCTGAAAGTGAGCCTGGAGTACTGCCAACTCGTGTTCCAAATCTATTAATTAACGGCTCCTCAGGCATTGCTGTTGGGATGGCCACAAATATTCCAACGCATAACTTATCTGAGGTTTCCGAGGCATGCTTGAGAGTGATTGATAACGAAGACATCACTGTTGATGAATTGCTAGAAGTTCTTCCGGGCCCAGATTTTCCGACTGCCGGCATCATTAATGGTGCAACTGGTATCCGAGAAGCTTATGAGACTGGCAAAGGAAAGATTTACTTACGTTCAAGGTCTCATGTTGAGGGGGAAGACAAGCTAAGTATTGTTGTTACTGAGCTGCCTTATCAAGTTAACAAAGCAAGGCTTATTGGCAAAATCGCAGAACTAGTCAAAGATAAGAAGATTGATGGCATCACTGGACTCAGGGATGAGTCTGATAAAGATGGAATGAGAATGGTGATAGAGCTTCGTCGCGGCGAAGTTCCTGAGGTCATGCTTAACAATCTCTATAAGCTTACTGAAATGCAAACTGTTTTTGGTATCAACATGGTTGCGATTGACCATGGTATGCCAAAACTAATGAACCTCAAGTCAGTCCTTAATGCCTTTATTGCACACAGAAGAGAAGTGGTTACGAGGCGCTCAATTTTTGAGCTTAACAAGGCAAAAGATAGAGCACATCTATTAGAAGGTTTGTCGGTAGCACTTTTCAATATTGATGAAATTATTGAACTCATCAAAGCCGCACCAAATCCAAGTGAGGCAAAAGAAGGCTTAGTAGCGAAAACATGGCAAGGGTCTGTAATCCAGGAGCTAATTGGTGATCGAGATATGGCCCAGTTTAAGCCTCAAGATCTTGATGCTGCATTAGGCCTTCAAAAGAATGGTGATTATCAATTATCAGAGAAACAAGCACAAGCTATTCTTGATTTAAAACTCCACAGATTGACAGGTCTTGAAAAAGACAAAATTTTCAATGAGTTTAATGAGTTGCTTGAGCAAATCAAAAACTTACTTGATATTCTTCAGACGCCAGACCTTTTAATGCAAGTCATCCGAGATGAAATTGTTGAAATTCGTGATAATTTTGGAAATGCTAGAATGACTGAGATCATTGAGAACAAGATTGATCTAACGCTTGAGGATCTTATTGCGCAAGAGGATAGAGTAGTTACTCTATCTCACGGCGGTTATGTAAAGGCCCAGTCACTCAGTGATTACCACGCTCAGAGAAGAGGTGGGAAAGGTAAAGCAGCCACAAAAATGAAGGATGAGGATTTTGTAGATCAATTATTTGTTGCTAATTCTCATGATACTGTTCTTTGTTTTTCTTCAACTGGTAAAGTTCATTGGCTTAAGGTCTATGAATTGCCAATGGCTTCAAGAATCGCAAGAGGAAAGCCAATTATTAATTTGTTACCTTTGGAGAAGGACGAGTCAATCAATGCAATTCTGCCAGTCAAGGAGTTCACTGATGACCAGTTTGTATTTATGGTTACGAGTTCTGGAACCTGTAAGAAAACCTCTCTGCAAAACTTTTCTAGACCTAGAAAAGGTGGCATCATTGCAATTGAATTAAGAGATGATGATAAATTAGTTGGTGTTGAAATTACTGCCGGAGAGCATGACATCCTTCTATTCTCATCAGCCGGTAAATCGATTCGATTCAGAGAGTCTGATGTTCGCTCTGTAGGAAGAACTGCAATCGGTGTTAGGGGAATAAGACTAGCTGACAAAGATAAAGTTGTCTCTCTAATTGTTGCTGAGTCAGATGATCCAATCCTCACTGCAACTGAAAAAGGGTATGGCAAGAGGACTCAGTTAGATGAATATCGCGCACAGGCTAGGGGCGGTTCGGGCGTTATTTCAATTAAAACATCAGAAAGAAATGGACAAGTTGTTGGCGCGATTCAGGTTACTGATGAAGATGAAATGATGCTAATTTCAGATAAAGGGACACTCGTGAGAGCTAGAGCGTTGGATGTATCAATCATTGGCCGAAATACTCAAGGTGTTACCTTGATCAACATTGCCGATGATGAGGCGCTCGTTTCGGTAGCTAAAATTGCAGAAACCGAGGATGATGAAGATGAAAGTGAAGAGGTTGTCGAGAATTCTGAAGATTAAATTAAATTAAATTAAATTGTATAGTTATAAATATACTAACTTAATTTAAATAGTATTCATTATAAGAATAGAGTTTTAAAGCCTTTTTACGTAGTTATAAAAATACTCTTGCAAGGCACGTATCTTTTTTTTAAAAAAAATAAAAAAATTCCTTTTCTATTGCTATAATCTTCGAAGAGTATGAAATTCTTCACTCTCTATTTTTATAAATAATCCTTTAGGAGAAAGATATTATGAATATTAAATTTATCACTAAGCTATTTGGTGCTATTGCTGGAGCATTTCTATTAATGTTTAGCACAGCTTCAAATGCTGCTTGTGGAAAAATAACGATTGCAGATATGAACTGGCCTTCAGCCTCTTTGATGGCTCATGTTGATAAAGCGATGCTAGAAGCAATGGGATGTGAGGTCGAACTAGTAGTTGGAGCTACAATGACGACTTGGGCATCAATGGATGCAACAGGAGAGCCAGATGTGGCTCCAGAAATATGGGCTAATGCGATGGCTATACTAGTCGATAGCGCAGTTGGAGCAGGTAGAATACATATTGGTAATGCTGCACCTATGAGCGGCCTAGGCGAAGGTTGGTGGATTACACCTTACACACAAGATGCACATCCGGAACTAGTTACTGTCGAAGATGTTATAGCTCGACCTGATTTATTCCCTAGCAAAGAAGACCCTTCTAAAGGTTTCTTTATGGGTTGTCCTGCTGGTTGGGGTTGTCAGTTAGCAAGCCAAAGTCTTTTCAGAGCTCATAAAATGGAAGATAAAGGATGGGTACTAGGTGACCCTGGTTCTGCAGCTGGTCTTGATGGTTCTATTGCGAAAGCTTCTGAGCAAGGTGAAAACTGGTTTGGTTACTACTGGAACCCGACAGCATTGGTTGGTAAATATGACCTCAGGTCTATTGACTTAGGACCATTTGCAGGTAAAGACAACTGGGATGGTTGTGTTGCCCTTGGTTTTGATGGTTGTGCTGACCCTCAGGTTTCTGGATGGACTGAGTCACGTGTCAACACTTTGTTGAGTGACAATTTTTTCTATAACGGACCAAGCGAAGGTATGGATTACTTTGCAGCGCGTACATGGCCTGGTAGTATTATGAATGCAATGCTTGTTTGGATGGGTGAAACTGGTGGCACTGGAGCAGATGCTGCTACTCATTTCCTTACGAACCATGCAGATGTATGGACTCCATGGGTGGACGCTGACATAGCTGCCACTGTTGAAGCTTCTTTATAAGAAAGAAAAGTAGAAAATAAGTACTGATAATTGCCCGTAGATTTTGTGGTTACGGGCATTTTTTTTTGGAGTGATAAATGGCAGTTAGACCGATACCTAAACAAAGCATTTTAGACTGCCTGCCGACGGCAGCTGAAATTGGTGAGCTAAGAATTGTCAATAAAGACCTAAATTTCATTCAAGCAATGATTAAAAGGGCAACTGACTTAACGTCACAAGCTCAAAGTGCGACAGATTATTCTCAGCTAGTCAAAATCACTGATAACTTTTCCAAGCTTTCAGGTCGAGCTAGTGACAAATCTAAAATCTTAAAGGATTTTTCAAATGAATCAAGTCCTTTAACTGAAGTAAATACTTCTGCGGAACTGCTTGAGAAAGTTCAATTATTGTCCCAAGCTTTAGAAAATAAAACTCAAGAACTTGGAGATCAGTTCAACTCCTACGCAACCACTCAATATGAGTATTATAATAATTCTCTTTCAGAATTCTCAAAAAGGGTCGATTCGATAAATTCACCTAGTGAAGTTATTTCAATTTTTAAGGATTTAGAGTTTCTTCTAAAAGAAATAGAGGAAAGCTCACGCTATCTAGTTAGTAACGAAAATTCCAGTGAACTTGTTAATAAAGTTGAATTATTGGCACAACAATACGCTGATAAGGCTGAATTCTATAGTCCATCTTTTATGAGTGATGTAAGTTCACAGGTGAGCTTAATACAAGAGAAAATTAAAGGACTTATGGGTCAAGTCGACTATCTCAATTCGAATATCGAAATTCAGTCCCATATTGAGCAAATTTCTCAAACAAGGGATGAGATAAATTCTTTAGCCTCGACGTATAAGAGTTTTTCAGGTTCTAAAGACATGATTTTCAGTTTGGATGAGCTGAGTATTACAACTCATGCAAAAGTACAAGATATGGCCGATAGTTATGAGGTTGTATCAAACTTAATGCCTTTAGTAAATGATCCCGAAGCTCTCTCTAGAGCTGTCAAAGAAGCTTCTTTAAGGGACGATGTTAGTACAGTTGAAAACATATTAATGCCTCTAGTTAATAAGACAAATGAGCTCAGTGCAAAGGTTATCGAGTTAGGGGCTCAGTATGAGGTTGGTAATTATGCAGAAATTAAGGTTGGTGTCATCGTGAGTCTAGATAAGGTAGTTCAAAGGCTTGATAGGACATATCAATCTATACGTTCTACTGATCCAGAAACTTTGTCTGCAACTATCAGTAATTTATCTCAAAATATTGAAACTCAATTTGAGTCTGTGCGATCAGTTGACCCTTTGGCACAAGCAGATTACTTTGCGACTTTATCTGCTAATGTAAATGAAGCAATGAACGTATCTGAATTTTCTTTATTTGTCAATAATGCAATATCAATACCTCGTGATGTGATGATGAATTCACGTCTCTGTGTAGACTCAGCCTTTAGGGACTTTACGAGAGAGTTTGGGAATATTATTGAAACAATATTTGACCCACTATTATACTTTTTAGCTCAATTTGAACAGCTATTGCTTGCCACACCTTGGCCTGTTTTTTTATTAGGTGCAGGTGCTCTAGCATGGCTTGGTTCAAGAAGCTGGAAAGTGACAGTTGGTGTAATACTAGGCTTCTTTGCTATTGGATTCCTTGACATGTGGACTCCTATGATTTCAACTGTAACTATGATAGCGACTGCCACTCTGCTATGTCTAACGATTGGCATACCCCTTGGTGTATGGATGTCACGGTCTGACAGAGCTCAGTCAATGATTACACCGGTTCTTGACATCATGCAGACAATCCCTTCTTTTGTCTATCTAATACCCGTTGTTATGCTGCTAGGTATAGGTAAGGTTCCTGGCTTGATTGCGGTTTGTATTTATGCAATGCCGCCCATCGTTCGTTTAACAAATCTTGGTATTCGTTTAGTTGACAAGGAAGCTATGGAAGCAGCAGACGCATTCGGTGCGACCTATAGGCAACGCTTATTTATGGTTCAAATACCGCTTGCACTTCCAAATATTTTTGCAGGTGTAAACCAAACAATTATGATGGCTCTATCAATGGTTGTTATAGCTGCAATGATTGGAGTAACAGGTTTAGGTTTACCGGTTTTACAAGCTGTTCAAAATCAGTACCTTTCACTTGGAATGCTAAATGGGCTTGCGATTGTGGCTCTAGCAATTATATTTGACAGAGTTTCTCAAGCATTTGGAACTCGAATCCAGAAGCACCGTTCAGGAGATGTGTTATGAGTCAGGATGTTAAAGTTAAGATTTCGAATCTTACCAAAATCTTCGGCCCAAGAGCGCAGTCAGTTCTCAAACATGTCGATAATGGCATGTCAAAAGATGACCTTTTAAAGGAGCACAAACACGTTCTTGGCTTAAGTAATATTAACCTTGAATTAGCTAATAAAAATATTGAGGTTATCATGGGCCTATCTGGTTCGGGTAAGTCAACGTTGATCAGACATATTAATAGACTCATCGAGCCAACTGCTGGATCAATAATGATTGGTGGTGAGGATGTTATTCAGATGCCTATGGAAAAGCTTAGGCAGTTTAGGCAGCAAAAAACTGCAATGGTATTTCAAAGCTTTGCACTCCTTCCTCACAAAACGATTATGGACAATGTATGTCTTGGTGTCCATCTTCAAGGCGTTAAGTCTGATGAGGCTACAACAAGAGCTAAGAAATGGATTGACCGTGTGGGATTAACTGGATATGAAGATCGTTATCCTTCTCAGTTGTCAGGGGGTATGCAGCAACGTGTCGGCCTAGCGAGGGCATTGACTTGTGATACTGAGATACTCATGATGGACGAGGCATTCAGTGCACTTGATCCACTTATTCGAAGCGACATGCAGGACCTACTTTTGGAGCTTCAAAAAGAGCTTCACAAAACGATCATATTTATTACTCATGATTTAGATGAGGCACTTAAAATTGGCGATCGAATAGCTATTCTTAATGGCGGTGAGCTTGTTCAACACGGTACATCTCAGGATATTTTAATGTCGCCAGCGGATGACTATGTAAGAGATTTTGTTAAAAAGGTTAATCGCTCTCATGTTTTGCATGCCAATTCAGTCATGACTGAAAAAAAACCAGAAAAAGGCTCTACTAGTATTAAAGTCAATGAAATGGATTCAGTTGATTCTGTATTGTGTGAGATGCTTAGGAAAAATGCAGATTGCTGTATCGTTCAAGATTCGAACGGATCTGATATTGGCTACTTAAACAAGAAGGATATTGCTGAGGTTGTTCAGCCACTAGAAGTAGAAGAAAATTAATGCTCTCTTGTGGCGCTAAAAGTTAAGTCTGGGTGACGCTCAATGGTTAGTTGAAGATTGACCATGCTTGGTGCAAGGTAAGTCAGCATCCCCGCACTATCAATAGCTATGTTGTTACCAGATTTAATCTTAAGTTGCTCAATATCTTTATCTTCTCCACTGACCCACCTAGCTGTTGCAACATTAATCGTTTCAAATTGACAATCAACGCCATACTCATATTTGAGTCGGTGTGCAACAACGTCAAACTGCAGTATGCCTACAGCGCCTAGTATTTGAGAACTGTTAGAAACAGGTCTAAATACCTGAGTTGCACCTTCTTCAGACAGTTGATCTAATCCTTTTTGGAGTGCCTTTGCCTTCAAAGGATCTTTCAGTTGTGCTCTTCTAAATAACTCAGGAGCAAAGTTGGGAATGCCTTGGAAGTTAATTTTCTCACCCTGTGTAAAGGTATCTCCAATTCCAATACCGCCATGGTTGTGGATACCTATAACATCACCTGCGTATGCCAAATCAGTCGCACTTCTCTCTCTAGACATAAACGTTACAGCATTGGCAATTTTAATTTGTTTTCCATTTGAAACCTGGAGAACCTTCATCCCTTTTTGATATTCGCCGCTAACTATACGCATAAAGGCAAGACGATCATGATGCTTAGGATCCATATTGGCTTGGATTTTAAAAACAAATCCAGTCAGTTTATTTTCATTTGGCATTACATTTCGAATGTCACTTTCTCTGCCTTGAGGGGTTGGTGCATATTGAATGAAACCATCTAGCAGGTTTTCAATGCCAAAATTATTAATTGCTGACCCAAAAAAAACAGGTGTTTGTTTTCCTTCCAGAAAATCATCAATATTAAATGGGTTTGTAGTCCCAGTAATCAGCTCTATTTCATCTCGGGCTTCTTGTGCTAACTCTTTACCTAAAACTTCATCAAGATTAGTGTTGTCAATTCCATCAATTAAAGTATTATCACCAATACTTGCATTTTTACCACTCTCAAAAAGGTAAACTTTATTTTCTAGCAAGTGATAAACACCCTTGAAGCCTTTACCCATTCCAATTGGCCAGGTAATTGGAGAGCATTCAATATTTAAGACTGACTCGACTTCATCGAGCAGCTCAATAGGCTCCTTTCCTTCTCGATCTAGCTTATTGATAAAGGTTAATATTGGCGTATCCCGAAGTCTACAAACCTCCATTAATTTAATGGTTCTTTGCTCAACACCCTTTGCAACGTCAATGACCATTAAAGCAGAGTCAACTGCCGTTAGTGTTCTGTAGGTATCCTCAGAAAAATCTTCATGACCAGGGGTGTCTAGAAGATTAATAACATGATTATCATAAGGAAATTGCATGACAGAGGATGTAACAGATATTCCTCTCTCTTTTTCCATTTCCATCCAGTCACTCGTAGCATGTGTGTTTGCTTTTCTTGCTTTAACGCTTCCAGCCGTTTTAATAGCACCACCATAAAGTAAGAGTTTTTCTGTGACAGTCGTCTTGCCAGCATCAGGGTGAGAAATAATCGCAAAAGTGCGACGTTTAGAGACTTCAGACACTGTCTTTAAGCTTTAGGAAGGGTAACACCAGTTTGGCCCTGATACTTACCATCCCTATCTTTGTATGAGGTTTCACACATTTCATCAGACTCAAAAAAGAGCATCTGCGCAACACCTTCATTGGCATATATTTTTGCTGGAAGGGGAGTTGTATTTGAAAATTCAAGTGTCACATGGCCTTCCCATTCAGGTTCTAGAGGTGTGACATTGACAATGATTCCGCATCTTGCATAGGTAGATTTTCCAAGACAAATGACAAGAGTTGAGCGAGGTATTTTGAAGTACTCAACCGTGCTTGCTAATGCAAAAGAGTTTGGAGGAATAATGCATTCATCTGAGTTAACCTCAACAAAGCTCTGCTCATTAAAATTTTTCGGGTCAACAATGTTGTGATTGATGTTTGTAAAGATTTTAAATTCGGTTGAACATCTGACATCATAGCCATAACTGGAGGTTCCATAAGAGATAATCTTTTGATCATTCGCTTGACGGATTTGCTTGGGCTCGAACGGCTTAATCATCTCCTCCTCAAGTGACATTTTTTTAATCCATTTGTCTGATTTAATGCTCATAGGAATATATTTTACAGTTCAAAAGTTAATTGGTTATCTAATCTTGATGCTTGCTAAGCTTATTAGAACAAGGATCAAGGTAACAATCCAAAAGCGCACAATAATCTTTGGCTCTTTGAGACCCTTTTTTTCAAAGTGATGATGTATGGGAGCCATCAAAAAAAATCGTTCTTGTGTTCTTTTAAAGTAGCCAATCTGGATGATGACTGATAGCGTTTCTGCTACAAATATTCCGCCCATCAATATCAATAGAATTTCTTGATGGACAATAATTGCAATGACAGCAAGGATAGCACCAAGAGATAGAGAACCCGTATCTCCCATAAAAATTTCAGCTGGATAAGTGTTAAACCATAGAAAGCCAAAGCCAGCACCGATAAGCGCTGCACAAAGGACAAATACCTCTCCTGTCCCCGGCATAAATGGCATATTGAGGTATGCCGAAAAATTATAGTTACCACCGATATATGCAAAGACCGCCAGTGCACCGCTTATTAGTATCACAGGCATAATAGCGAGGCCGTCAAGCCCATCAGTGAGGTTAACAGAATTGGAGCCTCCAACAATAGCGAACCACCCTATAAGAAGAAATCCTATTGCATTTAAAGGAATACTAAGATCTTTAAAGAATGGAATCAAAATCTCTGAGCCAATAGTCTTAGAGTTTAAGCTCAATAACCAAATACATATTAATAAAGTTCCAACAGTCTGAGTTAAAAGTTTTTGTCTTCTACTGAGACCATCAGAATTTTGTTTTTTAATTTTCAAGTAGTCATCAATAAAGCCCACAATTCCAAAAAGGAGGGCAGTAGAAATAACAATCCATAGAAAAGGGTTACGCCAATCTCCCCATATCAGAACACTAGTAAAAAAAGCAAAAAGAATTAGTACGCCGCCCATCGTTGGCGTGCCTTTTTTCTCTAAATGGGTTTCGGGCCCATCATCACGGATGACTTGTCCTATTTGGTACTGCAGAAGTTTAGATATGATCCATTTTCCCAGAAACAGGGTTATCAGAAGGGCGGTCATCATTGCGAAAACTGCCCTCACCGTTAAATAGCTGAGAACATTGAAGCCAGTATCTAGGGATGCGAGAAAGCTTAAAAGTTCTAGAAACATTATTAATTGTCCTCAGCCGCAATAAGTATAAGTTCAAAAATAATGAAAGCATCTTGTGGAATGTTACCGCTTGGTTGATTGCCAAACACAGACTCGTAGGTTGCAATGACTGTTCTCTCTTCTCCAATTGTCATCTCTTGAGCGTTCTCATCAATAATACCGATAATTTCACCACTTCCAAGAATAAACGGAATAGGGCTTCCTGCGGCACGCATGACCTCACCAGTGTTGGCTTTAAGCGCTATATCAACGGAGACGATTTGCCCCTTATTTGGTTCAACGCCATCGCCTTGTTTGTCGACTCTAGTAAAGTAACCTAAATTATTTTCTTTGGCATTAGGGTAATTTGAAGATACATACGACTCAAAGTCCTGTTGACGAAGCTTAAGGCTTGCAAGTATTTTTTCATTGGCTTTTGAGATTAAGGCATTAAATGAGTCTTCATTGGCAACAAATTGATTGGCTTCCTCCCCCACTCGCTCGATTCTGACAGTTTTTAAAATATCACCCTGTTTGATTGAATTGACAACATCCATTCCTTCTACGACGGATCCAAATACGCTATGCTTTCCATCGAGCCAAGGTGTTGGGACATGAGTAATAAAAAATTGAGAGCCGTTAGTATTTGGTCCTGAGTTTGCCATGGACAGAACACCAGGCCTGTCATGAATTAGATCTGAAAACTCATCAGAAAACATATACCCTGGTCCACCAGTACCGTTCCCTTTTGGGTCGCCACCCTGAATCATAAATTCATCGATGACCCTATGAAATGTTATTCCGTCATAAAAAGGGGTCCCAAAATCTTTATTACTCGCCTTGGTTCCTTCTGAGAGAGCTATAAAGTTTATTACAGTGAGGGGCGCTTTTTTATAGGCTAATTCAACAGTAATTTCACCCTTATTAGTTGATAGGTGTGCGTATATTCCATCATTAAGATTTGCAATAGAAAAAGTGGAAAATAATAACGGAAAAAGGACTAAAAGTTTTCTCATAATAACCTTAGAAAGAAAATGATTAATGATACCCAAAATCCTTAATATTTTAGTGCTGTTACGTTAAAATATGTCTGTTAAAAATGTTTTATCATTGCTCTGTTGTTGTGATAATTTATATACTTAAACTTAGGGTGTTTTATGTCTTTACTTATTACAGATGAATGCATTAATTGCGATGTTTGTGTTCCGGAGTGTCCGAACGAAGCGATCTATATGGGTGAAGAGATTTATGAAATAGATGGTGACCTTTGTACTGAGTGTGTAGGGCATTTTGACACCCCGCAGTGCGTCGAAGTATGTCCAGTAGATTGTTGTCTACCAGACCCTGACAGGGTTGAGACAGACGAAGAGTTACTGGCAAAAATTAAAGACTAATAAAGTACTTCCTATAAAGATTTTTGAAGGGCTTCTAGGCAAAGCTCTACATTTTCTTTTCTTGAGGTATGGCCCATCAAACCAATTCTCCAAATCTTACTTGCGAGATCTCCAAGTCCTGCACCTATCTCAATATTAAAATTATTAATCAAGTTTGAGCGAACTTCAGCATCATCACAGTCTTCTGGGATATATACGCTATTAAGTTGAGGGAGTCTGCTGGATTCATCTACAAGGTAGTGAATACCGAGCTTACTTAGTCCATCCCTTAGCAAAATGTGATTTTTTTTATGCCGAGTCCAGGAGTTTTCTATGCCTTCTTCCAAAAGCATAACTAATGATTCATGCAGTCCATACAGTGTATTTACTGGTGCAGTATGGTGATAGGCGCGTTTAGCGCCTTTACCCCAATAACCCATCACCAAGTTGAGATCTAAAAACCAGCTTGTGACAGGCGTTTTCCGATGAGTAAACTTATAAATGGCTCTCTCACTGAAGCTAACTGGAGACAACCCAGGCATTGCTGATAGGCACTTTTGAGAGCCCGAATATATAGCATCAACCCCCCAATCATCAACTCTCAGCTCTGAGCCTGCAAGAGAGGTTACTGCATCAACGATATTAAGGCATCCATGTTTTCTTGCTAACTCACACAGTAGTTTTGCATCTGAAATTGCTCCTGTAGAAGTTTCTGCATGAACAAAAGCAACAATCTTAGCATCTGGATTATCAATTAAACTCTGTTCTACTTTTTTTGGGTCTACTGGCTTACCCCATTCATCGTTCACTATAATGGCTTCACCACCAACACGGATCACATTCTCCTTCATACGAGTTCCAAAAACACCATTAATACAGACAATTACCTTGTCACCAGGCTCTACTAAGTTAGCAAAGCAAGCCTCCATGCCAGCAGAACCAGGGGCAGAGATAGGCATTGTTAATTCGTTTTCAGTCATGAATGCATACTGAAGCATCTGCTTAGTCTCGTCCATCATTTCGATAAATGCTGGGTCTAGATGCCCAATTGTTTGCCTGGCCATAGCATTTAAAATTCTTGGATGAACGTCAGAAGGGCCTGGGCCCATCAATAATCTCTTGGGGGGTAAGAATGATTTCATTGTTATATTCTTTAGGTTAATTATAATAATTGGTAATACCAATTCACCAATTTGTCTTTCGCTAATATACGTTATAATTTTTCAGGATTTGATAATTATCTACGATATTAAAAAAATTATTAATAATTAAATTCATAATTGCTTGAATTTAATTTTAAATTAATATGTTTTATCTCACTATGATATGAATATTCATTACAACTGAAGGTAGGAAGTGTCAATAATTTCTCAGTTAACGAAGTCGTTACCAAAAAACACAGTTATTAGTGGTTCTGAAAATACACGTCCTTTTGAGTGTGATGGTCTAAGTGTATATAAACAAGAGCCGTTAGCTGTTGTTCTGCCAAGTGAAGTTAGTCAAATTAAAAAGGTATTAGAGATTTGCCGTAAACATCACACACCCGTCGTAACAAGAGGTGCTGGAACCGGACTTTCAGGGGGCGCTATGCCGCTTAAAGATAGTGTTGTTCTGGGACTCTCAAAATTAACTAAGGTTATTTCTATTAACCCGGAGTCACGTCTAGCTGTCGTTCAGCCTGGTGTTAGAAATTTGGCAATTAGTGAGGCAGCTGAGCAGTACGGATTATATTATGCTCCAGATCCCTCATCTCAAATTGCATGCACTATTGGCGGGAATGTTGCTGAAAATGCAGGCGGAGTCCACTGCCTCAAGTACGGACTTACATTTCAAAATATAGAGTCTCTAAAAATGCTAACCATTGATGGGGAGGAGCTATTGTTCTCTCGTGAAGATGAAGGCTTAGGTTTGTTGGCACTCATGACTGGCTCAGAGGGGCTATTAGGCGTCATTACTGAGATAACAGTCAAGCTTACTCCAAAACCCGAACTAGCCAAATTAGTAATGGCTGGCTTTGATAGTGTCAGAGACTGTGCTGATGCGGTCGCTGATATAATTAAAAATGGTGTTATTCCTGCAGGTCTTGAGATGATGGATGCGTTTGCAATAGAGGCCGCTGAAGATTTCGCAAAGCCAGGTTACCCTCTAGATGCAAAAGCACTTCTTCTGTGTGAATTAGATGGCTCTACTGAACTTGTTAATAATGATGTGAGCATGGTTAAAAATCTACTCTCAAAAGCGACTTCAATTAGGGTCTCGAAAACTGAAGAAGAGAGGTTATTATTATGGAAAGGAAGAAAATCAGCGTTCCCGGCAGTAGGCAGATTGTCCCCTGACTACTACTGTATGGACGGAACAATTCCTAAGAGGTATTTAGGTGATGTTCTTGAGAAGATTAATCAACTCTCAAGACAATATAATTTGAGGGTGGCCAACGTATTCCATGCTGGGGATGGTAACCTCCATCCATTAATATTATATGATGCGGGAATTCCAGGTGAGTTAGAAAAAACAGAAGAGCTCGGAAACAAAATACTTAAGTTTTGTGTTCAAGCTGGGGGAAGCATAACTGGTGAGCACGGTGTTGGCATAGAGAAGTTGGATGCAATGTGTTATCAATTCAGTGAGGCAGAGTTAGATGTTTTTCACCAAATTAAAGCTGCCTTTGATCCGAACTCTCTGCTTAATCCTGGTAAAGCAGTTCCGACGCTTCATAGGTGTGCTGAACTCGGCAAAATGCATGTCCACCATGGCAATTTGCCTCATCCAGAGTTGGAGCGATTTTGATTATGAATTCTATTTCACATTTTCAAAAAATAATCAGAAATGCTACTCACTTAAAAATTACGAGTTCAGGTGATGATTCTGTAAATGAGCTGTTGAACATGTCTTCATATTCTGGTGTGGTTGAGTACTTCCCGGAGGAGCTCGTCATTACTCTTAAAGCAGGAACTTCTATTAAAGAAGCCAAAAAAGTATTAGCAAAAAATAAACAGTCGTTCTCATTCTCTGTGGACGATTCTAAAAAAACTATTGGGTCAATTTACGCAACATCAGGAGCAGAACTCTCCGACAGTGTTTTGGGAGTTCAAATTATTAATGGTAAGGGAGAGCTTTTAAATTTTGGTGGCCAGGTGATGAAAAATGTAGCTGGCTATGACGTCTCAAGGCTCTTAGTTGGCTCGTTAGGGCAGCTTGCTGTTATTACCCAGATAAGCTTCAAAGTCTTGCCAGAGGAGTTTGCTAATAGAGCAGAGTTAAAACAAGTACAGACAAAAACTGAATCACCCATAAAGAGTGAAATTGAAAAAAAACTTAAGACTGTGTTTGACCCTTACGGAGTTTTTATTTAATGCATACAGACATATCTAAAAGCGCAGTATTAGAGTTAACTCAGGACAAAGCCAGTCAAATAATTGAGTCGTGCGTTCATTGCGGCTTCTGTTTGGCAACTTGTCCCACATACCAGTTGTTAGGGGATGAGTTAGATTCGCCTCGGGGTAGAATTTACCTTATTAAATCTGCGTTAGAGCAGAATCAGTTTAGTCAAAAATCTCTGAGCCATATGGATCGATGCCTTACCTGCCGTTCGTGCGAGACAACCTGTCCATCTGGCGTTGAGTATGGTCAGTTGCTTGAAATAGGGCGTGAAATGATGGAGTCTAAGAGAGGAAGGCTCCAGAGTTTGTATCGATACATTGTACGTAAAACACTCTCAACGCCATTACTATTTAGGCCTGCTGGATACTTTCTTCGTCACTCAAAGATTAACTCTAAAGTCATTAAACCAAAAATAATCAATTCTTCAGTACTTTTGATGGGGGGTTGTGTTCAGCCCTCTTTAGCACCAAATATCAATCACAGCATCAAAAATATATTAGCTAAATT
>Ga0233427_10001467_pt1 | contig 25167 bp, 27 predicted proteins | sample SI_118_April2016_5_FD_179885 | JGI IMG/M metagenome (GOLD analysis project Ga0233427, IMG submission 179885) | Seawater microbial communities from Saanich Inlet, British Columbia, Canada - SI_118_April2016_100_MG | ecosystem: Environmental > Aquatic > Marine > Inlet | place: Canada: British...
ATGGCGACGGGATTATCAATGACAACGATTTAGATATCGATGGCGATGGCATCCTCAATAAAGACGATACCGATATCGATGGTGACGGCACCCCAAATGCGGGAGATGAAAATCCGAATGGCGGATCGAACGTGACACCGCCAAACCCGGATGTTTCTTGTACTTCAGCCGACATCCAATGGCCAAAAGCGGAATTGGATACCGGCACACGCGTCAAGATCAGGTGGACACTCCTGCCAGAGGGTTGTGGATTAACTGACGAAAGAAACATAGAAGTTCAAGCGACCGCGCATAACTCGGGCGCTGATCCAAAGAAGCAGAATTCCAACAAGAGAAGAGTCGGCCAAGACAAAACTGCAATTACGATTCCCCATAATTGTGATTGGGATCCAGATCCAACCATGGGAACCAATATCGATAGTTCAGTAGCGATTCAATATGATTTTTCGGCGCTTGGTGAAGCGCTTGGCGATAGTAAGGCCGGTACCGCCTACTACACAGAGAAAGTGAACCATCAGGTTGGCGTTGACGCGGATAATTGCGACGTTACAGATACCAATCCGGTGGTCCCCTATTCGCAAATCGTCGGTCCCGCGGATGAAGATCTGACCACAAACGCTGACGGCTCGGTAACAGGATCGAGCATGGCATCTGTCTATACTATGGCGAAATCGCAGAAGGTCTCAGAGCTCAGTGAACCTAAGTGGTCAACCGAACTCTCAATTGCATATATGAATATTTATATTACCACCGTGATCGACGGCGCCAGAGTAAATAAGAGGATTAACATAGATCCCGTAGCGACGGATGCTCCATACAACGTTGGGACTAACGGCGCAGACGGCAAATACGATAGTTGGGCAGAACTACAAGCCTCCGAGTATCGCGACTACTCTGTCCGAACTAACTATACAGAGCGAAACAAAGATGGCATAACAGAAGTTATCCCGCTTGGCAGCAACTTTATACTCAGGCTTGGAAGGACCGGCCCCCATGGCGGTCCGAATTGGACATTAAAATCGTATTCAGTCAATCAATGATTTGACTCAAAAAAGATCGATTACAAATTAAAAACTGGCGCCTTCGGGCGCCGTTTTTTTGCCCGCATATTTTTGGTTTAAATTTTCAAAGCGTTGAGGTGCGTTTTAACCCTGCGACGCTTGAGGTTTTTTTGACGCTTGTTTTTTTATTATCCGCGTTCGCGTTCGCGTTCGCGTTCGCGTTCGCGTTCGCGTTCGTAAGCGTCAGACAAGGTGTTTAAGAAAAGCTTCTGGAGCGTAACGCCAGTGATTGTGACATTCGATGAGGAGAAATTTATGACGCGTTCAACCCGCCCCGCAGGGCGATGCCACGGCAACCGCGCCTTCGGTTCTGCACTTTTGGCCGCTGGTGCATTGTTTTTGGCGAGCACCTCTTTTGTTCGGGCCGATTCATGCCCTGAACCGGCCGTGCGCATTGAAGCGACTGCCGCAACCCCGCTGACGGAACTCAACTATGCCACGGCCGAGACCCAGTCGCTTTTTGCCGGGGCTTATGTGAAAAAAATTGCTAAAGAAACCTGCAGCGGCGGGATGGGCGTGTTGATGCATGAGCGCGTTCCGTCCGATCCGAATCACAAGGACTTTGCCCGTGTGAATTACGACACGCTCTACTCCTGGGCACTGCTCGATTTGACCTCTCCGGCGACGATCACGCTGCCCGAGACCGACGGGCGTTATCAGTCGGCTCATGTGCTCAACGAAGGACACTGGATGCCGTTTGTGATCTCCGAGCCCGGCAGTTTTGAGTTGACGCAGGAGAACGTCGGGACCCGGTACGCGCTGGTTGGTTTTCGCACGCAAATGAACATGCAGGATCCTGAAGATATCAAGCAGGCAAACGCCCTTCAGGATCAGATCAAACTCGATCAGGCAGAGAAAGGCGAGCTGGTGTTTAAGGATCTCTGGGATCGCGAGGCCATCATGGCCCAGCGCAAGGCGTATCAGAAAATCCGGGATGAGAAAGGCTATAAGTCAGAGGATATGTTCGGCAAGCAAGGTGAGATTAGCCAGGAGATGAACAACATCGGTGTGGCGATTGGTTGGGGTGGTCAGCCTAAAGAAGGTGCGGTCTATCTTTTCTATACGCCAGATTCAGATGCGCATCAGACACTGACGCTGACGGAAGTCCCCCAAGCCGAGAACTCGTTCTGGTCGATTACGGTTTATGACGCGGACGGGTTTGTAGCCTCCGAGCCTTTCAATATGAATAGCTCTTTCGCCAAAACCAACGCGAACGGCGATACGGTGCTTAATTTCGGGGGAGATGCCTCGGCCGAGAACTATCTGCCGGTTTATCCGGGTTGGAATGCGACGTTGCGGATCTACACCCCGCAAGCGGCTTACTTCAACGGCAGCTGGGTGCGCCCTGAGCTTCAGTTAAAAAATTAAGTGGGGGTGGATCAGTATCTGAATTAGCGGAAGGCGCGAGGAGACTGACCAACAAAGCAAACGATAAAAAGCGCCCCGCGGGGCGCTTTTTTTTGGTTTGATTTTTTAGATCATATGAAGCGCTGGCGGGATAAAAAACCGCTTATTTGTTAGAGTAAGGGCGCTTTTGGCCGAAGGGTGTTCTTATGCTGTTAATGATCGATAACTACGACTCGTTTACCTATAACCTCGTTCAGTACTTTGGGGAACTGGGGGAGCGCGTGACGGTTTATCGAAACGACCAACTCACCCTTAACGACGTTGACGCGTTAGCACCGTCGCATGTGGTGATCTCTCCCGGGCCCTGTACGCCGAATGAGGCGGGAATCTCGGTGGATCTGGTGCGCGAGTATGGCGCGCGTATTCCGATCCTGGGCGTGTGTTTGGGTCATCAAAGCATTGCCCAAGCCTACGGCGGCAATATCGTGCGTGCGCCCACGCTCATGCACGGCAAGACGTCAATGATTTCGCATGAGGGGGAGAGCCTCTTCGGAGAGATTCCAACGCCCTTTCAGGCGACGCGCTATCACTCGCTGGTGGTCGAGGAGTCTTCCCTGCCCGATTGTTTCGAGATCACCGCGCGCGCCGACGATGGTGAGATCATGGGGATCGCCCACCGCGCCCATCCGGTGGTGGGCGTGCAGTTTCATCCGGAGTCGATCCTGACGCAGTATGGTCACAAGATGCTGCATAATTTCCTGCAGTCCGAATCAGCAGGCTCGATCTGAATTCTTAGATTGAGCGATTCAGTTTGTTACGAGTGAGACCCTATTGAACGAAAAAGCCGATATTCTGGATCGCATCCTTGCCCGAAAACGAGAGGAAGTCAGCGCCCGAAAAAAAGATCATTCGCTGAATGATCTCTATGCGCGAGCGGCCGATCAAAGCGCGCCGCGCGGATTTGTGGATGCGCTAAAAAAGACCATTTCAGTTGGCCGTGCGGGGGTGATTGCAGAGGTTAAAAAAGCCTCTCCTAGCAAGGGTTTGATTCGTGAGGATTTTGACCCTGCAGCGATTGCAAAAAGCTATGAGGCCGGTGGGGCGTCGTGTCTTTCGGTTCTGACCGACCGGGATTTTTTTCAGGGCGCAGATCAGGATTTAAAGGCCGCACGCAACGCGTGCGCGCTGCCGGCGTTGCGCAAGGATTTTATGATAGATCCCTGGCAGATTGCTGAATCGCGCTCGATTGGCGCGGATTGTATTTTGCTGATTGTGGCCGCGCTTGAGCCCGCTCAAATGGCCGAGCTCGCATCCGCAGCGGCTGATTTTGCGATGGATGTGCTGGTGGAAGTGCACGATCGAGACGAGTTGGATCAGGCGCTCGCGCTCGCACCTGCAATGATCGGCATCAATAATCGAAATCTTCGCACGTTTGAAACCTCGCTCGAGACCACCCTCACGCTCGCCACGGCCGTGCCGCGGGGAACGCTTCTGGTCACAGAGAGCGGTATTCATTCGATCGCCGACGTCGCGCGGATGCGCGAGGCCGACATCCATGCGTTTTTGGTGGGCGAGGCCTTTATGCGTGAGCAGGACCCGGGCGGTCATCTCGCAAAGTTGTTTGCCTGAGACAGTTCAAAATAGAGAAAGCCCATGCAAGCCAGTATCCGATTAAAAGACGATGATTCGATAGAGGGGGTGACGCAAAGCGGTCATCAGGTCTTGATGGATCGCTCGCCGGAGGTGGGCGGGCAAAATCTCGGCGCCCGGCCGATGGAGATGTTGCTGCTGAGTCTTGGAGGCTGCACGATCATTGACGTGGTTTTGATTTTGCGAAAATCGCGTCAGGTGTTTTCGGATATCCAGATTGATATCGACGCCAAACGCAGCGATGAGATTCCGAAGATATTCACCCATATTCACCTGCATTTTGTGGTCAAGGCCAGCGAGATCGATGAAAAACGAGTGGCCAGAGCGATTAGTCTTTCTGCCGAAAAATACTGCTCGGCGTCTAAAATGCTGGATTCAGTGGCAGAAATTACCCACGATTTTGAGATTGTATCGGGTTAGACTGACCCCTTTAGCGGCCAACCCAAGACCTAATGACAGGGTCGAATTCGGTTCATGAGCACGATTACCAACTGGTTCAAGACACAGCTTAGCAACCCTCAGGTTGTTTTTTTGACGCTTTTTTTACTCGCGTTTTTTGCCGTGCTTGTCTTTATGGGCCAAATGCTGGCACCGTTGTTGGCGGCGATTGTGATTGCCTATCTGCTTGAGGGTCTGGTCAAGATCATTCAGCGTCTGGGGATTAGCCGACTCCTTGCGGTGGTCGTTGTCTATTTGGCATTTTTGCTGTTTGTGACTTTGATCGTGTTCGGGTTAATGCCGCTGCTCTCCCAACAGACGACCCAGTTTGTGCAGCAGATTCCCTCGATGTTAGGCGCGGGACAAACGGCACTTTTAAAACTACCTGAGAGTTATCCGGAGATTGTTTCAACCGAACAGATCAGTGAGATCATGAAGTTGATTCAAACCGAGGTAACAGCGTTGGGTCAGCAGTTATTGTCGGTCTCGATCGCGTCTGTGCTGGGGCTTATTGCCGTTTTGATTTATCTTATTTTGATGCCCATTTTGATTTTCTTTTTGATGAAAGACAAACAGCGTCTGGTCGATTGGATTGGCGGCTTTGCACCGCGCGATCATCAGTTGGTGACCCAGGTTTGGTCTGAGGTTGATCGACAGATCGGGAATTATGTGCGCGGTAAATTCTGGGAAATTGTGATTGTCTGGTTTGCGTGTCTGGTTGCGTTTTCGTTGGTGGGCCTTCAATACAGCATGCTGCTGGCTGTATTGGTTGGCGTCTCGGTGCTGATTCCCTATGTCGGCGCTGCGGTGGTGACCATTCCAGTCGTGCTGGTGGCGTGGTTTCAATGGGGGTTTTCCGGGGAGTTCTTTGTGCTGGTATCGGTTTACCTGATCATTCAGGGCTTGGATGGCAACGTTGTGGTGCCCCTTTTATTCTCTGAAGTGAATAATCTGCACCCGGTCGCCATTATTACCGCTGTGCTGATATTTGGCGGTGTTTGGGGCGTTTTAGGCGTGTTTTTTGCGATACCGCTGGCGACCCTGGTTCATGCGGTTCTAAGAGCCTGGCCGCGTCAGGTACAAGACCCTACTTAAAGTAGGGACATCGCTGAATTCTTGATTCTTTATTCTCTGTCGGTATTATTCAGTTATTCATAAAATTTTAGTCCAGCGATAGGTTCGACTGGCGTGTAAGTTGATGGCGACTCCTAACCCCGTCTTTGATCAAGAAAAAGCTGACGCCCGAAGTGCGACCAATGGATTTCAAGGGTCTGACCGTTCGCGCGCTTACGAGAGATACCTGCTCACACGCGTGATTCACGCGATGGATCCCCGTCAATACGCAGTTGTGCTGTGGGACGGGTTTCGGATTGAGCCGAGCCACGGCTCTTCTACCGCAACAGTTCATATTCACTCGCGCTCGGCGCTTGCGAATCTTCTGCGGCAAGGAGATGTGGGTTTTGGCGACGCCTTTTCGAGTGGCGAGATCACAGTTGAAGGCGATTTAATCGGATTTTTGATTCAGGTTTACCAGATGCCAGAGCCCAAGGGCATCTTTAAGGTGGTTAAAAGACTTCAGCAACGATCGCCGCGCGCCAATACACCGGCGGGATCTCGAGAGAATATCCATCACCACTATGATATCGGCAATGATTTCTACAAGCTGTGGCTGGATCGGGAGATGCAGTACACCTGTGCTTATTTTCCTGAAGACGCAATGGAGATCGAAGCGGCGCAACAGGCCAAGATGGATCATATCTGTCGAAAACTGCAGTTGCGCCCCGGAGATAGAGTGGCAGAAGCCGGATGTGGATGGGGAGGCCTGGCAAGACATATGGCGCTTCACTACGGCGCGATCGTTTCGTCGTGGAATGTGTCCTCCGAGCAGATTCGTTATGCAACCGACCGTGCCAAATCCGAGGGCTATGATGATCGGGTGAACTATGTGCTCGATGATTACCGCAACATCAAGGGCGAATATGACGCGTTTGTATCGGTCGGAATGCTTGAGCATGTGGGCTGTGATCACTATCCGGACCTTGGGGATGTCGTGGATCGCTGCCTAACCGCTGAAGGCCGTGGACTGATACATACCATTGGCCGAAATCGACCCCGGCTCATGAATGCCTGGATTGAGAAACGAATATTTCCAGGCGCCTATCCTCCAACGCTGGAGGAGATGATGGATATTTTTGAGCCCCATCGTTTCTCCGTTTTAGATGTCGAAAATCTTCGCCTCCATTATGCGAAGACGCTAAAGGCTTGGCGGTCGCGTTTTGATGCTTCGCATCACCAAGTGACCCAACAGTTTGATGAAAACTTCACTCGCGCGTGGCGTCTTTATTTGGCGGGCTCTGAAGCGGCTTTTCTTTCTGGTGCGCTCCAGCTCTTTCAGGTTGTATTCACGCGCGAGCGTAATAACAATCTAGCAGTGTCTCGAACGCACCTGTATTCCTAATGCGCGGCGTCGCGCGCAATCATCTTGCAACGGGTTTATACCGCATCCACGCTCAGTGAGGCTCGACTGGTGCAACAGATGCTTGAGGCAGCCGGCATTCATTGCCATACGTTTAATGAGCATGCGGCGGGCGGTCTTGGTGAACTCGCGGCTACCGCAGTCTGGCCCGAAGTCTGGATTGTCCGCGAGCAGCAGTTCTCGCTGGCCCGATCGATTATTGAAGAATACGAGAGCGCACCAGAAAAGAATATCGATTGTGAGCAATGTGGCGAATCCAATCCGGCCACCTTCGAGATTTGTTGGCGCTGCAGTACCCATCTGACCGCCCTTGAAGGGTAACGGATCGTTGCTATCCGACAGGGCTGCGACTAATCAAGGGCGTGGCCGGCGTTTAGGGTGTCCATTGATGGTGTAAAATCCATCCGCTTCTTAAGCGTCCCTTTTTGAATAGAGAAAGCCAATGAGTGTTGACCTGCGAGAGCGAGTGCGTAACGGATCAGTTTGGATCCGACTTCTTTTTATGCTGATTTATTTTGTCGTGGTCTTTGAGATTGTGCTGTTGCTCACCGGTTTGGGCGCACTTTTTATTTTTGTCGCACGATTGGTGACCGGAGAGGATCCAGACCGGCTTCGGAATTTCTTGGCTGATCTGAATGCCTTCACGTTTTCGGCTCTTCAGTATGTGACGTTCAATTCAGATGAGCGGCCTTTTCCATTCTCCGACTGGCCGGCTCCCGACGCCAAAAAAGAAAACTAGATTCGCGTTTTAATATCGTGACCGCGCTGTGATGAGTTGAGCAGCACCGCCCCTGACTGGAAATCGCATGGAATCCAATTATTCGCCCCAACAATTGGAAACGACTGTTCAAGCCTGGTGGGATGAGCAGAAAAGTTTTGAGGTTGAGGAAGACCCCACGCGGGAAAAATATTACTGCCTTTCCATGTTGCCATATCCGTCCGGGCAGTTACATATGGGGCATGTCCGCAATTACACCATTGGTGATGTCATCAGCCGCTATCAGCGGATGCTCGGTCGCAATGTGTTGCAACCGATGGGCTGGGATGCCTTTGGACTTCCGGCCGAGAACGCGGCTATCCAGCGTGCAGTGCCGCCGGCCGAATGGACGTACCAAAACATTGAGCATATGCGCGGGCAACTGCGTCGGATGGGTTTTGCTTACGATTGGACTCGCGAAGTCACAACGTGTCGTCCTGATTACTATCGCTGGGAGCAGTGGTTTTTTGGTCAGTTGATCGAAAAAGGACTCGCGTATCGGAAAAATGCCGTGGTCAATTGGGATCCTGTTGATCAGACGGTGTTGGCCAATGAACAAGTGATCGATGGGAAAGGCTGGCGCTCGGGCGCTGTTGTTGAAAAAAGGGAAATCCCGCAATGGTTTATCCGGATTACCGCGTATGCCGATGAGCTGCTTAAGGATCTTGACGAAATGCCGGGTTGGCCGGATTCGGTCAAAACGATGCAGCGTAACTGGATTGGACGATCAACCGGGCTGGAAGTCGACTTTGCCCTGGCCGATGGCGGTGAGCCGCTCAGGGTATTTACGACCCGGCCGGATACTATTTTTGGGGCGACTTTCATGGCCGTGGCCGCGGATCACCCGCTCGCTGTTGCCGCCGCGGCCGACAATCCCGAAATAAAAGCATTTGTTGCAGAGTGTGCCAGTGGCGGCGTTAGCGAGATCGATCTTGAGGCCGCTGAGAAAAAAGGCGTCTCCCTCGGACTCGATGCGATCAATCCCCTTAGCGGGGAGAAAATTCCGGTTTGGGTCGCCAATTTTGTTTTGATGGGCTACGGCACCGGCGCCATCATGGCGGTGCCGGCTCACGACGAGCGAGACCATGCGTTTGCGACGCGTTATTCCCTTCCGATTATTCAGGTGGTTAGGCCCGCGGACGACACCGAGATCGACGTGATCGAGGCATCATGGCCGGCTAAAGAAGACGCGGTGACGGTGAACTCGGGGTCGTTTAGTGGCTTAGCGTTCAAGGATGCGTTTGAGCGCATTGCTGATTTTATTGAAGAAAAAGGCATTGGAACACGCAAAGTGAACTATCGCCTTCGAGACTGGGGCGTTTCTCGTCAGCGCTATTGGGGTTGCCCTGTGCCGGTGATTTACTGTGATGCGTGTGGCGCGGTGCCGGTGCCTGAAAAAGACTTGCCCGTGCTATTGCCCGAGGATGTGACTTTCATGGGGGTGCAGTCCCCGATCAAGGCTGACCCTGAATGGCGCAAGACGACCTGTCCGCAATGTGGCAAAGACGCTGAGCGGGAGACGGACACGTTTGATACTTTTGTGGAATCCAGTTGGTATTACGCACGGTATTGCACACCGGGTGCTGACGGTATGCTCGATGAACGGGCGAACTACTGGCTGCCGGTTGATCACTATATCGGCGGCATTGAGCATGCGGTGTTACACCTCATGTATTTCCGTTTCTGGCACAAACTGATGCGGGACATCGGTCTTGTGAACAGCGATGAACCGGCAACCAAATTGCTTTGTCAGGGCATGGTTCTGGCGGAGGCGTACTATCATGATAGTACCGAGCATGGACGTGTTTGGGTCAAACCTGAAGACGTCGAGACCGAGAAAGATACAAAAGGTAAAACGCTGGGCGCCCGCCGCCTCTCGGATGGTGTTGCATTGAATGCAACCGGCTGGACGACCATGTCCAAGTCCAAGAATAACGGCGTGGACCCCCAAACTCTGGTGGATCGCTACGGGGCTGACACGGTTCGTTTGTTTACGATGTTTGCCGCACCGCCTGACCAGGCGCTGGAATGGAATGATGATGCTGTCGCCGGATCGCAGCGTTTCTTGCGTCGACTGTGGACTTTAGTGCACTCGAATCTGGAACAGGTGTCCGTTGATCGAAGTGTGCCGGCGGACCTTGATGACGAAAGTCAGGCGCTGCGGCGAGTGTTTTATGGGGCCTTACAGAAAATAAGCCGTGATATGGATCGCGGGCAATTTAATACCGTGGTTGCCGCCTGTATGGAAAGTTTCAACGCGCTTGATCGTTTTAAACCCGGCGCTGATGACACGCGAATCGCGGTGATGCGAGAGGCGCTCGGGATCTTGGTTCGGGTGCTTGCGCCCATTACGCCTCATTTATCTCACGCCTTATGGCAGGCCCTTGATATGAAGGGAGACCTTCTTGATGCGCCATGGCCTGAGGTGGATGAGCGTGCCCTGGTGTCAGCAACACAATCTCTGGTGGTGCAAGTTAATGGAAAGCTTCGCGGGCATGTTGAGATTCGTTCAGAAGCGGATGAGTCCGAGATTCGGGAAGCGGTTCTTTCTGACGAGAAAATCGCCCGGCATCTTGGTGATCAGGATGTTCGCAAAGTGATTGTCGTGCCCGGCAAATTAGTGAATGTAGTCATTTAAGATCTACAGCCCGGATGAATTGAGACACCAACTGACGCCCATGAGTGGTTGACGCGTGATACCCGAAACGATGTCCGGCGTTCAGCTGATCGGCCACGGCGGACCAGAAAAACTGGTTTGGCGAAATGATCTTTCTACGCCACAACCCAGGGCCGGTGAAGCGCTCGTCCGGGTGTCGGCGGCCGGCGTGAATAACACTGACATTAATACGCGCCTCGGGTGGTATGCCAAAACCGTAACGGCTCCGACTAATGCGTCGTCTGGGACGATAACCGCTGATGGTGCATGGGGCGGCGCGCTGGCGTTTCCTCGAATTCAAGGCGGCGATCTTTGCGGTGAGGTGGTTGCACTGGGTGATGGGGTGAGTTCACCGGAGATCGGAAAACGCGTCACCTGTGCGCTGAACCAGCCGATCGCAAAATCGGGTGTACCTGTCTATTTTGAGGCGCTGGGCTCTGAGCGCGATGGCGCGTTCGCACAGTATTGTTGCGTGTCGGCGGATCAACTATTTGATGTGAGTGAATCCCCGTTGACGGACATTGAGATTGGTGCCATGCCATGTGCGTACGGAACCGCGCTGAATCTTCTGACCCGATCACAAGTGAACGACGGTGACCGAGTCCTCGTGACGGGCGCTTCGGGTGGCGTTGGATTGGCAACGGTCCAACTGGCTCGCCAGAAAGGCGCTCGGGTCACGGCGATTGCAGCTGCCGCCAAAGCGGATGCTGTTTTAACCGCGGGCGCACAAAGCGTGTTGGACAGAGACGCATCACTCCCCAAAGAGGACTTCACAGTCGTCATTGATGTCGTTGGGGGGAATCAATTTGGAGAATGTCTCGATGCCCTGTGTCCGGGTGGTCGCCTTGCGACCTCCGGCGCCATTGCAGGTCCCATGGCAGAGGTCGATTTGAGGACGCTTTATTTGAAGGATCTCACCGTGTTTGGATGCACTTATCAGTCTCGAGAGGTTTTTCGCGCGCTGGTGTCTCTGATTAACACGGGATCGTTACGGCCACTGGTTTCAAAGGTGTATCCGTTAAAGGACATCGCGCAAGCCCAGACCGATTTCATGGCCAAGCGCTACCCGGGAAAGCTGGTCCTGCGACCTTTTTTTTAGAACCCTCCAACGGGCGCGCTCGCTATAATGTGAGCCAAGCCTTGATCCGTTGATAATCGTTTTGGAAAGTTGTTGATGCTAAAGAAAAAACTCGTCATTTTTGCGTTAGTCGGTTTAGTTGCCGGCTGTGGGTTTCAATTGCGTGGCCTTGTTGAACTTGGACCCATCCTGTCAAAACCTTGGGTAACGGGACAGGATAATCAGCTCGTTGTTGACCTGCGAATGGCCCTGAAGCAGAGCGGTGTGAATCCGGTAAAGGACGCGGAATCAGCGACTGCAATCATTGATCTCGCAACAGTGCAGTACACACGTAAAGTGATTTCTGTGGATAGCAACGGGACCGCGACAGGATACACGCTTGAGTACACCGTTTTGTATCGTGTGGTTGATCGTCAGGGCAAGATACTCGTGGGTGATACGTCACTGAATTTCAGCCGCGAGCTTGAATACAGCAGTACGGATCTCCTTCAAAAAAAGCAAGAAGAAGAGGCCTTGAAAAAATCAATGCGCGAGGAAGTGACCCGCCGAATTATTCGCCGGCTCGATGGCATCGCGTTGAAAGCGCCAGAATCTGACCCTCTAACTGCTGTTTATGTTTAGAACGCTTGGCGGGAGGTCGCACGTTGCGAATAGCGTCTAACGCTCTATCCAGTCAGCTTGAGAAAGGGCTTTCGAACACCTATCTGATTTTTGGCGCCGAGCCACTCCTTATTGAGGAGAGTGCCGACATGATTCGTCGTACGGCGCGACAGCAGGGTATCGATGAGGTGCTGCGCTTTACAGCGGGCGTTGATCTTGATTGGCAGCAAATACTCGATACCGGTCAGTCGCTGTCGTTATTTTCCACTCGCCGGTTGCTCGAGATTCGACTTCCCACTGGGAAGCCCGGTGATGCGGGCGCAAAAGCGCTCATTGAATTTATTGAGAAGGCAGACCCCAGTGATCATCTCTCGATTATTCTGGGTCGGGTTGATAAAGCGGTTCAATCGAGCAAATGGTTCAAGACGGTCGAATCCTCAGGGACTTCAGTCGAGGCCCGGGCTGTAACGGCCCAGCAACTTCCCGCATGGATATCGGATCGGCTTCGAGCCAACGGTGTTAAGGCGACTCGTGGCGCAATTGATCGGCTCGCCTATTACTCAGAAGGCAATCTGCTTTTTGCGGCTCAGGAGATCAACAAGCTGCCGCTTCTCCTGGGTGAGCGCGAACTTGACGAGCCGGGGCTTGAAGTTCTGGTGGCCGATCAGGCTAGATTTTCTGTTTTCGCTCTTGTTGACGAGGCGTTGGCCGGGAAGGCAACGGCGGCTTTAAGAATGCTTTATGGACTTCAAAGGGAAGGTAACGAGGCTATTTTGATAAATTGGGCAATTGCGAGAGAGGCCCGAGTCCTTTATGCCATGTCGAAAGAGATGGCGGCTGGCGCTGATCAGCGAAATGTCTTTCAGCAGTTCCGAGTCTGGCGAAGTCGTGAGCGCTATATCAGCGCGGCGTTAAAGAGACTGAGTTCCGATGCGTTAGGACAGCTGCTGAGCCAACTGGCATTCACCGACCGCGTGATTAAAGGGCGGGCCCAGACCGCGGGCGGCGCATGGGCGGAGGTGGAGCGGGCTGTTTTATTGCTTTGTGGTATAACCATGTTGCAGCGTAATACTGCTTTAAATTACTGAAAACATGAATAAAGTTTTAAATTTGTCCGAATCGATTAGAGCGTGGATTGATGCGTCAGGGCGAAATGCGCGCCTCGCGTCAAAGGAAATTGCGCAAGCGAGCACAGGCACGAAGAATGCCGCGCTCGCAGCGATGGCTCAGCGGATTAGCAGTGACGCCCAAAATATCCTCGTCGCTAATGCGAAAGATCTGGAGGCGGCTCATGCGTCGGGCCTGTCATCCGCCCTTCTCGATCGACTGGAGTTAACGTCCGACCGGGTGGACGCGATGGCTGAGGGGTTGACTCAGATATCGGCTTTGCCCGATCCGGTAGGGCAGATTGATGATATGAATGCCCGCCCTTCTGGCATTACCGTCGGCCGGATGCGGGTGCCGTTGGGCGTCATAGGAATCATTTACGAGTCGCGACCCAACGTCACGGCAGATGCCGCGGGCTTATGCTTGAAATCGGGCAATGCCGCAATTCTGCGGGGGGGCTCAGAAGCCTTGAATTCCAACCAAGCGATTTCAGCGTGCCTGTCACTCGGCCTGACCGACGCAGGCTTGTCCGAGCATGTTATCCAAGTGCTATCAACGACCGATCGCGAGGCCGTTACAGCAATGCTGGGCAGTCCTGAGTACATTGATGTGATTGTGCCGCGCGGCGGGAAGCGCCTGATTGAAAAAGTCAGCGCGGATGCCCGGGTGCCGGTGATTAAACATCTTGACGGTAACTGCCATGTCTATATTGACTCCGATGCAGATATCGATAAGGCGGTGGCGGTCGCGTTTAACGCAAAGTGTCGTCGCTATGGTGTTTGCGGTGCGATGGAAACGCTGTTGCTGGATTCGGCCAACGCGTCGATTGTTCTCGCACAACTGGTGCCGAAGTATCGGGAGGCGGGCGTCGAAATTCGAGGGTGTGAACGGACCTGCGAACTGGTCCCCGATTGCCAGGCTGCGTCAAAAGATGACTGGAATACGGAGTACCTGGCGCCTATTCTCGCGATTCGAATCGTGAATGGCATCGAACAGGCAATCGACCACATTGGGCGCTATGGGTCGGGTCATACGGATGCGATTGTGACTAATAATCTTGAGCGAAGTCAGCAATTTGTGCGGGAAGTGGACTCGAGCTCGGTGATGGTTAATGCCTCTACCCAGTTTGCGGATGGTTTTGAGTATGGTTTGGGCGCCGAAATTGGCATCAGCACGGATCGTTTGCATGTGCGCGGCCCTGTGGGACTTGAAGGCCTGACCATTCAGAAATATGTTGTTTTCGGGGACGGGACGATTCGCCCTTAAATATGATGGACCGTTCGGTTGTCTGAGTTCGATCGCACTCCCCTCATTGTTTTTGGCGGGACGTTTGATCCGGTGCACATCGGACATTTACATGCGGTCAGTCGACTGTGTGAGTCACTTGATGCCACGAATGTAATTTGGTTGCCGGTGGGCGAGCCGCCTCATCGATCATCTCCCATTGCATCAGCCCAACACCGTGTTGCTATGTTGCAGTTAGCCATCGCGGAGCAGCCGTTATTTACGATTGATGCGCGTGAGATCAATCGAGTCGGACCCTCTTATTCGATATTGACGCTGAATGAATTAAGAGCCGAGCACCCTCATCGAACATTGTGCTTAGCCTTGGGATTAGATGCTGCCCTCAATTTACCCTCATGGTATCGATGGGAGGAGATATTTGATCTGGCCGGAGTCGCTGTGATGCATCGACCGGGCTGGACTGTTCCGAACCCGCTTCCTGATTGGTGGCGCCAACGTGAGACGGGTGGTTGCGCACGGCCACCGGCAGGCAGCGTAGGTTGGATCAAGTCCGTGGAAGTGCCCCCGGTGGATGTTTCATCGGCGGACATCCGATTGGATTTAGCCGAAAAAAAATCAATCGAAATGAAAGTACCTCTTGCTATCGCTCAATACATAAGGGAGCATCAGTTATATGAATGATGAAATTGAAAATTATCTGCAGGGCATTCGCCAGTGGATTATCGAGGCGCTTGATGATGCGAAAGCGGAAAATATTCTCGAACTGGATATTCGCCCTTTCACCCAGATCGCTGACTGGATGGTGGTGGCGAGCGGGACTTCAACCCGGCACGTTATGGCACTTGCGGAAAGAGTTCGCGAGGCGGGGGTTAAACACAGTCTTAAACCGATCGGCGCAGAGGGTGAGAGCGAAGGCGAGTGGGTATTACTGGATTTTGGCGACTTAATTGTGCACTTGATGGTGCCTGCGACCCGGGAGTTCTATGATCTTGAAGGACTCTGGAACGAGCGCCTGGGCTTGCAACTCAGTCGGGCTAGGGGACAACAGGTCGAAGGCTCAACAGAGGTCTAAAAAATGCGGATCAATCTGGTGGCTGTGGGGCGCCGAATGCCTGACTGGGTCGATCGCGGTTTCTCGGAGTATGCCAAACGCCTCAGCAAAGGCGTGTCGCTTGAACTCATCGAGGTGGATAGTCCGCGCCGGGGCAATAAGTCGCCATTAAACCAAGTGGTTCAGGAAGAAGGTGAGCGATTGCTTCAGGCGATTCCGAAAGGCAGTTATCAGATTGCCCTTGACCAAACGGGCCGTTGTTACGACTCAGAGGCATTGGCGGGCGCGTTAAGTGCCTGGATGCATATGGGGCGCGATATTGCCCTTATCATTGGCGGCCCGGAGGGATTGTCGGCACAGGTTTTAGACGCTGTTGATGCAAAGTGGTCTTTATCATCGCTCACACTTGCCCATCCGCTCGTCAGAGTAATACTTGCAGAACAGTTATATCGCAGCTACGCGATATTGGAAGGTCTCCCCTATCACCGGGCCGGTAAAGTGTGATGACGACTCGTTTCTGTCTTGCGTCTCAGTCGCCACGTCGTGCCGCGCTTCTCAGGCAGGCGGGATATGAGTTTGAGACTGTTGAGCCTAAAGTAGATGAAGCGATGACGCCGGGAGAGGATCCGCCCTCGCTCACCGAACGCCTCAGTATGATGAAGGCAGTTGCCGCCCAAAAGATGCTGGGACATGATTCAAAAATGGATGTATTTCTGGGCTCGGATACCACTGTGGTGGTGGGTGGCGAGGCGCTTGGTAAACCACGCAGTGAGCATCATGCCAAGCAAATGCTCAGGCGCCTGTCGGGCCGGACGCATGAAGTCATCACAGCGGTAAGTGTGCTCTGGAATAACCGACAGGCATCAGAAATCGTGACGAGCGAAGTGACATTTTGCTCGCTTTCCGACGCATTAATTGATGATTATTGTGCGAGCGAGGAGCCATTTGATAAGGCGGGCGGATATGCGATCCAAGGCCGGGCGGCGGTTTTCGTCGAGAATCTTCGGGGCAGTTATTATGGCGTGATGGGCCTGCCACTTCGTGAGACATTCAGACTACTCAAGAATGCTAATGTTTATCCGACTTGGCACCGTAGTCGCGTTAAAAAATGAGCGAAGAACTATTAGTCAACGTGACACCGCAGGAGACGCGCGTTGCCGTTGTTGAGAATGGCAGTCTTCAGGAGTTGCACATTGAGCGCAGTCGAAGCCGTGGCATTGTTGCCAATATTTATAAGGGAAAAGTCGTGCGTGTACTGCCCGGTATGCAGGCGGCTTTTGTCGATATTGGTATTGAGCGCACGGCTTTTTTGCACGCGTCTGATTTTATGTCCCATCGTTCTAATGCAACGGACTTAAGCGATGAAGTAGAGAGGGTTGAAGTCGGCGCATCAGAAGCAAAAGCCTCAAAACCAGATATCGTAGACCTTGTGCATGAGGGTCAAGAGATCGTGGTTCAAGTTGCAAAAGATCCGATTGGCAGTAAGGGTGCCCGACTGACCACCCAGTTGTCGATTCCGTCGCGCTATCTTGTTTTACTTCCAGGGTCTACGCATCGGGGCATCTCTCAGCGCATTCAAGATCTCGATCAACGGGTTCGATTATTGGAGGCGCTTGATGCGGCGATTGACCAACAGTGCACGGAAGCGGGATTTATTGTTCGAACGGTCGCTGAATTCCAGGAGGAAATTCAATTTGGGAAAGACATTGAGTTTCTCAATCGCAGTTGGCGGCAAATTGAACAGAAGATGGCAGGTGCAAAAGGGACTCAGCTTATTCATGCCGACTTGCCGCTATCGCTTCGGGTCATTCGTGATCTTGCCCGAGATGATGTCGAGAAAATCCGAGTTGATTCTCATGAAACCTACGCCTTGATGCGTCAGTTTGCCGATGATTTGATGCCTGAAATGTCGAGTCGGATTGAGGTTTACCCGGGTGAGCGGCCGATTTTTGACCTTTACTCAGTTGAAGATGAGATTCAAAAAGCCCTCGATCGAACGGTCAATCTCAAATCGGGAGGCTCTCTGGTCTTTGACCAGACGGAGGCGATGACTACGGTTGATGTCAACACGGGTCGTTTTGTGGGTAAACGAAATCTTGAGGAGACGCTTTTTAAAACCAATATGGAGGCAGCGCAAGCGATTGCGCGCCAACTCCGGCTTCGAAATATTGGCGGCATCATCATTATTGACTTTATTGATATGCAAGATGAGGAGCATCGGGACCAGCTTGTTAACGCATTTGAACGCGCGCTCGCTCGTGATCGAACACGCTGCCAGATTGCTGATATGTCGGTGCTCGGTTTGGTCGAAGTGACCCGCAAGCGAACACGAGAAAGCCTGGAGCGCGGCATTTCAGAAATGTGTCCCGTTTGCAGCGGCCGTGGTACCCAGAAAACTACCCAAACGGTTTGCTATGAAATTTTTCGCGAGATTTTACGAGAAGCGCGTGCCTTTGGGGCTAAAGGCTATCTCGTTGTCGCCGCTCAATCGGTAATCGATCTGTTGCTTGATGAGGAGTCAACGGGTCTTGCGGATCTTCAGGAGTTTATTGGTAAGCCGATTCATCTTCAGGTTGAGCCTTCCCAAAATCAAGAGAAATATGATGTGGTGCTGATGTAAATGTTCTCGATGATTCGACGTTTTCATCGATGTAAGTCGCTCCCAACATTTTTCTTTGTGGGGCTTTTGAGTGTGACTGCGGACTGTACCGCCAACGAAGAAGCGGTTCAGCAGATGACGCTTGATCGTTCTGATTGGCCTGCTGTTGTGAGTACATCGATGGTTTTAGCCAACGATACGGTTCGCCAGATACTGAGTTCTGTTCATGATGAGGAAATGATCCGGATCAAGATTCGTCATTTTGCAGATTCGAGTTCGGCACAATGGGCGCGCGATGTTCAAACATGGCTTGTTTCTTTCGGGATACCGGCCTCGATTATCTGGGTACAAACAAACGGAGACGAACCGCAGAAGCTCGATATTCTGGTTGGCGATCCGGCCGCCGCGTGGCTCGATGATTAGCAGCTGATGACTGATTCCCATTCTTCCCTGGTTTTAGCCGCAGTTCAAATGAACTCCCATGAGATTTTGGATGACAATCTAGAGGCGGCTCGGGGCTTAATTATTGAAGCCGCTGCACGAGGTGCAGATGTGATTGGGCTCCCTGAGAATTTTTCGTTAATGGCGGAAACGAATGAGCAGCGACAAGACGCCGCGCGTAGGGTCGTAGAGGTAGAGGCGTTATTGAGTGAGATGGCAAAAGCACAGGGCGTCGTGATCATTGGCGGCTCTACCCCTTTTCCCGCAGCTGATGGGCTGGTGACAAACTCCTGTTTAATGTTTGATCGTACAGGTCGACGTCTGTGTCGTTATGACAAAATTCATCTGTTTGATGTTGAGGTCTCCGAAGAGGAGGCCTATCGGGAGTCGAGCTATATTGCCTCGGGAGAGGATTTGGTGACCGCCACCGTTGAGGAGATGATGTTTGGGCTGACAATTTGCTACGACATGCGCTTTCCCGAGCTTTATCGCGCGTTGAGTCAGCGGGGTGCCGAAATCTTTTCAATCCCGTCGGCTTTTACAGTGCCCACCGGACGGGCGCATTGGCATACCCTTTTGCGCGCTCGTGCAATAGAAAACCTGGCTTGGGTTATCGCGCCGGCCCAGGTCGGACGCCACCCACACGGTCGGGAAACCTATGGACACAGCCTTATCGTGGGGCCTTGGGGAGAGCTGATCGGCGAGTGTTCTGAGTCGCCTGGAGTCGTGCTTGCCACGATTGATCGAGACGCTGCGAAACAAAAAAGAGCGCGATTTCCATCGCTGACCCACCGGCGATTGTGAACGTGAACCTTCGCTTCAGGATGAATATTGTTTGGCCGCTCCCTTCACCGGTGGGCTCACCATTCGAATTCGTTGATCATTATGGATGGGTGAGATCATGAGTGGAGAGTTCCGGGAATTAAAGCCGGGCAGTTTTATTTACTGTTTGTCTGATGCGCTGGCTTCTGATTTTTGTGCGGACATTGTGAATCGTTTTGAGGTATCCCCGCATCATCAGCAAGGTCTCATTGGTCCGGGCGCCGCGCTTGATCGATCGATTAAACAGTCAACGGATCTTCGAATTTCGGGGCGACCCGAGTGGCGGGACGTTGACGGCGCATTGTTCGAGTCGTTGAAGCTGGGCCTGTCTTTGCTAAGTGGACTGCATCCATTTTTTGCGTCGAATAAATTCAAAGACATGGGATATCAACTGCAGCGTACGGCTAAAGGGGAGTTTTACCAATGGCATGTAGACGCAGGCCCGGGTCCTCTGAGTCAGCGACAGCTTGTTGCTATTTGGTATCTGAATTCACTTCCCGATCGGGAGGGTCAAACTGAATTTTTTCATCAGGATGTGAATGTCAGGCCCGAGACGGGCGCCCTTTTGTTGTTTCCTCCGTTTTGGACCCATCTCCATCAGGGGCAGAAAGTTCAAAGTCATGACAAATATATTGCCACCACCTGGATTTGTTTTGCCTGACCTGGTTTTGGCGGGAATCAGCAAAAAAGGCGCCTGAAAGGCGCCTTTTTTATGAACCCGGCCATCTTAAATAAATAAGTTGATGTCCGATCCGCCTGCATGGTCTAGATAGGTTGCGGCGCCGCCTAGATCAATTTCGTCAATCAGGTCTTTTGGGTTTAAATCAAAAAGATCAATGGTCATCTGACAGCCGATCATTTTGACATCGGCTTCTATGCAGAGGTCACGAAGTTCGGCAACGCTCGCCACTCCCTTAGACTTAATTGTGTTTTTCATCATTCCGGTCATCATCGCTTGCATGCCGGGAATAGCGGTACCCAGTACCGGAAACCATTTGTCCATGGACATGGGCATGGGCATCCCTGGATTACCAAGGGGACTCACCGAAAGATTCAGGTCTTTTTTTAGCAATTGAAGGCCGTAGAAGGTGAAAAACATGGTGACGTTGTAACCGAGCGCAGCGGCTGTTGACGATAAAATAAACGGTGGATAGGCCCAGTCTAATGTGCCCTTGGTCGCAATGATGGTCATACTTTTATCGGTCATTAATGGCCTCCTATGGGTTGTGACTTCAATGCGCTATTGGGCGCTATGGGTCACAGACTTTTTAACCGCCTTTTTTCAAGAGAAAATGAAATTCGCCATTTTCTTCAGATGACGACATCAGTTCGTTGCCCGTTTGGGTTGCGAAGGCCTGAAAGTCCTTAACAGAACCAGGATCGGTGGCAATGATTTTCAGTAGCGCTCCGGCCCCCATGCCATTTAGTGTTTTCTTGGCTCTAAGGATCGGTAACGGGCAGTTGAGTCCCCGGGCATCTAATTCTTGATCGTTATCGGACATAATGTTTTTCTCCTGTTAATAAATTAAATTTTTGACAACGTCGACGGGACGTAAAGACCAAAACATTTCTTTCGTTAGCCTTTTTACTCACCGTTGTTGACGGTTGCAATCACCCTAACGGGGGTGTTAAAGCTTGTATTTGTAAGTAGTATATTAGAAGTTAATCAAATTTTAAAATATAAACAATAGCCAAAAAATCATCTACCAGGGTTCAATTTAAAGCCTTTCTGATCGCCGCCAGTTCCACGCAGAGCGTGAAAATCTCCATTGCCTGTCGAATATCGCTCAGCGGTGGGAAACTCGGTGCCAGCCGAATCACCCGATCTTGTGGATCGAGCCCATAAGCGAAGGGAGCGCCAGCGGGCGTGAGTTTTACGCCGGCTTTTTCAGCCATATCAATGATGGTTCGAGCGCAGTCATCAGGCGCGTTGACATTAACGAAGTAGCCGCCCTTTGGCTGAGACCATGTCGCAATCCCTTTTCCACCGAGGTTGTGTTCAAGAAGTTCGTTGACCAGGTCAAACTTGGGTTTCAAAATCTTGCCGACCCGCGCCATGTGGGCTCGGAGACCCCCAATGTTTTTGAAAAAATTGAGATGTCGCAGTTGATTCAGTTTATCAGGACCGATAGTTTGGACCGAAAAATGACGTCGCGCGTCATCAATATTATTCGGGCTTGCTGCCATTGCAGATACACCCGCACCTGCCATTGTCATTTTAGATGTTGATGTGAACATCAGAACCCGGTCGGGGTGACCGGCGTCACGACAGGCTTGCAGAATATCGGGAACTGACTGTTGCTCTTCCGTTAAATGGTGTTCGGCATAAGCGTTATCCCAAAAGATCCGAAAGTCTGGCGCGGCATTCATCGTTGCTAAACGTCTCGCAACCTCATCGGTATAGGTAATTCCGGTCGGGTTGCTATAGCGAGGGACGCACCAGATCCCTTTCACGGCGTGATCAGAGGCAAGCATCTCGACACGATCCATATCAGGACCCTCGTCAGTCAATTCGACATTGAGCAACTCGAAACCCAAATGAGATGTAATTTCAAAATGCCGGTCATATCCCGGCGCCGGGCACAAAAATCGAACTGTGCCCTGTTGACTCCAGGACTGTTCGCTGCCGGGAACACCGAATAGGACTGCGCGAGCAACCGCGTCATACATCATCGTCAAACTGCTGTTGCCGCTGACGATAACATCTTGCGGCTCGCAACCGAGGATATCGGCGAAAAGCGCTTTCATCTGCGGCAGTCCGTCAATGCCACCATAGTTCCGACAGTCCACGCCGTCCGAATCTGTAAATACCCCATCTCCGGGTAGCGACAGCATTGGGTTGGCGAGATCCAACTGCTCGGGCGATGGCTTTCCTCGAGTCATATCAAGTTTAAGTCCCGCCTGACAGGCCGCGTTGAATTGGTTACCCAATTCATTTTCTCGACTCGTAAGGTCGTCTTTGCTCATTTCTTGCAACATTGCTTCTCCGCGGGCGGGCACCCTGTTATTGCGCATAATCGTCGAGTGGCGGGATTACAACTCGCCACACGTAATTTTATCTTCGGGGAACGATGAATCCAATCAGCAATTGCAAAAGTGACTGATAAACTTAGGGGGTGGATATTATGACAGTAGCCAGGCACCTTACCCTAAAGGCCTCGATGGCGTGTTTGAGTCTTTCCTTAGCCTTATTTTGCGGGGTCGGCAGTGCTGAGCAAGATTCGCCCTTAGGCAGTCTCCAGTCTGGCATTGCGACCTCGCCGGAAGAGCAGGCTATGGGCCGGGAATTCATAGCGGCCGCACGTAAGCAACTTGTTTTCATTGATGATCCGCTCCTCACCGAATATGTGAACGCGCTGGGCCAGAGGCTGTCGCGTGGTCTTGTGGGCGATACGGATAGCCTTCGTTTTTTCTTGATCAACAGTCCGATGGTGAACGCCTTCGCCGGTCCGGGCAGCCGAATGGCTGTATTTACAGGCCTTGTAACTGCGACCCAGACTGAGGCGGAGCTGGCGTCGGTTATTGCGCACGAATTGGGGCATGTGGCTCAGAGACATCTTCCTCGAATGATGGAACGAGCGCGCCAACGAAAGCTTCCGACCACTGCGGCAATGCTGGCTGGGATTTTACTCGGTGGGCAAGTCGGCGCCGCGGCAATGGCCGCAACGAGTGGTGCCGCCGTTGCGGATCAACTGAACTACAACCGAGAGTATGAGCGTGAAGCCGACGTCTTGGGTTTGAGAATTCTTACTGCCGCGGGTTATCCGGCTTCTGCCACTATTCAGTTTCTAAAGCGCCTGGATCAGGAAACCCGATTGCAATCATCTGGCGCGCCGGAATATTTGAGAACCCACCCCCTGACTCAGAACCGCATCGCGCTTGTTGAGTCTCGGATTCGGCAGTATCCAGATTTTGCTGAGCCACCCTCACTCGACTTCTATCATGCGCGAGTGCGCATTCAAGCGCTTTATGGTGCGGGGGGCGCTGATAATGTGCTCGCGAATTTTATTCATAATCTCGATTCAACAGTGGTCATAGACGCACGAGCAGCCCGTTATGGCCAGGTGCTCACTTTGATCCGATTTGGCAATTATGACGAAGCCATTAAGCTGGCTTTAGATCTGCATCGAGATTTTCCCGAAGATGTTTCCTATCGCTTGGCGTTGGCAGATGCATTGCTTCAAAGTGGACAGGTAGAGGATTCCGTTAGCCACCTCGAGCGCCTGGCACTCGAGACGCCTGAATCAACGGTCGTTGCCTATTATCTTTCGGATGCGTTAATGAAAGCGGGTCGTTTTGAGGAGTCACGCAAAGTCCTTCGTCGTGCGATTCGTGCAGCGCCGTCAAACGCTTTTCTTTACCGACTGATGGCAAGAGTGGAAGGAGAGGCCGGTAACCTGCCACAATCTTTTCAGGCGCTGGCGGAATATTACTTTCGCCAGGATGAGGTCAGCAGAGCCATCGGTGCACTTCAGCACGCCGGTACCCTCGTTTCAGATAATGCCTACTTAGAGGCCAGTATTACTTCAAAAATCAGTGAGTTAGAGGCGTTGCAGCCATCAAAGCCATAGCGTTTATCTCGAAAAGAGAGACCGGAGGGCAGTTTTAATAAAATGATCCATTCGGTTTTGAACATCCTGTAGCGCCCGCATGGAAATTAATAGGCTTGCGAGATCCATGCCTTTTGGGTAAAAATGTCGATAGATTCTGTCGATGAAATGATCTATGTCAAAGCTTACTGAAGCCTGCTCACTAGATCGCAACGAACCGCTTGTAGATTGCATAACTGCGAAGCGGAGTAACTGGAGGAGAAAAATGCATAGATTAAAGACAGGTTTGCTTGCTTTCGCGGCAGCGGTATCAATGATCTTAACTGTTGGGGTTAGCCCAGTCGCCCAGGCGGGAGAATGGCCCACTGATAAAGAGTGTAAAAAAGTGGCAAAAGATGCCGACAGTGTCATTAAGGGATGGTGCGTTGCGGTTAATCGACGGGGCGGTAATTGCTTGGCCTGTCATCAGGCTATGGTGAGCCCTTGGCCTGAAGGTTTTCCGACGGGCGGCAATATTGCGCCTCCGCTCGTGGCGATGAAAGCGCGTTATCCAAATCGCGAGGATCTCAGGGCGCACATTTGGGATCCAACGGTTAAAAATCCGAACACGTCCATGCCGCCTTTTGGAAAGCACAAGTTGATTAGTGAGCAAGATATTGACAATCTCGTTGATTGGTTGCTATCGATTTAGTAGCGTTTTTATCGACACGGTTTTTAATCACGATCTACTATTTGAAACAGTTTAAAAAATTGAGGAAGAGATAAGTTATGAAACGAAGAATATTTCTGAAAGGATCAGTAGCCGCCAGCACACTTGCCGTGGCTGCGGGCGCGGGCCTGTTGAGCCCAACTCGAGTCTTAGCCGCAGCTTGGCCGGAGAGTGCGTTTGGACCGCGGCCAGAAGCCGAGGCGCTCGAAGCTTTCTTCGGATCATCCGACGTAGTTGAAAGTGACGCAGTATCATTAAAAGCACCGCTGCAGGCAGAAAATGGCGCAGTTGTCCCGATTAAGGTGATGACGTCCCTCGCCGATGTGGAGTCAATCGGCGTGATTGTCGTGAAAAACCCAGCTCCTTTTACAACAGGACTAGAGGTGATGGGCGGCGGCGCCGGCGCGATGTACAGTGCGCGAATTAAGATGGGACAGACGTCACCGGTAAATTGCTACGTCAAAGCAGGCGGTAAGATTTATATGACCTCCCAAGAAATTAAAGTAACGGTCGGCGGTTGCGGCGGCTAATCCCTCACAGTATTCAGTAGGAGAGTAAATAATGGCATCGACCAAAATGA
>Ga0233427_10001470_pt1 | contig 25144 bp, 24 predicted proteins | sample SI_118_April2016_5_FD_179885 | JGI IMG/M metagenome (GOLD analysis project Ga0233427, IMG submission 179885) | Seawater microbial communities from Saanich Inlet, British Columbia, Canada - SI_118_April2016_100_MG | ecosystem: Environmental > Aquatic > Marine > Inlet | place: Canada: British...
TCATTTGCTGATACCGTTTACTTTAATTTCATTAATATATGCTATATGGAGTATAAGAAAATTTAAAGAAACAAAAAAAATAAAATACCGTTATTCTCACATGTACACGATGATTGGAGTTTATTTAGGAGCATTAATAACTGCTGGAACATTTACATTAATGCCAGGAAGAATAATTCATAGTTTATTATCTCTTTAGTTTTATTCTTTTTAGAATTATTTTCATAAAGTAGGAGGAAAATAAAAATCTAGGAGCGCCAAAAAATAAAAATTTTAAAGATTTGCGATACCGCCATTCAAAGATATCTTTAGTAGAAAGTCCTTTTTGTCTTAACCAGTTAAACCAATAGAAATATCTAAATAAAAAAACTGATTTTGAACTCCTGCTTATTCCGTTAGAAAACATGTATCTTAATAATGATAATCTATCAACTATAGATTCGGATGCACTATCATTAGTAATATGTGTTCTGTAGTATATTAATGTATCAGCAAGCCATATAATGTCACCATACTTAATAAGTGATGCCAATAATGCAACATCTGCATGCTTTCCCGATGGCAAATCTAGAAATGAAATTTTTTTCAAATATTCAGTTTTATAAATATACCCTGGAAAGGCTGCAACACCTCCATTTCCAACTAAGTATTGTCTAATAAAATCTTTTTTTCTATTAAATTTTTTGATTTGACTAAATTCATGCATTTTTTTAAAACCATCTTTTATTTCCTTTTTAAAAATTAGTGCATTGCACCCAATAGCGGAAAAAGATTGATTTAATAAAATTGGACTTATTTTCATCAAGTAGTCTGGATGAAAAATATCATCATCATGAAAAATTACGGCATACTCAGAATTTAACTCTTCAATTACTAATTGATAATGGCTACTTGAAGAAACCGTTGGAATCCTTCTTCTATATGAAATTTTATGGCTTTTAGAATAGTTTTCTTTGAATAGATTGTTTACATCATCTGATTCGGAATTATCTGAAATAATTATTTCATAAGATATATCAGATGCATTAAGGTTAGTTGCGGACTCTATAGTTTTGCTTAGGAAATTAGGCCGATCTCTAGATAAAATTACTATTTGTAATAAATTTGACATTATAAAATAAATGTTCTTAATTTCTTAAGAATCAATCTTGCAATCTTCTTAAAGAATGAATCTGAATAATAATAATTAGTTTTAAGTTGGATTTTCTTTTTTAATGATGCCTCAGATGTTGACATCTTTGCCATTAAATTAAAAATATTGTACTCATTAAGTATCTGATTTCTAGCAACTTCAATCGCTCTAATATTTCTATCATAAAGATCCCCATCTATTATGTCTTTAATTTTTTTTAAAGAAATTTCAAAATTAGAAATATCAATTACTGCCATTGAATTTTCATCAAAATATTTATTAATGTTAGGGCACCCAGAATAGATTGGATAGGCAAAGCCCAGAAATGAATCAGCAAGCTTTTCTGACCAATAATCTTCTTGTATCTCATTTTCAATAACTAAATGATATTTATAATTCATTATTGCATCCCATTTGTCAGGAATTGGAGTAAATCCATCTCCGAAGACATCTATATAGTGAGAAATATTTGAATTAATCAATGCATTTAAAAATTTAATTCTTGCTGAATGTCCTTCAGACATGTTTTTATTTGAATAAACTATTGAAATCTTATTAAGCTTTTTTAATGGCTTAATATTTGTTAAATCATCGTAATCTAAATTATAATCCTTAGAAAAGATGCCATCTTTAGATTTAATTACATTTATTCCAACCCACCATGTGAGCCAATTTTGATAAATTTTATTTGAATGCTTTACATCACGATCACAGGTCACAAGGTGAGAAAACTGCTCCATAAATTTATTTGAAACCTTACTCATTGTTTCATTTGGCTCCATAGAAACATAAACTATATGATTTGGATCACATAAACACTCTTCATTCTTGATTAAACCTGATCCATGTAAAACAAACCACCAATCACATTTTTTTATTTCACTATTTAAAATAAACTTACAATCCCCCCAAACTCCACTCATTCCTGATGTTTGCCTTAATAATAAATTATTAAACTCAGGTTTTCCTGATGAAACTTTGATTATTTTCATTTTTACCTTATTCAACAAAAGTTAATTTAAAAAAGCTTTAATAGGGCTAGTCAACATTTTATGTTAATAAAATGTGATTCAAATTAAAGATTAATGAAATATTATTATTGCTTAAGCTATTTCTAATTTTGACAATTATGATTTCAACTGTTGCGGGTATTAAGTTTTGAATTAATTTTGTAGAGGCCTATCATCAAAATTACTTGCAGTATTCATTATGGACTTATTAATATCAAATTTTTCCTTTAATCCTAGCTGTTTTTGAGCTTTTTCTATAGAGGGTATATAACGATCAATTTCAGAACTATTTATGGCACTCAAATATTTAACACCGACGTTAAAAAAATTTGAAACAACTTGTGCTAAGTCTCTGATTTCAATCTCTTGATCTGATCCTACATTAAATATTGGGCAATTTATATTAGCATCATCAGCCAAAGTTAAAAGCCATTCAACAAGATCATCTGCATACATATAGCTTCTATAAACTTTACTATCAGCTTTTACAATAATATCTCTTCTGGCTAATCCATCAGATATGAAATTTCCGATTGCGAAGTGCTGGTCTCTAGGCAAGTACTTACCAACAAACGAAAAGCATCTTGCAATACTTACTTTAAGTCCCGACTGGCCTAATTTTTGAATTGCAAATTCTGCATCTCTTTTAGCAAATGCATATGATTTTTTTACTTCATTAAGATTTTCAATATTCCCAAATGACATATCTTCGTCCAAATACTTAAAATATTCTGACTGGTATCCATAAACTGCACCAGAACTACAAAACACAATTCTGCTTTGTTTATTAAATTTAGGAGCAAGTTGACAATAATTTAAAGTTCCTGAAATTATATTGTCTTTCTCTTTTTGATTATTAATCAAATATCTTGAAGCATCTGAAGAGGCTGCTGCATGAATTACAAAATCTGCAAACGGCAACCTATCTACTTTACCAATATCTTCATTAATAAATTGAACTGATGAATTACAAAGTTCTGGATAATTTTCTTGAAAACTTCTTACATTGCGTGAAATTATTATAATTTCTTTTATATTCCACTTATCTAGTAATCCTCTTTTATATGCATCAAGAAAAGATTTCCCAAAAAAACCAGTTCCGCCAATTATTAATAATGAAGACAAAACAAAATTATGGTTTAATTATTAAGTCTTTTTTCCAACATTTGTATCCTGCTTTTATCTTCTAACTTGATTCTTGAATAATATCGCTCTTTACTCTTAAGCCATAGCAATTCAAATTCTACTGCTTTAAGTATTGATTTATCTCCATATTTAACTGATTCAGCTGGAAAAACTACTTTTCTAGTTTCATATTTATCAATTAGATTATCACTATTCATTTCACTTATTACTGAAAAGGCATCTGTTCCAATTCCTCCACCCATAGCTGTTTTAAAACCATTGTTTTTGGCTAAAGAAAATACTGACTTACATAAACTTTTCACCTCATTTGAAGTATTAATCGAATCTCTGCTTAATCCCATAGATCCAACTAAATCAACTCTCCCAATTGTAATTCCTGATAAATTAGAAATATTTGAAATTGAAAGCATATCATTAAAATTATTACACGCAGTTATTGTTTCTATATTTGCTCCAAATTCAATATCAGAAGCATTATCTGGCGCAACAAAATTATCAATTAAATCAGTAAATTTTGATAAAGCATATTTGGTTTCAGCCATTGGTGCAATGCATCCTTTAACACCTAATGCTAATGCATTATAAACATCTGTCACGGCTTCTACGCCACCAATTTTTAATATTATCGGAAGGCCGACATGGCCTGTAATATCTTTGAGCCTCATCATTTCTTCCATTCGACTTCCTTCAGCCTCAAATTCTGCTTTTATTTCAAAAACTCCATAATCATTTTTCAGGCACTTGACTACATCAATTATTTCCTTTTCTAATTTGTTCACTTTTACTCCTTAAGTATATATTTGAAAACTTCTGATTTTATTGGCTCTTCTATATCTGGGGTCATAAGATGAAGAGGATTCGAAATCATACCTCTAGTTTCTGAAAGCTGACTCGTAATTTTTGGTAAATAAGTTTGTTCTGGATCAATAGGAATTATAAACGCAGCAAACCCAGGTTCTTCAAGATTAGATTCAATTGATTTCTCTTTAAATGATTTAGCAGTAATTTTAACTACAGGAACATTCCAAGCCTCAAAAAGTTTTTTCCAGTCAGGCAAACCCAAGCCTGTTAAAGTATCACAACCAACATACCTTCCATTAAAGTAGTTTCTTTGAGTCATTCTAATTGAGGCATAACCCCCATCATCAAATATAAAAATCTTTAAATTACAGTTATTTATTGCTGCAGTTCCAATCTCTTGAAGATTTTGAGAGAAACTTCCATCACCTTCTATTAAAAAAACTCTTTTATTAGGATTTGCTATTGACGCGCCAATTGCTCCTGAAAGACCATAGCCCATTGAAGCAAGGCCTTTATTGGTAATAATTTTTTGTCCAAATTTTTGCTCAAAAACCTGCATCATTATCGTAAAGGCTCCACCACTGCTACAAGGAATGACAATATCGTCTTTACTCGCTATTTGAGAAAGTTTTTGAACAAACAAGTGGGGTGAAATAAACTCAGATCTGTTATTAAGAGTACTGTTTTCAACAAGAGGCAAAAGGTTTCTAACTTTTTTACAAAATTTTAACCATACAGTATGATCCCCTAATTCCGATTTCAATAGCTTAATTATAGTGTCGTTTGCATCCATCTCTAGGCCAAGATCAATTTTAGGGTGTCCTTTTTCAAGTTCATTTTTATCTATATCAATTTGTATAATTTTCCCATTTGGGATAAATTCTTGCCAATTAAAACCAGTCTGTTGCATTCCTAATCGTGTTCCAAATGCAACCAATAAATCAGCTTGTTGCAAAAGTACATTTGCACTTCTTTGCCCCCATGTATTTGGTCGACCCACATAATTTGGATTATTTGATCCAATTCGATCCATCCCATTCCAGGTGGTTACAAAGGGCACAGAAGAATCGGTAAAAAGATCTTGTATTTCTGTTGCTGTCTCTCTACTTAAGCCTCCACCAAGCATAATTATTGGCCTTTGAGAAGACTTTATTCTGCTAACTAGTCTAAATAATTGACTTTGAGTTATTGGTTTAAAGTTATGAACTTTTGGCTCATAAATTTTATTAGTAAAGTCAACATTTTTAGCCTGAATATCAAGCGGTATCTCTAAAAAAACTGGAGATTTTCTTCCATTTTCAGAGCTACAAATAAACTTTTCAAATTTTTCCTTATTCCAAGCTCGAGTCATTGTGGTTGACGAACTACAAATTGAACTCGCAATACTTACACCATCAATTTCCTGAATGCCATTTTGGCGCAACTTTCCTAATGATAAATCAAAAGTTTTAACCTGTCCGCCAATGACAAGCAACTCTCGACTTTCTAGATAAGCACCAGCAATAGCTGAAATTATATTAGTAATACCAGGACCAGCAGTTACAAGAGCTAAAGCCTTACCTTCCTCACTTGATTCGTTAAAATATTCTGCAGCAATACCAGCTGCAACCTCATGAATGACTGCCCTACAATCTAATTTTCTGCTGAAACTTTCTACTAGGTGCATACTATTACCTCCACTTACAAAAAAACAGTGGGTGTAACCCATTTCTAAAAGCCAGTCAGCTAATTGATCACTATATTTCATAACGTTTTAAGAGACTCAAAAGAATTAATAATTAATATTTCGTTTGCAACATTTTTATTTACCTTATGTCTAATGAGTTTGCCTTCATTATCAAACAAAATCATAAAAAAAACATCTTCAAGGTGTTTTTTGTCAAATTTGAAATTATTATAGGCAACTTTCATATCAATATTATTAACTAAATAACCTAAACCCTCGATCATTTCTAATAAATAATATAAATGATTAATTAATTTTCTAGCTTTAATATTCTCTTCTTGAATTAAATTTAAGCTGACAGACAAATTAAAGGCTGCAATCATCCCTAATCCTACTGCAACGCCGTGACTAATTTCAAACCTACTAGCGCCTTCAAGCGCGTGTCCAAAGGTATGGCCAAAGTTTAACAAAAGTCTAATACCTTCATCGAATTCATCTTCTTCAATAATTTCTTTTTTTGAAATTAAGCTATTAAAAACTATTTTTTCAAAGTCTAAACAATATAAATCTTGAGTATGATTTACATATGAAATATGCTTTTCAAATCTAAATTCAGAATGTGCGTATGAAATCTTAACAGCCTCAAAGAGACCCTCAAGTAACTGTTGAGTAGTCAACGTTTTACAAAAATTAGTATCCACAACAACTATTTCAGGTGGATAGTAGTTTCCAATAATATTTTTATACCTCCCTACATTGATGGATGATTTGCCCCCAATGCAAGAGTCGGTCATACCTAGTAAAGTAGTAGGAACATATACCCAGCTAATACCTCTCATAAAAGTAGATGCGCAAAAGGTAGAAAGATCTTGTGTTATACCACCTCCTATTGCTAAAATTTCACTGGATCTATTAGCTCCTGAATCTTTTAAATTTTTAATTACTTCTGATACAATTTTTAAGCTTTTATTACTTTCTTTTGCATCAATTTTTATGCATTCCTTAATATTAATGGAAGGCCATAAATCATATACATGTGAATCTATTATAAAAAATGATTTATCATTAATAAAATTATGAACTGATCCTTTTTCAATTAAAACTTTGTAGTTTTTAATTGAGGACTCTACTTCAAATGTTTCGAACATTTGAAAACCCCAAATCAATTTTTACAAAATTACCCGTAATGCCTGAATTTTCTTCAGAACATAGAGAGTAAACAGAATTAGCCACATCTTTTAAACTCGCTAATCGCTTAAATTTAGTTGCATTTCGAACATTTGAAATTTGTGTTGATGAAAGATTAGCATTAGTCATAGGAGAATCAATAACTCCTGGAAGGACGGCATTAATTAAGTGTCCATCTTCTGCCATATCATTACTTAAAGATAATACTAAACCTTTCAAAGCTGCTTTCGATATTGAATAAGACAACTTATTCTCCTTTGATAATTCTTGCCAAATAGAACTTATCACACAAAATTTAGCAGGTTTATTTAATAAATTACTATTAATTAGAAATTTAAGTGATTCTAGAATATAAAGAACATTTGCCCTATAAAGATCTTCATGAAGATCTTTCTTGTAGTTGAAAATGTTATCACTTAAATTCATGCCTTGTGACCAACAAACTGCATCAAAAACTCCAAACTGAGATAATTTTTCAAAGTCTTTAGCTGGCATAACTTGAAAAGGATCCCAAGATAAATATGACTCAGAAATGATCTTACTTCTCCCTACTGAAAGAGTATTCCAGCTCTTAGAAATAAATTTTTCTACTATAGTTGATCCTATTTGACCATAGCCCCCAAAAACTAGCACATTTTTCATAAAACTAACATTTAAAATGATAATCCAAAAAACTCTTCAAACTTTTCAGCAATATAATCCAAATGACGAGTCGTTAGTCCAGGATATACCCCAATCCAAAAGGTCTGATTCATTGTAATATCAGTATTAGTTAAATCACCTACAACTCTGTATTCAATACCTGAAAAATAAGGTTGCTTAGTCAAATTTCCAGCAAATAAAAGGCGAGTATTAACCTTATTACTATCTAGATACTTTAATAAATCAACACGACGGAATATTGAGGATTTTTTCATTGTAATTGGAAAACCAAACCAAGAAGGTTGTGAATTTTCTGTTGGCTCAGTAAACTCTATAAACTCTGATAGAGTAGACATTCGTTTTAAGAGGTAAGAAAAATTTGAGTTTCTTTTTTCAATAAATTCATCTAGTCTCTTCAATTGAGCAAGACCACATGCAGCTTGCATGTCGCTAATTTTTAAGTTATAGCCTAAATGAGAGTAGGTATATTTATGATCATAACCTGCTGGCAAGTCTCCCAATTTTTGATCAAACCTTTTACCACAGGTATTGTCACACCCTGGATCACAATAGCAATCACGACCCCAATCTCTATAAGACTCAGCTATGGAGATTAATTCAGAGTTGTTTGTAAAAACAGCTCCACCCTCTCCCATGGTAATATGATGCGCTGGATAAAAGCTACATGTTGCAATATCTCCAAAAGTTCCAACATGCCTATTATTATATGTAGCGCCCAAAGCATCACAACAATCTTCCACCAGCCATAAACCATGCTTATCACATAATTCACGAATTTTTTTCAAATTAAAAGGATTACCTAAAGTGTGTGCAAGCATAATTGCTTTTGTTTTTGGAGATATCGCAGACTCAATTAAATCTGCATTAATATTATGGGTACTTAATTCCACATCAACAAAAACAGGGATTGCTCCGAATTGAATAATTGGGTTAACTGTTGTAGGAAATCCAGCTGCAACTCCAATTACTTCGTCCCCTTTCTTAATAGCCCTCTCACCTAGTTTGGAAGAAGTTAGAGTTGAGAATGCCACTAAATTTGCAGAAGATCCTGAATTTACAGTGATAAGGTGCTCGATACCAATAAATTTAGCCAATTCACTTTCAAACTTTTTATTAAATCTTCCACTTGTTAACCATCCATCCAAAGAAGCATCAACCATATATTGAAGCTCTGTTGAACCTATAACTTTGCCCGAAGCAGGAATAATAGATCTTCCAGGTTTAAATGTATTTTCTTTGTATTTAAGCTCAGCATACTCGTTTACTAGGGCTGATATTTCTAATCTAAGTTCTTCAGCGGATTTCATGTTTTATTTCCTTCATATATTCTTTAATCTCTGCAATACACACTTGCTGCATATTATTATTTTCTAACCAAGAAACGTGCCAATTAAAGATTTTTTCTAAAGCAAATTCCAGCTGCCATTTGGGCATCCAGTCTAATTTTAATTTAGCTTTTGAAATATCTAATTTCAAATAGGATGATTCGTGAAGGCTAGGATTATCGTCAATTTTCCAAGAAGAATAAGGCCATTTTGAACTCATTTTATCAACTATCCATTCTACGGTTTTAACATCCGAGTCATTGGGTCCAAAATTCCATCCTTCAGAAAATAAATTAGCATCAAAATAAATTTTTTGAGCTAATTTAAGATAACCTGATAAAGGCTCAAGAACGTGTTGCCATGGTCTCGTAGAGTTTGGATTTCGAATTAAAACTGGTTTTTTTTCTTCAAAAGATCTTAAAATATTTGGAATAAGGCGATCTTCAGCCCAATCACCTCCGCCTATTACATTTCCAGCTCTTACAGATGCAAGACCAATACCGAGCTCATTATAGAAAGACCTTCTATAAGCTGAAGTTATAATTTCAGCGCAACCCTTACTCGAACTATAAGGATCATAACCTCCCATTGGATCACTCTCTTTATAGCTTTTATCAAAAGCTTCATTTTCGTAACATTTATCTGTAGTAATGTTGATTACTACTTTTAAATTTTCACAACTTCTTGCAGCTTCTAAAACATTTACCGTTCCAATTGTATTTACTTCATATGTCTCAATAGGATTTGAGTATGATTTTCTTACTAAAGATTGAGCAGCCATATGAAAAACAATATCAGGATTGAATTTATTCATAGCTTCAGAAAGCAACTCATAATTTCTTATATCCCCAATCTGAGAATCAATCAAATCGTCTACTTTTGCAGTAATAAACAAAGAAGGTGAGGTTGGAGGTGTTAGTGCATAGCCCTTAACAATACATCCTAGTGAATTTAGCCAAATAGAAAGCCAGCTACCTTTAAAGCCAGTATGCCCTGTCAGAAAAACTCTTTTACCTTTCCAAAACTCTTGGTCAGCCATCTACCAAGCCTTCCATGGTGCATTGCCGCTATCCCAGAGACTTTGAAGGTATGTCATTTCTCTTAAAGTATCCATAGGCTGCCAAAACCCTTTGTGGGTATAGGCCATCAGATTGTTTTCAGAGGCAAGCCCTTTTAGAGGTTCTTGTTCCCAAACGCAATCATCACCAGTAATCCTATTAAGTACATTTGGAGAGAGAACAAAGAAACCACCATTGATTAGAGCCCCGTCACCCTGAGGTTTCTCTGTGAAGTTAAGTATTTGGTCTTTTACAATATTCAAAGCTCCAAATCTTGCTGGTGAGTATGCTGCAGTTAAAGTAGCGTCTTTACCATGTTTATTATGGAATTGAATTAACTCTGTAATATCAATATCTGAAACACCATCACCATAAGTAAAACAAAATGCTTCTTCATTTTCTAAATATTCAGCAACTCTAAGAAGCCTTCCCCCAGTCATGGATCCTTCCCCTGTATCAACAAGGGTGACAGTCCAAGGTTCGGCCCGCTCTTGATGAACGTCCATACTATTCTTTTGCATATCAAAAGTGACGTCAGACTCATGAAGAAAATAATTTGCAAAATACTCTTTTATTAGGTAGCCCTTATAACCACAACAAATTATAAAATCATTTATACCATGAGCAGAATACATTTTCATAATATGCCATAAAATTGGCTTTCCACCAATTTCAACCATTGGTTTTGGCTTAATAGTCGTCTCTTCACTTAATCGAGTTCCGAGGCCACCTGCTAAAATTACAGCTTTCATTGCACTCCTAAATAAATTAGTTTTATAATATCAAACTAACCTTAATTATTCCTTAAACTTACTTAATTATGTAAAGTTTTAAATGCACGTTTATACCCTGACTTACTTTAGTTATAATACAATCCAACTAATGAATATTAAATAATAAATTGATCAATAAATGCCTCTTTCCTGCAGCTGGTTACGGTACTCGCTTCCTTCCAGCAACAAAAGCTGTTCCAAAAGAAATGCTCCCTATACTTACAAAACCTTTACTTCAGTATGGAGTTGAGGAGGCACTTTCAGCAGGTATAAATAATATGGCTATAGTTACTGGAAGAGGCAAAAGAGCTATAGAGGATCACTTTGATAATGCCTTTGAACTCGAATCTCAACTTCAGGGAACCTCCAAAGAACACTATCTGAATGAAATTAAAGACGTTATCAAAAGATCAACATTTACTTATGTTCGCCAACAAAAAATGCTTGGCCTTGGTCATGCCATCCTCACTGGCGAACCTCTCATAGGTGATGAACCATTTGGAGTAATACTTGCTGATGATTTAGTTGATTGCAATGGTCCAAGTGTTTTATCTCAGATGTTAAAAAAATTTGAAGAGTTTAAATGCTCAATAATTGCAATTCAGGAAGTTCCAACTCATGATATAAATAAATATGGTATTGTAAGTGGAAAATTGATTCCAAATACCTCTGATGTTTTTCAAATTAATGACATGGTTGAAAAACCAACAAACTCAAATAGTAATTTAGCGATTATTGGTCGTTATATTCTAACACCTGATATATTTAGCATCCTAAAAAAAATGTCTCCTGATAAAGATGGTGAAATACAAATTACAGATGCCCTTCTCACGCAAGCAAAAAAAGGCAATGTAATTGGCCTTAAATTTAAGGGCAAAAGATTCGACTGTGGAAGCATAAATGGATATCTTGAGGCTACTAACCATTTTGCTCAAAAATTACTTTAAGTCTATTTATACAATAGATCCACAATAGGTGATTTTGGCTCAAATTCTGGTACTAAATTAGTTAGTATCTCGCGAATTTTTTTAAAATCTCTATTAATCATAGCTGTTTCTAGTTCGTTTAAATGAGTTTTTAAAATTTCCCAAGGAATCATCTCTTCTTGGGCACGCATGATTAATTTATTTTCAGTTTCCGAAGTATTATTACCAACTAAAAGTTCTTCAAAAAGCTTTTCTCCTGGCCTCAAGCCGGTAATTTTAATTTCAATATCTCCATCTAAATTTTCATCATCAAGTACTTGAAGTCCACTCAAACTAATCATCTTTATAGCTAAATCATAAATCTTTACTGGTTTGCCCATATCTAAAACAAAAACATCTCCACCTTGAGCCATTACTCCGGCTTGAATAACAAGTTGAACCGCCTCAGGAATAGTCATAAAATATCTAACTATATCCTTATGAGTAAGAGTTATAGGACCACCTTGCTGAATTTGTTCTTCGAATAAAGGTATGACTGAACCACTTGAACCAAGAACATTACCAAATCGAACCATACTAAATTTAGTAGTGCCTTGTTCATCTGATAATGCTTGTAATATTAATTCAGCACACCGTTTTGAAGTGCCCATTGTATTAGTTGGTCTTACAGCTTTATCAGTTGAAATAAGAACAAAAGTTTGCACATTATTATCAACTGCAGCTTCCGCACATACCAATGTTCCATATATATTATTTTGAATTCCCTCAATGCTATTAAATTCCACCATTGGTACATGCTTATAAGCAGCAGCATGATAAATAGTATTGACATTAAAATGGCTCATTACAGAATTAAGTCTATCTTTGTTATTTAAATTTCCTAAAACTGGGTAAACTTTTATCCCAGCATGATTTAAAGACAATAATTCCTTTTCAATTTTATATAGCCCATGTTCACTTATTTCAAATAATACTATTGCTTCTGGATTTAATAAAAAAATTTGTCTTGATAGTTCGGAGCCTATTGATCCTCCTGCGCCAGTTATCATTACCACTTTATCAGTTATATTTTCACCCAATATATTTTTATTGGCTTTAGCTATAGAACGACCTAGCAAATCTTTAATGTTAACTTTGCGTAAATCATTGATACTGACCTTTCCTTGGGCAAGTTCAGACAAGCCTGGCAGTATCCTAACTGTAATTGGAAATTTTTCCAATTTTTGAAGAATGATCCTTTGCTTATATCTTGAAAGGGAAGGCATAGCAATTAGGATTTCATCTACTTGTAGGGTGATTATTATTTTTTCAATTTTTTCAGATGAAAAAATATTTAGCCCTGAAACTTGATTCCCTTGCAAATCTATTGAGTCATCAATAAAACCTACTGGCTTGTAATGCATTGAGCGCATTAGTGCAGAGACCAATTGAAGACCTGCATCTCCCGCACCATAAACTAAAACATTTGATCTATCCTTTGAATCAAAATTTAATTTTGAGCCATATAATAGCCATCTAGCAGCAATTCTTAAGCCACTAATAACAAGAATAGATTGAACCCAATTTATTAAAATAACTGAACGAGGTAGATCATAAACACCACTCATTAGTCCAATAATTCCCCACAATAATGCATATAGTGAGACTGCTTTTGCAACTCGCCATAGTGCATCAAATCCTATATATTTAATGATTGCAGTGTAAAGACCAAAGTAAACAAAAATAGGAATGCCAATAATTGGAGATCCAAAAATTAACCAAATTAATTCATTATTTGGGAAATACAAATACTCCAACCTTACTGAAAAAGCGGCCAAAAGAACTAAAATAAGGGCGACAGAATCTACAGAAAACATAATTAACTGTTTATTGAATCTGGATAAATTTTTAAGGCTTGATATCATTTTTTTATTTTGACGCCCTACTCATAACATCTTGAATAGCATGACAAGTTTTTTTAATTTCAATATCGCTGAGAGTTGGATGCACAAGAAACATTAATGAATCTTCACCGAGTTTTTTTGCATTTGGTAGATTATGTATTGGCTTAAATTTAGTATTTAAAAAAGATTTCTCTAAATAAACCTCAGATCCACTTCCAGAATAACATGGCACGCCTAAATCTATGATTTCATTAATTATTTTTTCACGTGACCAAGTTGACTTTAATTGAGAAGCATTTACAAAGAAATAGCATTTATAAGCAGCATGGTCTATATCATCACTTATAGATGGAACTCTCAGGCCTTTGCATTTTTTAGCTGCACTCCAAATTTGATGGGCATTTTTATTGCGCTGTTTATGCCAATCATCCATTTTTCTTAGTTGTATAAGGCCAATTGCTGCTTGCATTTCAGTCATTCGCCAGTTAGTTCCAAATGAATCATGAATATAGCGATATACATTTGAAGGACTTCTGCTATGTGCTAAATCATAATTTTTACCATGGTCCTTGTATGACCACATCTTCTTCCATAACTTCTCGCTATTGGTGGTAACCATTCCACCTTCACCTCCAGTAGTCATAATTTTATCTTGACAAAAACTCCAACATCCAATATCTCCTATTGATCCAACTGACTTTCCCTTATATTTTGCACCATGCGCTTGTGAACAATCTTCAATGATAAATATTCCATTTTTAATAGCAATTTGGCTTATTTCATCCATTTCACAGGGCCAACCAGCTAGATGGACACAAACAATTGCTTTAGTTTTAGAAGTTATTTTTTTTTGTATGAATCTAGGATCTATATTTTGTGATTCTAAATCTATATCAACAAATACTGGAGATGCTCCAGCATTAACTATTGATGAAACTGAGGCAATAAATGTTCTAGATGTAACAATAACTTCATCGCCCTCAGAAATTTCTAAAGCTTTAAATGCACTATCAAGCGCAAGAGTTCCATTTGCCAGGGCAACTGAATATTTAACATCACACCACTTTGAAAATTCTTTCTCAAATTGTCGACATTTGCTACCAGTCCAGTAATTAACTTTATTTGAAAGAAGTACACTACTAACTGCATCCACTTCTTCTTGAGTGAAGGATGGCCATGGGGAAAAATTAGTATTTAACATTACGTTTTGATTTTTGCAGGAACACCAAATGCAATAATATCATCAGGAAGATCACTAATAACCAATGAACTAGCTCCTAAAATTACATTATCTCCTATTTGAATTTTTTGTTTTACAGATGCTCCAATACCAATCCAGGTTTCTTCTCCAATAATAACTCCTCCACCTAGCGCAGCATTTGGACTTATATGTGATCCATTTCCAATTTGGCAATCATGCTCTATTGTTGAATTACTATTTATTATGCAGGACTTACCAATAATAGAAAATGGATTAATAACAGCATTAGCCATTACAATTGTTCCTTTATCAACAGTTGAATATTTGCTTACAGTTGAAGAGGGGTGAATTAAAGAGACAATATTTGCTTTTTTCTCAAGAAGTAATTCAGTTTTATTAACTCTTATTTTATTATCACCTATGGCAACAAAACATGCATCATATTCTGATAGTTCTGAAATTAAATTTGATGTGTCACCCTTTATCTTCCAATCTTCAAGTAAATATAATTCCTTATTATCATCAAAAAAAACAATTTTGTTAAAGCCACAAAGTTCAGCAATTTCCGCTGCAACCTTACCATGTCCACTTGCTCCTAAGATTGCTATACTCTTCATTTTTTTGTTCCAGTGAATTTATACATAGTATCCTCACCATTAGCTGAAATTCCATCACGATTAATAACTTTTATTATAGTCAGAAATAAGATTTTTATATCTAGTAAGAGTGATTGATTATCCACATACCAGATGTCATAATCAAACTTATCCTCCCAGCTTATAGCATTTCTTCCATTTATCTGAGCCCACCCCGTAATTCCTGGCTTAACTTTATGACGTCTATATTGATCTTCTGAATATAATGGCAAATATTCCTCAAGTAATGGTCGTGGACCAACTAAACTCATACTTCCATTTAAAATATTCCATATTTCTGGCAATTCATCTAAACTTGAAGAGCGTAAAAACTTACCAAACTTGGTTAATCTCTGGCTATCTGAAAGAATAATTAAATTTTGATCTACTTTTTCAGTCATAGTTCTAAATTTATATAAATTAAACAAATTTCCATTTATTCCAGGCCTTCTTTGCTTAAAAAATACAGGAGAACCAAGATTAAATTTGACTAGCAAAGCCACCAAAATTATTAATGGGGCAACTAATGGCAATATAAGAACAATTAATGCTGTATCTAAAATACGTTTCATTGTGAAATACTATTTTGATATAACTGTAAAATAAGAGTTGTAATTTTTTCTTGTGAAAAATTTTCTTTCGCAAAAGTTCGTGCATTTAATCCCATTTGAATCCTAAGCAGACTATCGTTTAACAATTTTTTCATTGAATGTTCTATTTCAATTTCTGATTTTAAAGGAACCAATATTCCAGTTTTAGTATCTTTAATTGCATCACATAAACCATAAATATTGCTTCCAATTGAGGGTATACCGCAAGAAGCTGCTTCAATTATGACACTTCCAAAGCCTTCTCTATAACTTGGCATTACAAAGACATCTGAGGCAATCATATAATTCTCTGGAGATGATGTAAAGTCAATAAATCTTGTATATTTGGTTGTTTTTCCCAAAATCTGATTCAACTCATTAACTAGATTATCTTCATCTGGACCAACAATTAACAAGTATGCGTTAGTATAAACCTGTGAAACATTTTGAAAAGCTTTTACAAGTTCAATGACACCCTTATCTTTTTTAATTCTTCCTAAAAATAAAAAAACTATAGAATGATGAGGAATATTTAAGTTTTTTCTTATCTTTTCTTTTGTATCTTCTGAAGGTTTAAAGCGTTTTATATCTACGCCACTCAGTGAGCCTTTACCAAGAACCAAGGCATTTTCTTCGGTCACTAAGCCTTCTTTTATCAAGAACTCTCTTTGTGAGGCACTATCCACTAAAATCTTAGTATTAAGCCGTATGATAATCTTATCTAAATACTTCAAGACAAGCCTCGAAATGCCTTTTTTATGAACCCATACCTGTCCAGTAAAGGTATGAAAACGATTAGGTGTTCTTGAAACCCAAGCTGATATGGCAGATAATAATCCTGCTTTTGGTGAAACTGAATGAATTAACGAGAATTTATTTTTTCTAAATAAGAGAACCAACAAAATTAAGACATAGAAATCAGAGAAAATATTAATTTGTCTTTTAATTGGCAAATCAATAATCTTAACTTTCTCTGAGATATTGTCAAATAAAATAGAATTTCCATTTAAGTTTGTAATGATTGAAACCTCATATATTTCACTCAGAGCATTAATCTGATGACCAAGAAATACTTTAATAGCCATTGGTGTAGTTACAATAATAGCTACCTTTTTTTTAAAAGTGATATGAAATCCTCCTCAATTGAATTCTTAAATTCTAGACTTAATGAATTAAATATTTTATTTGAATTATAAGTACACCTTCCAGTCAATGCATTAATTCTGGAAACTTTAAGAGGAAATCGAGGAATAAATACCAATAAAAGTGCAATCAATCTAACGAATGATTCAGGCAATCTTAGGCAAAATTTATCTTTATCCAAAGCCATCTTTAAAGTAAAAATCATTTTCTCAACAGTTGTGGATTGGGAAATAATAAATATTTCACCAATAGCATTTTTATTAGATCCACAATGAATTAAGGCCTCAACTACCTTATCTACATGAATATAATTGACAATCGAACCTTTTTTCCCAATAAAGAAGAATAAGTCCCTTTTAATAAGTGAGATCAGCTGAAATAAAGACTGATTTTTCATATCTTTACCAAAGACATTCGATGGACGAAGAATTACATAAGGAATTTCGCTTTTCATGACAAGGCTGTCAGAAATAGTTTTTGTATTTTCATAAATTCCAACAGGGTCTTCTGGTGAGTCTTCAGTAATTATCCCACTTCGATAATTTCCATAGGCTCCTACACTACTTAATTGAACCCATAGATTTATATTTCCTTGTGCATAATTGATTAGTCGCTTAGTACCATTTATATGAAGTTCATTCATCAAATGTGGATTTTTAATCTCACCAGCACAATGATAAAGGATATCTACACTGTCTAAAAAATTGGACAGATCTATTTTGGGATCTGTTAAATCACCAAAGAATGATTTAATTCGGTTATCCTTTAAATGGATTTTACGACTTAATATTCTTATTTCATGGTCAGTTTCTAGATAACTTTCTAGAAGTTTTTTTCCTATAAAGCCGCTTCCACCAGTAATTGCAATTATCATATTCGAAAAATGAATTATTTAAGTATCTACTTAATTCAAGAATTAATTTTTAAATGTTTATATAAAGTTAGTCATTTAAAACTATTCTAAATAATAATTCAAACTCCTTTGCTATAAATGAGTTAGAGTATCTTTCACTTTTTTTAATTGAAGGGGGTAATAGCTCACCTCTTTTTAATTTAGTCACAGCTTCAATAATTCCATCTTTAATGGAATCAACACTTTGAGGAGAGGCTTGAATACCTCCAACTTGTTTTAATATATCAAAACAACTACCCTTTGGAGTTATGGCAAAAATTGGCCTCCCTGAACCAATGTAATCTACTAACTTACTTGGGAAAAAAACGCTAGAATTAAATGGTGCATCTAAAATTAGAAGTAAATCTGATTTCGCCATCTCTTTTAGAGAATCTCTGTAAGATATTGGAGGGTGTGTTTCAATCAAATCCTTAGGAAGCTCAGAAATAATTGATTTCCAATTTTCATTTCCAATCCATTTTCCAACAAATCTAAATACAACATTACTTAACAGATCTTTATCTTCATTATGAATCTTTAATAAAGCTTTTACAAAGTTTCTTGGGTTTCTGGGTCCATAAAAATTCCCTAAATAATTGATCAAAAAAGAATCACTATTTTTTTTGGTAAGCTGATATTCTGGATAAAGTGACCTGTCAAATGAATGCGGTGTAACGAATGTTTTATTTATCCATGATGCAGGATATTTTTTCATTACTAACATTCTAGTGCTATTAGTTGTAAAATTAATAGCATCTGCAGAAGAAAGCACATTTTTTTCCAAAAAATATTGAGAAAACTTATATCCAAAAAATCTTGTAAGAAATGGATTGTCTGCCCAGGGATCACTCAAATGTGCCACCCAACGAATTGATGGGTGAATTTTCTTAATTGATGATGCTACGATATGAATAGAATGCCATGTTGACCAAGACAAAATTAAATCATAATTTTTAATATTTATCTCATTAGCTTTTTTTAATAATCTGCGGTTAAAAAATCTAAATCTGTCTGGAAAACTTGGTACATATCGCAGAAACTTAAATAGTTTTTTGGTGATAAACTTGGGGGGACTTACTCGATGAATATTTCTAAAATTATCATTCGTATAGTTATTAAGAGAATTATCCAAATCATATCCAATTTCCCTTGCATCAATCGTAAGAATATCTATATCAAAATTATCTATTTTTGCCAGTGCTTTAACACTAAGAAACGACTCAGAGGATTGCAGTGGTGGACATGCATAAGTTAACAATAATGCTCTTTTATTCATAAATTTAATACTCTTAAAGTTATTTTTTCAAATCAACGAACCAGTCACATGTTATTTTTAAACCATCTTTAATATTAGTTTTGGGAATGAATCCAAAGCTGTTTTGTAATTTACTTATATCTGCCTTCCTATCAACAACACAATCCCAATCTCTTCTATCATTAAATTCAATTTCTGCTTTGTTATTACAATACAAATTAATATATTTAGCCACTTCAATAATTGATGTGCCGATTCCTGTTGCGATGTTAAAAATAGCACTTGAGTCAGTTTTATTAAATAAAATCAGGCAAATTCCATTAACAGTATCATCGATAAAACAGAAATCTCGAGTTTCGTTACCACTTCCTGTAACTGTTAGAGGTTTATTATTGGTTGCAAGATCAATAAAATTAGGTATCACGCTCCTATACTCTCCAGGGAAATCTCCTGGGCCATATACATTAAATAAACGAACAATTGCTATATCAAGGCCATGTTGACTTGACCAAAATTTAGAATAGTATTCACCAAGTAACTTTGTTATTGCATATGGAGTATCAGGGTGAAAGTCTATATCACCTTCTTTCATAATATCTTTATTGCCATAAACACATGATGATGATGAATATACAACTTTTTTAACTCCAGCTCTTTTACTATGCTCTAAAACTTTTATAGTACCCATTCCATTAGCTTCTAGATCCTTATCTGGATGATCAACAGAATTTTGGTTAGCGAATAATGCTGCCAAATGAACTACGTAATCTGGATTATAGGAAAAGCACTCAGTGAGAGCAACATCATCAACTACACTTCCCTCGATAAATATAGCTTTAGGATTAACTGACTCTCTGTAACTAGAGGACAAATCATCAATAATAATAATTTCGTAATTCTCATCAATCAACTTGTTAGCAAGATTGGTTCCTACAAACCCAGCCCCACCAGTTATTAAAACTCTAGCAATGCTCATATTTCTTCACTAGCTCAGAAAAAGAAGTATTTGTTAATTCGTTAGTCATGCTCATACACTCAAAAAACATATCCCAATCATAAACTTGTGATGGGTCTGCATAAATATTGAAAATACCATTCACTTCTGGATTATTAAAGAAATTCATCATTTTTTTAAATTGCTCAATATAGTCATTCTCATTTAACTTACGGGTTGGTGAAAATCTAAAACCCCATGAATCAAGAATTCGAGCAGGGTAATCATAGCACCCACTAACTGGAAGCTCAAGTATACCTTCATGTGTTTTTAAAATTGCACCATTCCACATACTTGTTACTGGGGTAGTGGAACTTGAAAAAGAATAATTTAGATTCTTGAGAACTGAATATAAAAAATTAAGATGTTTTGTTTTTTGATATGTCCCAAAATGAGGGGTTCTAAAACCTAGCGGCTTCTCACCTAACACTTCAATAAAATTACTGTGCCCTCTTTCAATATCATTTTTTACTTCAATATTGCTCATTTTGTCATAGAAAAGGTTACTAATATATGACTTAGATGATGCCACATACTTTGTATGTGAAAGATAACCATGGTTTATGAATTCTGCACCACTACTCTTAAGCGCTCTATAAACCGAAGCACCCTCCTTTAGAAGCTCACCAGGAACAGCATAACTTGCTGAAATATTTAGATCAATAAGTTTTTTATTAACCTCTTCGACAACTTCAATATCCTTTTCAGTGTCGCAATCAAAAGACAAAATGAAATATTTGCCATCAAGTCCAAATTTTTTTGATTTACTGGTATATCTTTTTCTAAAAAATTCTGGTTTAAGATTACCTAACACAAAACTTGAAGAATAGAATGGATTTGAAAGCGCGTCAATTATTTTCATTTTTTTTCACTAATGTATTATAAAGCTCTGACTCTTTGCGTTCCATAATATGACCACTATAGTCTTTTATTACTGTAAAGCCTTTATTAACCATTTTCTCTCTTAATTTGGAATCATTTGCAACTTTTTTTATACCCTCAGCAAATCCTTTAGCGCTATTTTCAACAACTTCTGCATAATCCTGAATTATCTCGGGTGCATCCTCATGGATAGGTTTTGGCATTACTAGGGCCAGTCCACTTGCAGTTGCCTCAAGAACAGGTATACAAATTCCACCATACTGAATTGGCAAGGCAAAAATATGATGTTCTCGATAAAGATCTGCAAGATTTTCATTAGGGACAGACCTTATAAAGGTTACTCTATCAAGCAAATTTAAAGCCTTTGATCTAGCTACTAATAAATCATAATCTTCGCCATCACCAACCAGTGTTAAAGAAATTTTTTCATCCAATTTATTCATAGCTTCGATGAGAACCCTTTGACCTTTTTCTTTAATGAGCCTTCCAACTGAAATAATGCGCATTTTTTTTGAATCTATTTTTTTAGGCCCAGGTGAAAATCTATCCAAATAAACTCGATTATAAATAATTGAAAGTTTACTTTTATCTACTCCATTATCAGTTGCGTACCTTCCGGCAAACTTATAAGCACCTAGAATATGACTAGCCATTTGAAGAGACTTAGGCTCCACAGTATATTTGGATAAAAGATATTTCAAATATCTATAATCTCTATTAACTCTGTATTGATACCTAATATCAAGATCATAGTTTCCATGAAGAGAAATTAGGAACGGAACTTCAAGATGACTAGCAGCAATTCCAGCAAAAAAACCCTGAAAAATGGGATTGTAAGCTCTTACAATGTCAACATCTAAGTCATGAATATGTCTAATGATATCAGCCAGTCTCTTTCGAGGAAAAAACATATCTATTATAGAAATTGGTCTTAATTTATGAATAAACCCCTTAGCATTCCCTATAGTTTTTTGAATTTCATTGATAGAGCACTCATCATCAAAAAAAGTTACGAAATGTACTTCCTGAAAAATATTATTCGGATTAAAGTACCTATCCTTTAGCTCTCCTTTTTTTAAGTAAGTGGCTAGTGGATCATTTGGAAAAATTAATACTTTCATTTATAGTTTAGTATTTCTTTAACAATTTTTTCACTTGCCTTGCCATCACCATAAATATTTTTATTTAACTTTTCAAGGATAGGTTTGTGCCCACTTAAATAAACTTGCATTATTTTTTTGCTATCAGCTCCTGCTAAAGTATTTACACCCAAATCAACAAGCTCCACCCACTCTGTTTCATCTCTCAATGTAATGCAGTGTTTATTAAAAAAATATGCTTCTTTCTGTAATCCACCACTATCAGTCATTACCAGACTACAGTTTACAATCATCCAAATCATTTCAAGATAACCTACAGGGTCTATAACAGTAATATTATTAGTATTCAAACCTAAAGTTTGAATTATCTTTCTTGTTCTCGGATGAAGTGGCAAAATAACTTGTCTGTCCTTAGAAATCTTATTAAGTGCAAAAAATATAGCTTTTAGTCTTGATGTATTATCTGTATTCTCAGCTCTATGTATCGTGCATAAAATATAATCATTTGTTATATTAACTAAAGGTTTTTTGGCAAACATTTTGTAATAGATTGCTCCATCAAACATTACATCACCAACATTAAAATACTTACAATGATTCTGATTAAAGCCTTCATTTTTTAAATTGATTAATGCTGCTCTTGACGGGCAAAACAAAAGATGACTAACTCTATCAGTAAGAATTCTATTTATTTCCTCTGGCATATTCATATTAAACGATCTAAGTCCAGCCTCTACATGAGCCAATTTAACACCTAACTTGCTAGCAACTATGGCTCCAGCTAATGTTGAATTAGTGTCACCATAAACCATTATCCAGTCAGGGCGCACTGCAATAGAGACTTTTTCTATCTTTTCAATCATCTTTGCAGTCATTGCTCCATGAGTCTTACTACCTATATTTAATTGGTAATCAGGAAGGGGAATTTCCATCTCATCAAAAAAAATACTACTCATGCATGCGTCATAATGCTGACCAGTATGAAGAATTACTTCAATTATTTCTTGATATTTAGCTATTTCACGACTGACTGATGCCGCTTTAATAAATTGTGGCCTAGCACCTAAAATTGTTAGTATTTTCAAGCGATTGACCCTAATATTTTTTTAATAATATATTCAACATCATTTTGCATGAATGCATTCATTGGAAGGCTTAATACTTCTTTTGAGGCTTTTTCCGCGATTGGAAAATCACCCTGCTTATAATTCAAGTTTTGAAAGCATTCTTGCAAATGAAGTGGCATTGGATAATAAATTGCAGTTGGGATGCCAATATCATTTAGCTTAGCTCTAATATCGCTCCTATTATTTACTCTGACAGTATATTGCGCCCATACACTTGATCGATTTGACTTAATAATTGGAGTTTGCAAGCTGTCACTCAATTCATCTGAATAAAGTTGTGCAACTTTCTGACGCTCTTCTAATTCTTGATCGTAATATGGTAGTTTAGCTAATAAAACTGCTGCTTGAATAGTGTCAAGACGACCGCCAATACCAATATATTTGTGATGGTAAGGTTTATTTGCTCCATGAACACGCATCATCTTAATTTTCTCAGCATATACATCATTATTAGTAAAAATTGCACCACCATCTCCATAACAGCCAAGTGGTTTTGCTGGGAAAAAACTTGTTACTGATATATCTCCAAGGTTACTATCAGTTTTTCCTTTGAAAGTTGAACCAAAACTCTGGGCACCATCAATAATTACTTTTAAATTATGTTTATCAGCAATTACTTTAATTTTATCCATATCAGAAGGCTGGCCAAACAAGCTAACTGCTATAATTGCTTTAGTTCTATCAGTAATTGCAGCCTCAATAAGATTGGCATCAATATTAAAGGTTACGGGGTCAATATCTACAAAAATTATTTTGGCATGCATAAGTGCTACAGTTTCTGCTGTCGAAATAAAAGTAAACGGGGTTGTAATAATTTGGTCACCTGGCTGAATATCAAGCGCCAACATAGCAAGCAATAAAGCATCAGTTCCAGACGAACAAGCAGTTGCATGCTTAACGCTAGTATAATTTTCTAGGGCGCTTTCAAGCTCATAAACTTCTTCACCCATAATGAAGTTGGACTTGTTAAGTACTGTGTGAATTTTAGAATCAACATCATGTTTGTATTTTTGATATTGAAGTTTCAAATTAGCAAAATCAATTTTCATATTATTTAATTAACAACAGATAATTGATTATCTTTTAGGCGATATTTTTTGCCTGTATATTTGCATGTAACCTGTACATCACCAGACAATGGTAAATCAAGCTTTTCGCCATACTCGCTAATCCAGCCAATTTGTCTAGCAGGCACACCTACCATTAACGCGAAAGCAGGAACATCCTTTTTAACAACTGCACCTGCGCCAATAAAAGCAAACTCTCCAATTGTTGTCCCACAAATAATTGTACAGTTTGCACCTAGTGTTGCACCTCTCTTTACAAAAGTATCTCTATACTCATCCTTACGATCAATGAGCGAACGTGGATTATTGACATTGGTAAATACCATACTTGGTCCACAAAAAACACCCTCTTCTAAATAAACGTTATCAAAGACAGATACGTTGTTTTGAATTTTGCACTTATCACCAATTATCACCTTATTGCCAACAAAAACATTTTGACCAAGAGATACACAAGAGCCAATCTTAGCGCCACTACACACATGCACCCAATGCCATACCCTAGAACCAGTGCCGATTTGCGCGCCCTCATCAATAATGGCAGTTTCATGTACTTGATAATCCATACTTAATCCAATGGCAATGAAATGGTTCTATCATTTTTAGCAGAAAGATAGGCGGCTATTAATATCTCTAATGATTTCAACCCTTCTCTACCATCAGTCTCTGGCTCAGCATTACCTCGTA
>Ga0233427_10001473_pt1 | contig 25067 bp, 20 predicted proteins | sample SI_118_April2016_5_FD_179885 | JGI IMG/M metagenome (GOLD analysis project Ga0233427, IMG submission 179885) | Seawater microbial communities from Saanich Inlet, British Columbia, Canada - SI_118_April2016_100_MG | ecosystem: Environmental > Aquatic > Marine > Inlet | place: Canada: British...
CAGGATGACAAAAAGTAGAGTGCAAATTCTCATGTTATTAGCTTAGTGTAGCGGTGACTTAAAGGCGAGTACTGCTTGGCAAAGTTCGCGTTGAGCGCAATCAGCAGGCAACATCTTGGGTTGCTCAAATGTCAGCCAAGTCAGGTTGTTTTGGAATCGCAAATCATCTGGGTAAGCCGCGGCGGAGTCTTGGAGCAAATTCTGGCAAGCTGCAAAGCTCATGCTGCCCCACAAATAAAGAGCTCTCTCTAAAGTAGAGTCTGAACTTTCAAGCTCAGAAATTTCGGGTAAATCTATTTGGTTGCGGCGAGAAAAAAGGATGATATTAGATATAGAAGTGTCGTTTGGCGGAATGTTTAAGCGATGCCAAGCACGCAGCACCAAAGCACTGTGACTATGCTCGAGGCGAGTAATCGACTGGAACAAAGTGTTGCGAAAATACAAATCTGTACCATCAGTCGCTAGCAACTGCTCAACCCTAGCCGCATGCACAGCATTAACATCATCGACTTGCTGCTGCTGAGGAAGGCAACTAAGCACCAATGGCATTAACGCTGAGGTTAGTCCAGCCATTCGACGCCTTGACAGTCGCGGATTTCACCCATCATAAACGGCTTTTCGCCACGAGCATCTAAGTCTTGGTAAATGCTTTCTGCCTCTGCGGAAGAAACGACAATTATCATTCCAACGCCCATATTGAATGCTTTCCATGATTCGTCATGCTCAACTTTGCCGTATTCACATAACTGAGTAAAGACGTTTTGCGCTGGGACAGCAGTGCGAGAAACTGCAGCACCATGTCCATTTAAAACACGTGGAAGATTGCCAGGTACCCCGCCGCCTGTAATATGTGCAAGGGCATGAATAGCCGGGTTTTTCAAGTATGGACGCAGGCTCTCGAGATAGCACAAATGCGGATCTAACAATACGTCGGCAGCAGTTCGGGTATCACCCGGAAAAGTGTCAGTGTAAGATATTTGCATTCGTTCTTCGACAATTCGCCGAGCTAATGAATAGCCGTTAGTGTGCAGCCCAACTGATGGAAGGCCGATGAGCTTATCGCCAATCTCAACTCTAGAGCCATCGATTATGTGCTCGCGCTCAACTATACCAACAAGCGTGCCTACAAGATCAAACTCATCATCGGGATAAACACCAGGCATCTCAGCAGTTTCACCTCCGAGCAAAGCAACGTTGTGGTCGCCACATGCTTTTGCTACTCCGGTAACTGCTGTCGCCACCATTTCTGGATCGAGTTTTCCGGTGCCTATATAGTCAAGGAAAAACATCGGCTCTGCACCCTGCACTAAAGCATCGTTGATGCAGTGCTGGACCAAACAGCGTCCGACGCTGTCGAATTTCTTTACCGCAGCAGCAATTCTAATTTTAGTACCGACACCGTCGGCCGTAGCTACTAAGACGGGATTCTCGCCCAAGCCCTTTGCATTGAACAGGCCGCCAAAACTGCCGACATCTGCTAGGACACGTTCGCCATGAGTTTTGCGGATAGCAACTTTTGAGGCATCGAGTGCCGACTCTGCAGCGGCAATGTCGACGCCCGCGTCACTGTAGCTAAGAGAGGATGATGATGGTGATGTTGAGTCGTTCACGCCTATTATTCTAACGAAGCGAGCGTATGATATTTAGGTTCAATGACTAGCTCTCCGCGTCGAATAATCATTCTCGGTGTAACTGGCACAGTAGGTGTCCGTGCTCTGCAAATCCTCCAGGATTCTCCTCTCGAGTGGCAAATCCTCGGAGTTTCAGCTCACAGCCAGCGCGAGAAAATGCGCGAGCTAGCTCCTGACTCCGAGAACCACTTCCTGAGTTCGTGCCCTGAGCAACACTGTGAGCTTCTTTCGCTATTGCGTGCGGGCGACTACGATATATGCCTTAATGCGGTGGTAGGTGCGGCAGGCCTCCCATTTAGCGCTGCAGTGCTCAGTGCAGGCTGCGACTTAGCCTTGGCCAACAAAGAGTCTTTGGTGATGGCTGGCTCTCTCCTAATATCGCTTGCCGAAGAGTCAGGGGCAACGATTGTCCCTGTCGACTCTGAGCATTCTGCGATCTTTCAATGCTTGCGAGACGGTGACAAGTCGATTCGCCAACTTCTTCTAACCGCGTCAGGCGGTGCCCTTCGCGATTTGTCCCTCGAGCAACTTGACACCGCTACTCCAGAGCTAGCTCTTGCTCACCCGAACTGGGACATGGGACCGCGTATCACCATCGATTCTGCCACGATGATGAATAAGGCCTTTGAAATTATTGAGGCGCACTGGCTTTTCAACGTCGACGCCTGCAACATCAAGGTTTTGATTCATCGTCAATCTATCATTCACTCGATGGTCGAGTTTATTGACGGTTCAGTTATCGCGCAACTGGGCCCTCCCGACATGGGGTTCCCGCTTCATTTCGCCTTGCACTACCCTGGCCGTCACCAATCGCAGCTGCAAGGATTCGATTCGTCTTTGTACTCGGCGCTTACCTTAGAAGAACCAGATTTAACTCGTTATCCTGCGCTTGGCTTAGCAGAGAATGTAATTGAGCGCGGTGGCGATGCGGGAGCCGTCCTCAATGCTGCTGATGAAATGGCCGTTGCTGCTTTCCTTGACGGCGACATTAATTTCGGTGCCATCCATTCGCTTTGCGCTGCTGCTTTAGAAAATTGTTGTATGGGCTCGGTTTCAAGTATCGATGAAATCATTGCTGCTGACGAGCGCACTCGCAAATATTGCTCCGACACCATGTCCATCAAATCATGAGTGCGATCTTGACGATTCTAGGAATAGGATTACTTCTGTTAATCCACGAAGGCGGTCACTACCTTGCAGCTCGCGCCGTTGGCATCCGAGTGAAAGTATTCGCTCTTGGCTTTGGGCCACGCCTCTTTGGATGGCAGCGCAATGGCACCGACTTCCGCATTTCTTTGTTGCCTTTGGGGGGGTATGTTCAAGTCGCTGGCTCTGACCCTTCTCGACCACCGCGCCCGGGCGATTTGTTTTATGCCGGTCCTGCACAGCGGCTCTTGTTCTACTCCGGCGGAATCCTTGCAAACTTCGCTTTTGCTTTTCTCTTGATACCTATTCTTTTTAGCATCGGTATTCCCTTTGTTTCACCAACAATTGGTTCGGTTGCTAGTAATTCACCGGCGTGGCAAGCTGGCTTAAGGCCTGACGACATCGTGCAGTCAATTGGCGAGCGCGAAATTCATGGTTTCCGTCATATTAGCTCAGGCATTGCCTTAGCTGAGCGCGAAGAGCTGCTATTGGTCAATATTATTCGCAACGAGCAGCCACAACAAATATATTTGGCGCCCGAATTTGACTCCCAGAGGGGCTTTTCAACTATTGGTGTCGGTCCGGCTTTCAGTCTTTCGTTGGCGGCTAGCAGTCCGTTGCATAGTGAGCTGAAAGAATTCGATACGATGACTTCGATCAACGGTCATTCATTATCCTCGTCCCTTACGACTCAACTGGCCCTCGAAAGCTTGTCCAATGCTGGTAGTAGTTTTGCAATTACAGCCGTAAATCCGCAGGGTGTGCAGCATACGTTTACTTTTCAGAGCGCTGACTACTTCAGCGATATTGATGGGCCACCACAGCTTGGTGTTACGGTTCTATCTCAACAAGTCGAAGCCGTGCGTGGTGACTTGGCGCAGCACCTTAGTGTCGGCGACACTATTAAAAAAGTCAATGGCGCTGAGGTAACCAGTCAAAGCGAATTAGTTGCGGCAGTCAACCTATCTCAAGAGTCTGAACTACGTATTGAGCTGGTGAATAGCGCTGGCGAATTGCAAACCATAGTTTTGTCTGCGATTAGTCCAGCAGTGGCAGCGTCATCAATTTCTCTAACGCAAAATGACGTGTTAGCCTTCACCGTGCACCCTCTCTCTGCCGCTGCTGCTGCTGGCCTAGCAACCGGGTGTAGCATAATAAGGGCAGACAACACCGCCATTCAAAAGATGGATGACCTGCGAACTGTCATCGCGAACTCGGCAGACAATTCCGCGATTGATTTTCAGGTTATTCAGCCTGGCGGTTCCGAGGCATCAATTTATGCTGTGCAGCCTGCACCAATCCCTCAGCTTGACATTGGCCTGATGATGGCGACTAAGCCAACTGATGTCGTTGCGCGCAATCCGCTTCATGCAATCCAACTTGGCTATCAAGAGGCCTTAGCAATGATTGGCGAGGTTACAACCACAGCTAAACGCTTATTTACCGGAGAAGTCGCGTCTAAAAACATGGGAGGCATAATCAGTATCGGAGTTATGACCAACTCGTTTGCTTCGCAAGGGATGGTCGCACTACTGTTCTTTCTCTGCCTCATCTCTGTCAACCTAGCGGTTCTTAACTTCTTGCCAATTCCAGCATTAGACGGCGGACACATTCTTTTCGCTTTATATGAAATAATTACTCGACGCAAAGTAAGCCTGCAAGTTCAGAATGTTTTCCAAGTCGTCGGAGTAATCCTTGTGCTTAGCCTATTGGTCTTTGTAACCACCAACGACATTCAGCGCTTGCTTGGTTGAAATGAGCTGGCTTCGCCTCACTCGCATTGCGTTGTTACCCACTATTGCCTGGGACTTTAGCGTAGGATTATTGTTGGCTGGATATTCGGTCGATGAATTTCCGTGGCTTGCTTTTTGCGCCTTAGCACTGATTTATCACGGCAGCATGATATTAAATGATTTTGCTGATCAAAAGCAAGATGTTATTGCCCAAAGGAGTCGCCCCATCGTCAACAATGACATTGCGCCACTGCTTGCTCTTGTCTCAGGATTACTCATGTATGTGGCAGCCGCGTTGATTTGCAAATTCGTCTACCAACCCGTTTTTGAATTGTGCATTTATTTGCTGATTACCGTTCTTATTTATAATTTCTCGCCAGGCTTTTTGCGTAAACAGTTAGGTCCCGCTTTGCTTGCAACAGCGAGAGCCTTTAGTCTGATGTTCGGAGTTTCTGCCCTACTCGGCCCCGAAAGTTCCATCAACATTATTGCTTATCAGACAATAATGGCCTATGCCTTGTACTTCCTTTTTTTGTCACGTCTCGCACAGCACGAAGAAGCTGGTATTGCCCCAATGAAGGGCCTTAGTTACATCTCAATGGCAGCGCTGGCACCTTACTTGTTGCTAGCGCAAGCACCGTTAGACCCACTTGTTGTCGTGTCCTTGCTTGCCTTTACGGCGCTCACCTTGAGACCTGCTATTAAATTCCGCCACCAGACCTGGACTCCTGAAATTGTTCAATCGTTAACTCGCAGTAGCTTGTGTTTGGCGCCTATTGTACTGGGCATTGCTTTGCTCGTTAGCGATTCAGACATTAGCAAACTAAGCGCTCTAGTTAGTGTTGCAGTGGTCCTGTTGACATCAGAATTGGCAAAGAAAATCACCATCGAGTGACAGTTTATTAGTAATAACTGTTAAGTGTGTGATTGTAATAAGCACGAAGTCCTAGATGCTCTGCTTTGTCACGCCAATCACTGAACCACTGCGGTATTTTGTAAGGATATATCTTAGGTAACATTCCTAGCAAATACAGCCGAATGATTGGCAAGGTGGAATTTGAAGTCGCGGTATCAACAAACAGCTTCTCAACTCTTGGCATACTGGCATAGCGAGATAATGCAGAAAAAACTGTAATCGCATTATTCTCAGACTGGTCACCTTGCCATTTTTTAATAAACCAGTCAACTGATTGTGGTCCTGAATTTCCGAGAACTTCGCTGATGAACGAAAGTACAGCTGGCGACTCTTTTTGTGCAAGCATCATCTCGCCCAAGTAGTCACATGCAAGAGGATGCCCTGTTCGCACCAAGGCTCTGACTAAGCCTAACTTATGGCTATCATCCGTACAATTTTCGAATCTAGCAGTCATTATGTCAACAACATGCCGCGGCAAACCTTGCATGTCTGTCAACATCGACAAAGCTAGTAAAGACCCCGGAGTGAACGGGTAATCTTGTAGCTCTAATAGATATGAGTCGAGGTAGGATTGCTTGCCAAGCCTGAGCATCTGCGCTAAGGCTTGGCGGCGAATAGACGGCAAATCATTTTGCGTGTACATGTCTAATATAGACACCCCGCTTGCCGGCGCGTCATCGCGACTTAATAAAGCGATTATCGCCAAATCGATTTTCTCGTCATTTGCCGGAGCCACTGCAAGAACCGCATCCCACTGCTGAAGTTCGCCCAATAACTGAACAGCTAAACTACGTGTTCCTCCCGAGGGATATTTTTCTGAATCCAAATATTTTAGTACGTCGTTGGCGACAGTGCGATCCCCGAGGCTAATACGGACACCATAAGCTTGCAGTGCTTGAAATGGCGCCAAACGCTCTTCGAAGCTCTTTAGTACTTGTACCAAACGCGGATTTGAGCAAAGCAACAGTGCGTTCCAGGAGCTCTGCAAAGAATCTTCGCTCGTTCTTAACCAGTTGTCGACTAGGGATGCTACAAAATCGAGGCCTGCGTCACTACCGCCTTGCGACATTGCATTAAGACAAGCATCTCGCGGTGAAGATTCGGTCTCATGCTCATACTGTCCGATTAGGTGCTCAGCTAGGCTTGGGTCGCCAATCTGGGCCAAACACTGGTAGGCAGATGTGCGCACAATTGGTGGGTAAAATATCGATGTAAATGGCAAGACTGCGTCTGCATCTTTGGCGTCACCAATGTCAGAGAGGATTTGGCAGCATGACACCACTGCCCCGATTAAAAAATTGTCTCCAGTTAGATTACGCAGTTCTTCGGCCACCAAGGAGGCCGCTTCGGGCCCACCTTGTAGCAACATTTGGGTGGCGAAACGGTGCTGCTCTTTAGACCCCACATGAATATGTCTAAGGTGGTTGGCAAACATTTGCTGCTGCCCTACCATCTCATAGTGAGGCGCGGCGCCTGGTGCAGGAGTGAAAATCTCGTCGAGGCTTAACGCGGCCACTGGCTCAGGCTGCTTCGAACAAGCTAGCAACAGCAACAATGCTGAAACACTAAAGGGGCGACTAAGGTAAAATGCGGTCTTCATGGATTCGAATCTACTTCGCACTCACAACCTTGGTTACAACATTGGCGAGCACAAGTTTAACTTGGGCTTAAGTTTAGCACCAATGGCAGGAAATACAAACCTGGCTTACCGCGCGTTGTGCCGCAAATTCGGTGCTGAACTGACCACCACCGAAATGGTGTCATCTATGGCTCTGCGACACAATGACACTAAGAGTCTGAGCTATCTTGCCAAAGCAGCAGATGAAACGCCTGTCGCTGCTCAAATATTTGGTGCAGATCCAGAAACTCTTGCTCGTGCTGCAGTGCTAGTTCAGCAACGCGGATTTCACATCCTCGATTTGAACATTGGCTGTCCAGTCCCAAAGATCACTGGTTGTGGCGGCGGCTCGGCACTACTCAAAGAACCACAATTAGCACACGACTGCGTATCAGCGATGGTTGAGGCATGTGACATACCCGTAACCGTCAAGATAAGGGCTGGCTGGAACGACAATGATAAGAACGCGCCTGCTTTCGCCAAAGCCATGGAACTCGCCGGAGCTAAAGCCGTTACCGTCCATGGGCGAACACGCGAACAAAAATATAACGGCAAAAGTGATTTAGAGTTGATTGCTCAAGTAGCTGCTGCAGTAGACATACCTGTCATCGGCAATGGTGACGTGATTGACGTTGAGTCCGCGCAAGCAATGGCTTCCACGGGGGTCAATGGTATTGCAATCGGACGCGGCGCCTTAGGGCAACCCTGGCTCTTTGACCAACTGCGCGCCTACTTTAACGGCGAAGTTGTTCCTGCAGCACCAAAACCAGCTGAACGAGCTGCCTTACTTCTAGAGCTTGGACATGGTGTCTGCGAGCTATATACCGAGCAACGCGGAATGCGTGTAATGCGACGCCTAGCGGCAGATTTTTTTCACGGCGTACCCGGCGCACCTAAATACCGCAAGATGTGTGGTCAGTTAAGCACCTTAAGCAACCTTGAAGAAGTAGCCGAACTTCTAGCTCAAACTAAAAGCTAGGGATGGCGCCTTTCACCGTCTCTAGTCGAATAATTGCTTTCGCGTATTCGGTTTGTGCCTGCAACTGCTGTGATTGAGCTACTGCTAAGTCTGATTGAAATTGCAGCACTTGATAGTTTGTAGAAGCACCTTCTGACAACCTCAGCTGCTCGGACTCAAGCTTCAGCTGCGCCATGGCTGCTGAATGAGCGGTAACGGCTGCGCGTTCCGATAAATGGTTGACGTTGGACAAGGCCTGTCTTATTTCTTGCGCTAACTCATTGCCGCGGTCGCGTAAAATTCTCTTCGCTAGTAGCAAACTGTTCTCTGCCTGCATTAAGGCGCCGCGATATTGGTTATTAGTAAGTGGCAACTCAAACACAAACCCCACTGTGTATCCTGGGAAATCTCGATCGAATAGTCTGTCTAAAGAGGACCCGATTTGCTGATCTTGGGCCGCGTAGGTGCCTGCTGCGCTGAGGTCGAGCTTGGGCAACATATTGGCACTCGCTACCTCGACATCAATTTCTGCAGACTTGATGTTTGCCTGCAGTTTCTCGATGTCGCCACGATTTTTTAGAGCAGAACTCCAGATGTCTTGCCAACTACCACCTACAGCGGCAGCCTTGGGAAGTTTGGAGACTAATTTAAAATCAACTTGCCAGTCATCTTGGGTGTCAAAAACAGAGACTAGTTTGCGCAAAGCGTCGTGATTAGTTCGAACAGCGTTCTTTGCGACCAAAACTGCATCTTGGCGCGAGGCGATATCGGCTCTGGTTTGAGTGACTTCGACTTCAGCAACTGCACCAACGTTTAACTTAGCAATAGTTATGTCACGCAAATTCTCTGCAAGCTGCAAGGATTGCTTTTTGACATCTAAATCAGCAATTGCAAACGATAAATCCCAGTAGGCATCAACCACCAACTGAACCGCATCGACTCCGGCTTGATTGATGGAAGATAGGTCAGCTGCGTGAGTTAGCTGCGCTTTGCGCTGATTAGCTGTGACAACTGTGCTGAACGCCCCACGTAGTAGTGGCTGACTGAAAGAGAATGTGGCAGAGGTGTTCGACTGGCTATCTGGCAAATAATTAGTATCGTCGTACCCTTCGTTGATTTTGAATTCGATGTTACCGCCGCTACGAAAATTTGAGCGAATACCTTGACTGGCAGAATAACTCTGAGTTCGGGTGTTTCCGAACTCGCTAAAAAAACCAGATGCTGGCGATTCGTTAAAATTATAATTTAGCTCAGAAAAAAGCACTGTGTCAAAATCGCCGTTCGATGAAATGATGGCCCCCTCACTTATCAATGCCTGAATACGTGCCTGTGCAAGCGCAGAACCATTATCTTGGCTAAGTTGAACCGCATCAGCGAGACTCAGATCAACCGAAAGTCGTTGTTGGGTAAAGGCCCCTCCTGTTAAAAGGAGGGCAAACAAACAAACTGCGAGCAAGTGTTTCATTACGCCCTATTCTACGCTAACACGCCCCAGCAATTAGGTTATTTATTTACTTAACAACAATCGAGGCCAAAACCACATCAACACCAGCGAGCACCGCAAATTCGATTGAATCTGGATACGGGGCGAGCAGTCGTTGCCAATAGTTGTGAGCGGAAATTACCGCAACACGCTGATTATATACTCTGTCGCCAATATACTCATCGTGGGGTGGAATAACCACTGATTCGGTAGAAGCCAGTGGCCCTATCATTTCCTGCAGTTCTGATTCGTCGAGTGACTCGGCAGGGATAAAGCTCAGCGTGATTTGCTTGTCGTCACCCAAAGGCAAGACGCCCATTAATGCAGCAGCTGGAACCCCGATGATGCACATTATTAACAAGGCAGCGGCAACCCGCATAAAAGCAGATTGTTGAATAACGCGACGCAGTGGTTTAGTTTCACTCAGCGCATCGAACAAGTTGTCTTCAAAAGACGATGACACGGCACATTCTTGATGCGCTGAACGCAAGGTGTCAGCAAAATCATCTAATTGACGTTCGTCGTTTAAGCTTGGTTCCATCTAGAGATCTTTTTCGTATTGCTGGAAGACACTACGCATGCGGCGTAGTGCGTAGTAAACGCGTGATTTAACCGTGCCGACGGGTATATCCAATATTTCAGATACTTCGGCGTACGATAATTGCTGCAAAACGGCCAGTTCGAGAAGTTGCCGAGTGCTGTCATCTTGTTCTTGCAAAATTTCACGCAATTTTGCAGCGCTGTCACTCTTTTCGATAGCTTCCGCTTGCTGCGGTCGCACGTCTTCTTGCTCGGGGACACTATCGTCGTCAATTGTGAATTTGTTTCTTCGACAATGGTCAATAAAAATGTTGTGGGCAATTTGAAAACAGTAGGCATCGAACTTACCTCGCGCTTGGTAGCGCGCGGCAGTGTTGCAGATGCGAATGAAAACATTTTGGATTAAATCTTCGGCAGTAGAGTCTTGAACGCCTTTGCGTAGAAAAAACCCTTTGAGCCGCGGAGCAAATTGCTCAACAAGTTCAGCGAATGCTGCTGCGTCGCCCTTCTGGAAGCGAATTAACAGGTCTTCGGCGGGTTTTGTCATGCTTGACTAATGTATAACGGCGTTATTAGGCGCCGGGTTCATGAAAAACAAAAGAAATTAAGCTCTCTGCATAGGCTTCAGCCAATTGCTTGCCCCGCGTGCCAATCCCATGGATGCTGACATTACGACCTGACTCAGAATTATGACTTAAGCCTATGTACAGACCATTTTTTGGCCACCAATGGCTAGCGTGGTTTGCCCACTCAACCAACACGATATTATCACTCGTAAAACGCTCGCACTCCCCTTCACCAAGCAGGCTATCGAGACGGTGCTCAAAATACGCGTCAAGATGCAATATCGGTATATCGGCGTCTATTTCATGCATCAGTAAATAGCTTGGTGAGCGCAAGGCGGTAGCAGCATTTAAGCCCTGTCCTAGGCCGCTGCACCAAGTGGTCTTTCCAGCCCCAAGCTCACCGACTAATCCGATAAAATCACCGCCTTTTAATAGTGGCGCAAGCAACTTAGCAGACGCTTGCAAATGTTTCGCGCTGGGGCTCACACATTCGCAATAGGCTGGAGACAAAGAATCGAGAAACTTCTGCATTAGTAGCTGAAAGGTTTGTCATGAAGTTGGACCTCACAATCATCAAGGTAGTATTGTAATTGCACCCCATCAACTATTTCACCGATGCAGAATAATGGGTGCTGCTCAAAAAAATCATCTTCGAGCATGCGTGAACTCTTTTTGGGGGTTAAAACAATCAACAATCCGTAGTCTTCGCCCTCGCAAACAGCCTGTTGCCAGTCGCAGCCTGCGCTGAGGGGAATTCTGTCAGTAAAGATTTTGGCTCCAACACCACTGGCACGTAGTATGCGAAGCAAGTCGTTATGCAAGCCATCTGACAGATCTATCATTGCGCTAGGTTCGTAATGTTGAGTTAAATACTGACCAAGAACCAACTCAGGATTTGGACATAAGTGGCGCCCTGATTGCACCGCACCGCCGAGTGGGCGGGAAACAAATATCTTTTCACCATGACTTGCACCGCCACGCCCCGGAACAGACGTAGATGTCTTGCCCATAACTGTGCAGGTTAACAGCAACTGTGGGGCTTCGGAACAATCTCCACCAACAATGGGCAAGTTATAACTAGCAGCTACTCGAATAATTTCTTTGCACAACTCTGCAGATTGCTGACAGCTAAACCTTTGTGGGAAGGCACAAGTAAGTGTGCATGCGTAGGGCTCGGCGCCAGCCGCAGCAAGGTCGCTTAAACTTCGTCCGAGTAATTTGCCGGCAATCTGCGAGAAGCTAGCCGACTCAGTGAAATGTACCCCCTCAATTAGTTGGTCTACAGAGATGCAAAAACCAGCCGGCGGATTCATTAAAATAGCACAGTCGTCTCCGGGGCCTAGTAAGTCAGGCCGCGAAACGAAACTTTCAGCAAACAGCTGATGCAATTGATCTTCGTTAAAGCTCAAGGTAAATTAATGACAAGAAAACAACAAGGTTTAGGACGCGCCGAACTTCTTTGGACGGTGGCCCTAGTTGCATTTGTCGTAGTGCTTATTGTAAACACATTGCAGGCAGAAGTCGCCCGCGCCAAGCATCGCATGTGTCAAGATTCACTAACCTACTTATCTGCGCAAATACACATTAATCTCGAGGGCCGTCAATTAACTAGTTTTGAGCAGCTCGAAGAGTATTACAGTGGTCCTGGTGTAAGCGCCGATTTCATGTCCAACTCATCATCAAGCACTTTATCGAGCTTGATTTCTGATGACATTTACGTCCCTGAAGATCCATGGGGGCAGGCATTTGTTTTGCACAAGGCCTCAGCAAGTGAATTATGGATTTTATCTGGTGGAGAGTCCGGAGAATATCCGACGTTGCCGTTCACTAAATCTAGCTTAGCCAAACGGGTACACCTGCCCTACTACTCTAACTAACGAAGGCTGCGCACAGCTCGCGCATTAACGCCGCGTCACGCGAAGCACGCAAAACAGCTACCGAATGCGCACCATGGTGTTGCAGCGCCTCAACTTGTGCTGGTTCTTCAATTCCTCCAAGCGCGACGACCGGGATGCCGGAAGCAGCGACTTCAGAGAGTGCATCCAAACCACGAGCGCTTAAAAAGTCTTGCTTTGATGGAGTGTCATACACTGGACCATATAGTAAAAAATGAACGCCGGCAGCTATGGCAACCTTGGCCTCTGCCAAAGAGTGAACTGATGCTCCAACAAATAAGTCGCTGTGAAGTTCTAACACCATTGATGGCGGCAAACTATTAACTCCGCAAATTACTCCGCTCGCGGAGCACGCCGCAGCCCAATCGAACAACCCATGGGTAAACACAGGTTTTATAGCTGTAAGTTTCTTGAGCGACAACTGTTGCTGCGCCCCAGTCAGTTGCGGACGCCGCCAACACCAACACGCGGCTGTTTCGGCTGAGCTGATGAAATCGTCAACCTGCTGCAGAGAATTAGCGTGCGACGCAATTGCCCAAACGCCTTCGGGCAAATCAGCTCTTTGTCCAGGATTGCAACTCATAACTTACGTTCTGCGGTATTGGCGTCGGCGAATTTTTCTCAAGGATGCTGGTAATGCTTTGTAGGTTGTGTCCCTGCGCCAAACTTCGCTGCACGGATTGCTGGGTCAAGCGGAAATGGTAAAGGCTGTCAGTGCGCTCTCTATCACAAAAGCTATCTAAATCGTAAATCAAGCGATGCGATGCTGCTGATGGGAACAGCACAATTTCGAAATCAGGATTCACAATAAAGTGCCCAGTTTGCTTTTTCTCTTGCAAATCAAGCATGCCAAATAGCTCGCATCCGATACTTGTTAAGCGGATTGCTGTAATTCGATCGTTGTCGTCGTAGGCAATATCTAGCAATCCCAGCAAGTGAATGTCTTTGCGCAACCACAGTAGTAAATTCCAGCAAAGTTCTCTGGAGTCAGAAGATGAGCGTGATGGGAAGGCGCCATTCATCAGCGGAGAAATCTGACCGCTGCTTAGCAAACTAAAATAGTGGTTGCGAACGATATATGGCAAATGCATGGCATCGTACCAGCGGCCCGGCTCGAGCGTCTTCAAGAAGCTCAAGGCACTACGCCTCATGCGGACTTGGTGAGACATGTCACCACGTAAAGAGTACTCCTCGACCATCCAGTCGAGCATCACCCGCTGCTTTTCTAGCAGGTCGGTCTCGAGAAACTGTTCGCCCTTTTCTGTCAAGATGAAATTCTTCTCGCCACTACCGGTAATCAGGCGCGATTCTAAAGCAAATTTAAATTCCATTTCTAGCAGTTCAAACTTAGAAAACTCGCGGGCGCTAGCCAACAACAAATCTTCGGCAATGCGCTTACCAGTCGTTTTGTAAATCGCACCCTTAGATGTAAACCTTATCTTTTCTTGCTGCAAGTACGAGCAAAAGCGCGAGAAATTGGCAACGAAGTCGGTTCCTACGCATACTTTTGAACTCATTCGATTATTGTCGACAGGCGCAGCAGAATTTAATAGGTGAAGCACGACTTCGTGAACAACAACTAAGGTGCTCGCATTGTGGCGTAGTCCGAATTCTTCGAAATTAATGTCGAAGGCAGAGCCGAGCGAGGACTTTTCGAGTACCGAACTAAACTCAAACAAATCAGTGCCCTGGAAGTCTTCTTCAAACAGGGCTTTAGTAATTAGCCCGCCATACTCATTAACAACTCGGAGCAAGGCAGCATGGTGGTTCGGCTCAAGCGATTTCAATCGGCTAGCAATGTTTTGCTCATCAACCAACAGCTGATGCATATTATTCACGGTCATCTCAAGCGCAGTTCGTGGCACCTTCGTGCTTAAGTACTGACGAAGCCATCCCCACAAGGCTAGTGGGCTCGATGTTCCGGCAGACGGCGTTTGAGGGTGATCGAGGGATGTGGTTATTTGTGGCGGAACGCACCAGTAATCTTTGCCCTCGACGCTTGCGCGGACAACTAAGCCGGTAGCCACCAATGCTGTAAGACAATCGGCAATAGCTTTAGCAGGCATTTCCCATGGCACGACAGCAGTAGAGATATCTTTAAAATTCAACATCTGTTCTGCATTTACTAGCTCATTAAAAATAGGCAGCATATCACCGTAAATCCGCGCGCGAGCCTCAGCGACAGCAAAAGGGTTTGCCATCTGCTGCAGCAAATTAGAAATCATCTCGGCCTCACGGCTTGGCGGCATGCCACCAATCCACCGCTCATATATTTGAAACAGCTTGCGTTCAGAAAGGTGTTGTAGCCCTTCGGTTAAACTAACTATTGGCACTGACACTGTCATCGTTTAAGATTTGGGAAGAGTTAACTAACTCGTAATAATAGCCACGTTCGGTTAAAAATCGTTGACGTTTTTCAGCGTAGTCCTGATCTACACTATTCTCGCTTGTCAAAGAATAAAATTTTGAAGTTGAGCCGTCAGACTTAGGTCGCAGGATTCTACCCAAGCGCTGGGCCTCTTCCTGGCGAGAGCCAAAGGTGCCAGAAATTTGTATGGCAACATTGGCATCAGGAAGATCTATCGCAAAATTGCCCACTTTAGATATCACTAACACCCGCTGTTCTCCGGCACGGAATGCGTCATACAAGCGTTCTCGCTCATCATTTGGCATCTTGCCGCTAATCAACGGGACATTAAGCTCTGCGCTAAGCGCTTCTAGCTGAGCAATGTATAGTCCAATTATTAAAATTCGCCGCCCATGATGCTTGCGTAGCAGAGCCAATAGGACTTCGGTTTTGTTAGGATTTTCGCAAGCCAGGCGATAGCGTTCACGCTTACTAGAATTCATGTACTTTCGCGACAACTCGTCGTCCATGGGGACTCTGACCTCGATGCACTCGACACTTGCGATAAAACCGCCCCGTTCAAGCTCTTTCCATGGAGCGTCGTAACGTTTAGGCCCGATTAAACAAAACACTTCATCCTCCTTGCCGTCTTCTCGTATCAAAGTGGCGGTTAAACCAAGACGGCGTCGCGCTTGTATTTCTGCCGTAGCTCTAAACACCGGCGCAGGCAGCAAGTGAACTTCGTCGTAAACTATCAAGCCCCAATCACCTTTTGAGAATAAATCGAAATGAAGAAAGTCTTCCCCTTTCGATGCGCGGTAGGTCATGATTTGATAAGTAGTCAAAGTAATAGGTTTTATTTCTTTGACACTGCCCGAGTATTCGCCGATTTGGTCTTCTGTGATGTTAGTTTTGTCGAGAATTTCTCGGCGCCATTGATGTAGAGCAACAGTGTTTGGCGAGAGCACTAAAGTGTGAGCGCCAACAGCTGCCATCGCTGCCATCGCCACTACAGTTTTGCCTGCGCCACACGGAAGCACAACCACCCCATTGCCGCCCCCTGGTTTCCCATCAAGATAAAAAGAATCGACTGCACTTTGCTGGTACGGCCGCAATCTAAATTCTCGGCCATCAGTGGTTTGCGCAGAGAGTTCGATGCTTAATGGCGCACCGCTAATAAAACTTGCGCGGTCATGAACAGGGAATCCTAGCTGCATCAACTTTGTTTTTACCAAGCCACGACGCCCATGTCCAAGCCAGGCGTGACCAAGCTGTTCGTTGTACTCATTAAAGTGCCGGCTCAAATCACTATCTTCATGTAATTGAGAAAACAATTGAGGATCACTTGCCTCGAGACGTAAGCAGCTGTCGACGTCATCGTACAAGGTGAAAACGTTAGACTTTGCAAACCAATTACGAACTTCTTTGGCAAAGTTAGCCGGTATGTCGTAGCGCGCATTTTCTTCAAGAAAAGAAACAACGCGCTCTGAGGTATACCCGACCGAGGCCGCGTTCCAAATTGAAATCGGCGTAAGTTTATAGGTGTGCAGAAACTGTGGCGACTTGTCCAACTCTGCAAAAGGTAGCAATTCATCTCGCATTTCAGCAAAGCGTGGATGCATCGTTTCAAGCACGATAGTCATATCGCTCTGCAGAATTAATGGGTTTTCAGGATTCAAGTGCTGAACTGGGGGTGGTTTTCGCGCCATTCTAAGAGTGAACGGCTATCAACCAAACCCTGAATTGTAGAGCAAACCTTAGGTACTTGTAAGGCATTTAACCCATCAAATGTATTATGAATGCGAATGTCACTGTCGCTCAGTGCAAGAGAGGCTAGTGTTGGAGCTAGAGTTTGTGCAGCTAGTGGTAATGCATCCAAATAATCTGCTAGTTTGAAGTCGCCTAGACCGCAGGCACAGGCAGCAGCCAATACGGGAGCAATAGAGCTACCTTCGAAGTAGTCTGCCAAAGCAGACAAATTAACCACCTGAGCCTGAGTGAAGCTTAAGCCACGCTCGATGATATCCGACAATTTCAGCGAAAAGCCGGATCCGGTGCAGGCCGAACAAGGCACCGATAGAGCCGCGTGCAATCGAATTCGCCCTCCTCCATCGCAAGAATGGCAGCTGTAGTTTTTGCAATTAGGCAGCAAATCGGCACTTGTTATCCCCCGCATTTTTGCAGTTTCGCAACGAGAAAAATAATCTGCTATATACAAATCAACGCTTAACGCTGTACCAAATCTGACATCGGACTTTGCCTGCTGCGGGAGAAAATCAGAAACGCGAAGTTGGCTTTGGAAACTTTGTGGCACAGGCTGGCTGTTACCAAGGGTATTTTGCTCAACTGCTGCAAAATACCCAGCGGCATCAGCATGCTGCATTAACAAATTTGATTGGCGACATTCTTGCGCCAGAAATTGACCGAGCTTAACTGGAAATCCTGCAAGCACATTGTCAAACAACATGCAAAGTTCGCGAGGGCCAAACAGCAGTAACGAGATCAGTCGCGCAGCGCGCTGCTCCACAGCAGTGAGTGACTGCATAGTTGAACAGCAACTAATTGAAAATAGAGAACTCGGCGAAAGCAAGTGCACGGCGCGCTTGATTATGTCGCACTCTACATCAGAAAAAACGCCTAGCACATCATCTAGTTTTGCCTGACGGTAATGACCAATGCCGTAGCTTTTATACCTATATTCAAGAGGAGCTTGCTGTTGACAACTACGGCACGCAGACAAATCAACGGAGTGCCGCAAAACCTCATTTGAATCGAACACCGTAATACTGTTTTGTTTGAATCTAGTCAGCTGCTGCTGAACGTCGGAACACCGCTCGCGCAATTCTTCTTCATCGAGGTCGCAAGAAAAACAATCTAGCACCACCATGTCTTCTCCGATAAAGTCTCGATAACCAGCTGCGGCAAGCCAAGTTTCTCGCTGCGGGTGCTGCGCAATATCAGCTGGAATGCTGCATGCTAGGTGCAGAGTGCCTTGCTCACTAAAAGTCGAGACCAAATGCTCGACTGAAGTGTAAGGACCTTCTTCACCACAAGCGCTGCAACAGAATTCACCGTGCGCCTTGAGCAAATTCTGCAAGTGAGAATCTAAGCCCAAGCAGTCAAGCAAAGTTGTTCGTGCAGCAACCATAGTAGGCCAAGCGACTGGGAAACTTAAGCGTGAGGAGTCAGCGGAAGTATCCAAAAACTGATCGTGCTCAAGAACAGAACGCATACTTAGCTCACTCGCTAGCAAAGTTTGTAAACGCTGATAACCAGAGCGCTCGCAGCCATCGGTGTAGACCTCAAAGGACGGCTTAACAGAGCACTGCGGGGCCGTTTTATCACTTGCCACAATCGCGTTGCTAAGCCAGCGAGAGGTTGCAGTATCAGCTTGCGGCAACAACGATGGATGCCCAGTGAAGACTACTTCCCCGCCACGCTCCGCTGCCTGCGGTCCGATTTCTATTAAATAATCTGCATTGCGCAGCACCAAATGATGATGTTCTATCAACCAAAAGCTGTGTCCTTGCTTGCAGTAGTCGCGCAGAACAGCCAAGAAATCAGCGGCCTCGCTGTCAGGTAAACCAAGGCATGCTTCGTCTAACAAAAACAGTTTCGATGACCCCGGCCTAATTAGGTTTAAACGTTTCGCCAAGGCAATTCGCCCACGTTCGCCGAAGGAAAAAACTCTGCCGCGTTCGCTTAAGCGACGGCTACCGAGTCCTAGTTTGATTAATAAGTCAACGCAAGTTCGCAACTTTCCCTTTACTGGAAGCAAGTGCGATAATCCGTTTAGCGGCAGAGACAGCCACTCGCGGAGCGAGGCACCGCGATATCTAAGTTGTAGCAATTCTTGACGCAAGGCTAAACCGTCGCACTCTTGGCAAATCTCTCCGAAGCTATCGACTGCTAGCCCCTTACAGGAAGAGCATCCACCCCTAGACGGGTTGGCAACAAAATCACTGGACTTAAAGCCGCGTCGCTTTGCAACCACGGTATTTGCAAATAACTCACGGAGTTCTTGCCAACATCCTGACAAAGTTGCGAGTGTGCTGCGCGCAGAAGTGCCCAGCGAACGCTGAAGTAAAGAATGCACTCCTCCTCGAGTTAAGTGAGGATGTGTTTTTTGCATCTCCTTAAGCCGCGGCCACAGCTCATCGGTAAAGAGTGTGCTTTTCCCGGAGCCGGAAACTCCGCAAACAGCAACAATTGATTCTAACGGCAGATGTAATTTGTCAATTTTCAAATGCCGCTGTGTCAAATTTTCGAACTCAATAAAATGCTCTGCTACTTCTGATTGCTCAGCGAACCCAAACTCTAGATCTATTTTTAACTCATCAAAGCTACCTTGCGCACAAATTCGTCCGCCGTCCTTGCCAGAGCCAGGACCCACTACTAAACAGTGGTCGGCTGCAGCTAAAAACTCATAACTAGGATCGGCTGTTATAACCGTATTGCCGTGCTGAACCAATTCGCGAAACAGAGATGCAACGGCAGCACGCTCTTGCCCATGCAAACCAATTCCTGGCTCGTCAAAAATCAAAGTTTGCCTTGTTCGGGCCTGAGCGATCCACACTAAAAGTTCTATGCGTCGTGATTCGCCCAACGACAATGTCTTCAAGGTGCGGTTCACTTGAAGATGATGTAACCCGCACTTTGTGGCGTTACGCAAAACATTAGCTGCTACGCTTTGGTCATTATCATCAACCAAGCCAAGCCACACGCGAAGCGTGGAGCAACGCAAAGACTGTTCGGAGCAATCGCCTATATAACGTAAAGTCGCATCGTCGCAATCGTGGCGCTGCTGGCACTCAGGGCAAAATCTATTCACTGCAACCTCTACCACGTTGTCGCCAATGACTATGGCTACTCGCTGATTGCGCGCTTTAGCAACATTTAGAGCTTCTACAAAACGTGACTCGTTATTGTTCACTCCTTTAAATCTGTCATGCAATAGCCAAGAATCTTGAGCCAAAGCTCCATCACAATCCTCTAGTCTATGCAGCTGCTTACCATCGAAGTAACGAGTTGCACCAAGCATCAACAATTCGGATGGCGACGTGCCACGTTCTAGACGGGAAACAATCATTACCACTTCGTTATGACTTATCTTTGATTTATATGCATCAACGACAGCGTAACTATCGCATACGCTCCATTGATGGCGACAGTGTGCGCAATGATATAAGCCACCGCCGTTCCACCAGTTCTTAATAAGTGGTTCAAGATTGAGAACTTCTAGCAAACAAGCCTTGCCACGTTGCCGAGGGATTTCCCCGGCCGATGCAATCACGGGGGTTAAACCGGTAACATCCTCAGCAATCGATGAACTAACAAACGGTCCGACTCGCGCCGCAGGATTAACGAGTAACTCAAACTGTTTGGATGACCACGTTTGCAGTGCTCCAAAGAGTAACGATGTCTTACCCGACCCAGAAGCTCCGGTGATAGCCGTCCAACAATTGTGCGGAATTTCTACATCGCCACCTTGCCAGTTGGCGACGCGCAATTTTTTAACACGAATTGCTTGGTCGCTCAACCTGATTCGCCCAAATCTGGGTAACTATTGTCGCGACCGACTAGCAATTGCTGCTGCAGCGAAGATACTAGACCTGAGTTACCGGCAACAATATTGCGGCCAGCCAACCAATCGCCGCCAGACACGATAGTGTCAACTGTGCCGCCGGCGCGCTGCACTAAATAGGCACCCGCGGCCACGTCCCAGGGCGACAGGTGCAACTCCCAGAAAGCATCTAAGCGTGAGCAAGCCACATACGCTAAATCAACTGCGGCGGCGCCCATGCGGCGAATGCCTCTCTGGTTTAAGAACAGGCGGTTGAAGTTCTCGAGATTATTATCATTGAGGACGTGCCGCCTGTACGGGAAGCCTGTTGCTAACACCGCCTCGTCAAGGGACTCTTTATTGCCAACGAACACATCACTGCCATTAAGTTGCGTTTGCTGTTCTGCAGACGCACTAAAACACTGTCCCAACTCTGGAATATAAACCACTGCAAGGTTTACCTCTTTATCGACCAAGCGCGCGATTGAAACCGCGTACATAGGCAAGCCTTGAACAAAATTGACAGTGCCATCAAGGGGGTCGATGCACCATTGCACTTTAGCCCCATCGTCTTGCGAATGAGTCTCTTCAGACCAAAAAGACGACTGAGGGAAATGCTTGCTTAGCTGTTCGATAATGTACTTTTCAGAGGCCAAGTCAGCAGCTGTCACTAAATCACGGGTTCCACTCTTGCAGTCGACTTGAACGCGATCGATTCGCGATGCATAATCAATAAGAAGCTTCCCGGCATTTACGGCAATCTCAACTGTTTGATGTAAATCATTCATTCCTATACTCGTCTAGTAACTGCTTTAAGAACTGCTGCTGCAAACTTTTAAACCGCCTGTTATTCGTGTTTTTATTTATTTTGCGTTTAAAGTTGACGACAAAAGCGAATACCGCGATTTCATTATCTGGAAGCAAAAGATAGCCGGATAGTGAGCTTGCGCCAAAACCATCAACCGACTGCTTGCTATGAATGAATCCTGTTTTCGCATGTACCCTCTGTGGCTGAAACGACTGGTCAGTGAATCGGTTTTTTAAGGTACCATCTACACCACCTACGGCCAAAGAGCTAAACCAAACTTCGCCCGCAGGCTCGAAGGCCATTCTCTCAAGAACTTCACATATAGTTTCAGGACTAGCTGAGTTGTTAATGGTATTTGAACGCGCCATCCCAGAGCCATCTAACTGTTCAAAATCAGTAAGTTCGAAATCATGCTCTGCCAAGACAGCGTTTACACTTGCCACCCCTTTTAAATAGCTACCTTCAACACCACGCATAACCGCAAGTGATTTAAGGACCACCTCGGCCATAAAGTTATTTGACTCTTTATTAATCTGGTAAACCACTTCTTGCAAAGACAACGCCGAAGAGTAATCGAGCAATAAACTAGAATTTTCCCAGTTAGGTTTGGGCGCAATAATTACCTGCCCAACATCTAGCCCCGCCGCCTTGAACTCGTCACGGATCCACCACGAAAAGAATTGCAAACCATCAGGGACAGCATAGACAGCAGTTTGTTGCTTACCAGGGGGAGTGCGTAACCACAGAGTTTCGCCGTTGTCTGCCCACCACGCCGACAAAGACTCGGACGGCTTCCCGTAATGCGCAACGGATAAAGACTTCGAAACGTTCGGGTAAAAGGACGCCGCGCTTCCATCAAAATCTATCGAAATGCATCCACCGTTAACACTCAATGACGTTGGAGGCGCACAGAAGTAATCCCATTGGTGCTCTAATGGCCACAACTTATGTCTTTGCTCAGTAAAGCTGCTACCGTCAATGTATAAGTTGTCCAATTTTGATATTTGAGCTGCACGTAATTTCTGCAGCAATTCAATGATGAATTGCTGGGCTAAATCACTGTCATCAAGCATTGTCATACTTGGATCACCACCACCAACAATAGCGAGGTCGTTGCCATGTAAGTAAGCCGTAGTGTGCCATTTATAATCAGCACCCATCTCTAACAAAGCTGCGGCAGTCGTAAACAACTTAGTGTTCGATGCTAGCACCAACGGCCGCTGAGCTTGGTGCTGAAAAAGGACCTCGCCATCGAGCTTTTTTACCAGCACTGATAACTCTAGTGCTTTCTCGTTATCAACTGAAGCAATCAAAGAGTCTAAACTCTGCTGGAAAAAAGCAGCGTAGCTTAGAAACAGGCCTAAAGCAAAGTGAACCATCTAGCTAAGGACGTTCGCCTTCGTAAGCGACTGCCCAAGCGCATGCTGTAAACAGTTGGGCAATCCGCGACATTTTTTTACCGTCGATAGAATCTGGCTTATCGCTCGGCTGGTGGTAAAACTTATTAGCGCCCAAGTCAGCCTCAAAGAAAAACAGCCCCACGACATCGTTGGTGTGAAAACTATATTGATCAGAGCGGGCATATAAATCTCTGCCCTGCTCGTTGTCCATCTTCAGCTTACTCTTAATTCTTTTGTGCTGCTTAACGACAAAGTCTGCCCAATTTGGACGGGACCACAAACCACCAACATTTACTTTATTCGACTCGCCGCGACCGACCATGTCCATGTTGAACATTGCTATGCTGTCTTCGTGGGGCCGCAATGGTTCATCACAGTACGCCCGCGACCCAAGAAGGCCCACCTCTTCTCCGGTGAACCATAAAAAGAGAATGTCGCACTTTGGCTGATGAGGCGCCAAAGCTTGTGCAACCTCAAGTAAGGAGGCCGACCCAGAGGCGTTATCGTCTGCTCCGGGACGCAATGTCATTTTCATATTGTCGGCATTGGGATCTAAGCCAACGTGGTCAAGGTGGGCCCCGAGTACTAAGAACTCATCAGTCGAACCGTCTCCCTTGATGTATGCCGCCAAATTGTAAGTATCAACGTCAGCATTTTCGAAAGCAACATTCATAGCCACAACTAATTCTTTACCTGCGTACAGCAGTGACGGTCTGCGCTTCTTTTCGATTTTCGCAAAATACTCGTCGATATCTTCACCGAAAAGCGACGTCGCGAAATCGCGCGAAACTGTCATCACCGGAATTTTAGGAAAACCGCTACGTTGCGAAAACCTTTCGGCATCAGTACCCGAAGGATTAACCAAAGGCGTTGTGTTGGGTAACACCAAATCAGAATCCGGGACTAAATTCGGGTCTGGGACAATCACCAAGCCAACCCCGCCGGCAGCGGCAACGGCACGAGCTTTGGACGAGATTTGAGAGTGACGCGTCGCTTGATCACCATCAAATTTCTTGTACTTAGCATCATCAGCGTGCGGTTCGCGCGAGAAAGCGAAAACTATTTTTCCCTTAACCTTAGAAGGGTCTAAGTCTCGCCAACGGTCATTCCGTGAGTCAATAGCATAGCCCACAAAAATAGCCTGCCCAGATGCATTGGCTTCGATGCTGCCGACAATCGGTGCGAACTGGTCGAGCACTTCAAAATTTTCTGGGTCTACACCTTGCGGTGGAAAGCTAATCACACATTCTGCACTCGGAACTAAGCAGTTGATAGTAACTGGAATGCGGAAGGAGTCTTCTCCGGCAGGAATTAACCCATACGACTCAAGTTGCTCTTCAACGTACACTGCTGCCTTGTCGAACCCTGCGCTGAGTGTGCCACGCCCCATCATTTCTGGAGCAGCAAGCACATTCACTCTTTCAAAGCACTCTTCAGCGGTTATAGAGTCAAGCACACTCTTGAGTGTGTCGCTATCTTGCTGCAAAGGCAACGCGCAAGTTGCCGTAAACACGAGGTTGAACAGTAAAAACATTAGTTACTAAGATACTGTCTCCAAGCCCGAACAATCGCATTTCGCTCCTCTAAATTTGGGTCGAGACCTACGCCAATAGTGTGTCCTGTCAGCTGCTCTAGACACATCCTCCAGGCGCGAAACAAATCGCGCGCTTGAACGTCTGCATGAGGCAGAATTAAGTCGGCATGCGCTTCGTTTCCCAAACTAGCGAAGGCGCGAATAGCAGCGATTCGCAGCTGGTGATTATTGGTTGCTCCGAGAAAGTTTTCGATATGAGACAAGTCGCTCACAGCCCCTCGCAAAGCAATTTGACTGATTGCAACCTCAACCACATCTTGCGAACTGTCCGCCAAGGCGTGCACGAAGTCTACCAAATCGCTTGGGTAGTCGCCGCGCATCAAATAACGAATTCCGATTAATCTATGCCCCTCATTCTGATGAAGGTACAGCAAACGACGGGCATCAGCAACGTTTTGCGGTTCACCCAGTTCGAATGCGCGCAAGCGCTGCAACTCATCTGTGGCAACATCATCTAACTGCTCACTATCGAGAGCGTGGCTAATAGCTTCAACCGCGTCTTCGAGCAAACCAGCTTGTTCAAACAATATTGACGCCTTCTGGTAGTACAGTTTCGCAAGAGATGAATCTGACGCGTCGGCCAAACGCAAACACATTTCTGCCCCATCCTGATACAACCCGTTGTATTCGAGCAAAAATAAATGAGCATCTGTCAACACTTTTTGATCGTCGGCATCGTCAAGACTAAATGACAATAAGCTAAAGGCTTCCTCCAGGTTTCCGCGCTTGGCCAAATCGTCAGCGATGTCAACTCGAATCCATGGGTCTGCCGGATCAAGCTCTAACCAAGCCGTGCGAGCTTTAATCGCCGAATCGTAATCCCCCGCCTGCTCAGCAACTCGAGCTTGCCACTGCCAAAAGCTTGTATC
>Ga0233427_10001475_pt1 | contig 25050 bp, 24 predicted proteins | sample SI_118_April2016_5_FD_179885 | JGI IMG/M metagenome (GOLD analysis project Ga0233427, IMG submission 179885) | Seawater microbial communities from Saanich Inlet, British Columbia, Canada - SI_118_April2016_100_MG | ecosystem: Environmental > Aquatic > Marine > Inlet | place: Canada: British...
TTTCATTTTTTGGAATTTTTCAAAATCAAAGATAACAATTAGTTTTTATTTAATTAATATTAGGATTTTTTCTTTATAATTAAAGATATAAGTTTAAAGATATTTATATTTGCCGAAATTAAAAAAACAATATGACGGAAGTTGTTGGAAGGGGAAAATCTTTTATCTCAACTTTGAGAGAAGATAGATGGTGGATTAGTCCTATGTTAGTGCTTTTTGGACTACTTAGTTTTATTATTTATTCTACTTGGGCAGCTTGGCAAGGAGAATACTTTTGGTGGAGTGGAGCCGTAAACGCTGAAGGGTTTGGAGGATACTTATCTCCCTTCTACTCACCTCCATTATTTCTGAAAGAAGGCATGAACGGGATTCCACCTATATCTCATGCTTTATTTGGAGAATGGCCAGATTGGTTATGGTGGCTACCTGGATACTCACCAGCTTGGTTAATTTTAGTATTTCCTCTATCGTTTAGGTTTACCTGCTATTATTATAGAAAAGCATATTATAGAGCATTTACGTTTTCTCCACCAGCTTGCGCTGTTGGAGGTATTCCTCAAAAAAATTATAAAGGAGAAACAGGAATTTTATGGGTTCAAAACTTGCACAGATTTGCTATGTATTTTGCAATAATATTTATTTTTCTTCTTTCTTATGATGCAGTAATGGCATTTTTTAGAAACGGAGAATTTGGTGTTGGCGTTGGTAGTATTGTGTTACTTATTAATCCAATATTACTAGGAGGATATACTTTTGGATGTCATTCATTGAGACATTTAATTGGAGGCAGAATGGATTGTTTTTCTTGCTCTCATTCTGCAGAACATGCACATAGCAGATGGAAAATTGTGACTTATCTTAATAGAAGACATCAAATGTTTGCATGGTTTTCTTTAGTTTGGGTTGGTCTTTCTGATGTTTATGTCAGATTGGTTTCAATGGGAGTGATTACAGATTTAAATACTTGGGTATAAAAAAATAATTATGTTAGATATTTCAGAAATAAGACAGATAGAATTTGATGTTCTTGTAATAGGAGCGGGAGGAGCTGGTTTATGTGCTGCAATAACAGCTACCAAAGAATCCAAAAAAGTTGGTTTGGTATGTAAATCTTTATTAGGGAAAGCTCATACGGTAATGGCTGAAGGAGGTATGGCTGCATCACTTGGGAATGTGGATAAACGAGATCATTGGAAAATTCATTTTCGAGATACAATGCGTGGAGGGAAAATGCTGAATGTTTGGCGTATGGCTGAATTACACGCTAGGCATGCTGCCGATAGAGTAATAGAATTAGAACAATGGGGAGCTGTTTTTGATAGAACAAAAGAAGGGCTTATCAACCAAAGAAATTTTGGAGGGCATAGATACCCAAGACTTGCTCATGTTGGAGATAGAACAGGACTGGAAATGATTAGAACCCTTCAAGATTATGGAATACATAAAGACATTGACATTCATATGGAATGTACGGCTTTGGATATTTTGAAAGATGAAAGTGGAAAAGTTGCTGGAGTTGTTTGTATGTACAGAGAAACAGGAGAGTTTATTATTTTCAAAACAAAATCCTTAATACTTGCTACTGGAGGAGGTGGAAAAGCTTGGGAAATTACTTCAAATAGCTGGGAATATACCGGAGATGGATATGCTATGGCTTATGAAGCTGGAGCGGAATTAATGGATTTAGAATTTAATCAATTTCATCCAACAGGAATGGTATGGCCACCATCCGTTAAAGGAATATTAGTAACAGAAGGAGTAAGAGGAGAAGGAGGGGTTTTAAAAAATAGTGAAGGTAAACGATTTATGTTTGACTATATTCCAGAGAAGTTCAAAAATGAAACAGCTGATACTGAAGAGGAAGCTGCTAGATGGTTAGCAGGAGATAAAGATGCAAGAAGACCTCCAGAGTTACTTACAAGAGATGTGGTTGCCAGAGCTATTAATGCTGAGGTAAAAGCAGGTAGAGGATCAAAACATGGAGGAGCTTATTTAGATATAGCAACAAGAAGGAGTGCAGAGGATATTAAAAAGAAATTACCTTCCATGTATCATCAGTTTAAGGTATTAGCTGAATTAGATATTACAAAAGAGCCAATGGAAGTTGGACCAACTTGCCATTATTTTATGGGAGGAATTCGAGTAGAGGCCGACACAACAATGTCAACTGTTGATGGACTTTTTGCTTGTGGAGAATGTGCGGCAGGTATGCATGGAGCCAATCGACTAGGAGGAAATTCATTATCCGATTTATTGGTATTTGGAAATTTAGCAGGAATGGGAGCATCTAAATATGCCAAAGAAATAACAGAAGTACCTCAATTTAACAATGAGGACGCTAAAAGGATTATTAGAAACGCTACTAGTATATTAAATAGAGAAGATGGAGAGAATCCGTATCTTTTGCATGAGGATTTGCAAAAGAATATGCAAAATAATGTAGGTATTATCCGAACAGATTCCGAATTACAAGAAGGTATTCAAAACATTGAAAACTTAAAAGAAAAAAATAAAAATGTAAAGGCAAATGGTTCCAGTCAGTTTAATCCTGGATGGCATGAAGCGCTTGCTATGCGAAATCTCTTAATTACTTCAGAAGCAGTAGCTAGAGCAGCACACCTTAGAACAGAAAGTAGAGGAGCACATACAAGAGATGATTTTAGAGATGAAAGTGAGGAGTGGTATCAGTATAATATCATCAGCAAAAAAGGAGAGGACGGAACTATGCAAGTGATTAAAGAAAGAAGAAAAGATCCAGATCCGGAATTGGAAAGAATTGCAAATGCAAAGCTAGAAGATTTGGAAGCAGAAGTTGCTGAAGAAAGAAAATCATAATTATGGGGAATCGTAAATTCAAAATATACAGAGGAGACAACACTAAAGGAGAGTTGGTTGATTATAATTGTGATATAACTGAAGGTATGGTAGTTCTGGATGCAATGCACAGAATTCAGGCAGATGATGCAAATGATATGGCTTGCAGATGGAATTGTAAAGCAGGAAAGTGTGGATCTTGTAGTGTGGAAATTAATGGGAGACCAAAATTGGCTTGCATGACAAGGATGAATGAATATGATCCTGACGAGACTATTATGATTACTCCTTTAAAAGCATTTCCAATTATAAAAGATACAGTAACAGATGTAAGTTGGAATTATAAACAAAACAAAAGAATAAAGCCCTTTTCACCAGCACAAAATAAAAAAAATACAGAAAAGGGATTGTTAATGCAACAAGTAGATGTGGAAAGAACACAGCACTTTAGAAAATGTATTGAATGTTATTTGTGCCAGAATGTTTGCCATGTTATTAGAGATCAGGGAGCTCAAGATAAATTTGTTGGTCCAAGATTTATGATTCGTCTTGCTAGTTTGGAAATGCATCCTATGGATGATGCTGATAGAATTCCAGCTATTAAGGAAGATTATGGATCTGGGATGTGTAATATTACAAGATGTTGCACAGAAGTATGCCCTGAAGATATTCAAATTACAGATGACGGTATTATTCCACTTAAAGAAAGAGTAGTGGACAGATATTTTGATCCTTTTATGATTTTATTCAGGAAAATTTTCAAAAAATAGAGAAAATTTATTTCTATCTTCATATTAGTAAATAGGTTCGAATCCTGCTACCCCGACTTTTTTTATTTTTATTTCCCAAGAATTTTATATATTATTGTAGAATGAAAAAATTGATTTTTTCAATTAGTATTTTTCTAGCAAATGTAATTTACGCTTCCTTTCCAGTAAATAATATTAGCAATAATCATTATAATCACTCAGAATCAGCGACTCACACTCAATTTATTGAAGGAGAAGAAGTAATATGGTTTATTTTTATTCTGTGGTTGTTACCGATAGTAATATTATTTTTTAAATCTACTAAAACTGATGATATTAAAAAAAAGAAGAAATTATCTAAAATAATAAGATATCTGTTATTTATTCCACTTGCTCTATTTGTAATATTATTGATTTTTCTTTTTATTTTATTGCTTAATTGGGAGCCTATAAGGTTCTCTTATTCTAACTAGAGAAGTGAGTGTAGGTTATAATCCTGCTACCCCGACTTTTTTCTTTATTATATTTCCCATAATATTTCTGTAAGTTTGCTTTATGAAAAATCTTAACATAACACTCATCCAATCTTCACTTTTTTGGGAAGATGTAGATAAAAACCTTTCTCATTTTGAAGAGATAATTTCCAAAATTTCGGAAACGGATATTATTTTACTTCCAGAAATGTTCAATACTGCTTTTTGTCCTCAGTCCAATCACTTATCAGAAAAAATGGATGGTAAAACAATTAATTGGATGCAAGAAATTTCCAAACAAAAAAATTGTGCTATCGCCGGCACTTTAATGATAACGGAAAATAAAAAAGTTTTTAATCGTCTGGTTTGGATTTCTGCAAGCGGGGAAATACATACTTACGACAAACATCATTTATTCTCACTTATTAAAGAAGAAAGATACATCAGTAAAGGAAAAGGAAGATTGATTGTGGAAGAAGAAGGTTGGAAAATCTGTCTACTTATTTGTTACGATTTGCGTTTCCCAGTTTTTAGTAGAAATGATGTGGACTATGATGTACTAATCTACTTAGCTAATTGGCCTATAAAACGGATTGATGCTTGGGATACACTTTTAAAAGCTCGATCTATAGAAAATCAATGCTATACAATTGGCGTAAACAGAATAGGAGAAGATGGAAACGGATTTCATTTTAATGGGCATTCAGCAGTATTTGATGCTTTTGGAAAAGAAGTATTATCATCTACCGAAAATAAAGAAGAGGTTTTACAAATTGAAATCAGTTTAGATGATTTAAAACTAAAAAGAAGACAAATGAATTTCTTACAAGATAGAGATAAATTTACTCTACAATAAACCAGTCTAATTCTAAATCCCAGTTAGATCGAATGGTGATTTTTTCGTAGTAATGGTATGATTTTTCTGCTTGTTTCTTTTCCATAAAACCTCCTGTATCCCAATATCCATTTTCATTTTCATCCTGAAAAGCTCTGATAGTATATTCTCCTGTTTTTATATTTTTCAATCTAAAATCAGTTGTATTTTTAAAAATTTCTTGAAGGATTACTTTGTTCCCCTTCATTAATTGAACTATAATATTTCCACTAAAATCAGATTTTAAAGTAAGGTTTCCACCTTCCGTTTTTATTGTGTCTTTTACTATTTCGGTTGAATCAATTTTGTATAACGGATTAAAAGTAAATAAATCAATTGTAGTATCTGCGCCTGCAACAATTACTTTATCCGAGAATGAAATTATTTCATCTTCATGATAAGTATAATCATCCCCTGAAAGAGAAACTACTTTATAACTTCCATCAATTATATTATTGAAAACAAAATATCCACTTGCAGATTTACTCACATAATTAGGTGTAGTTTTAAATACTAATGAATCTGGAATTTCTGAGTTATACAATAAAATCCAATGGTCTTTTTCATCTTCATTTATAAGGGAATTCTGTAGAAAAACTTCTAAAGGATGTAAGTTTATTTCTTTGTTAAAAGTATAAATCTCATCAATAAATTCGGTTAAAATATTACCTTCCGTAAGGTCTTTAATGCAGTTGCCAAAACTAACTTCATAATGTAAATTAGGAGAAATGGAGTCCTTAATAATTATCTCTAATACATTTCCCTTAATTTTGTGAGAAACTCCATTTAAAGGAGGTGAAATATAGAAATTCCCAACAAACTTATGTTCCTGAATTCTCTCATCAAACACATAAGTCAGTTTACTTTCATGTTTTTTATTTTTTATAATTTGATGAAAGTGTTCAATACAATTTGGTGCTTCTTTATCTTTTGATCCCCCAGTAGGAGCAACCATATTAGCACAACTACTAAAAATAAAAAGAGTAAAAATATAGAAGTATAATTTCATGTCAGCAAATATAACATTAAGCAATTGCAATCGTAACAACACTAACTTTAATTCCTTCAATTTGTTGCAGTGTTGTAATACAAGATTCCAAAGTAGATCCGGTCGTTACTACATCATCAATTAATAAAACATGTTTGTATTTTGGAGTTTCTTCATTTCCAATTTGGAATACTTCTCCAACATTTTCCCATCTACTGTATTTATTCTTTTTGGTTTGAGATTCGGTATCCACTGTTCTTGTTAATATTTTTGTATCAACCTCTATATCTAATATTTCTTGAATTCCTTTTGCAATACACATACTTTGATTGTATCCTCTTAACTTCTCCTTTTTTGGGTGAAGAGGAACAGGAAGTATATAGTCAATATTTTTAAGGAATTCACAATCTTCTATTTCGTATCCAATTTGTTTCCCTAAATAAATCCCTACTTCTTGGTTTTCTTCATATTTCAAAGCATGAATCATTTTTTGTAATGGACTATCTTTTACAAATTCGTACAAAGCAGCAGCATGATTTAGTTGAACTTTTCCCCATAAAAGTTTTTGTAGATTATTTTCCTTCTTCTGAAAGTGATTTGTTTTTGGAATATGAAACTGACAAACAGTGCAAATGCATTGTTCATGTTTAAGTAGAGAATGGTTGCATCCTAAACAAATTTTAGGATAGATTAGAGAAATAAAATCATCAAAAAGGGAAGTAATCCACATAAATTAGCATAAAAAAGAGATCTTAAAAAGATCTCTTCATTATTGTTTTATCCACATTTACTGTATCCACAGTTTACACATTTCAGACATCCTTCAGAATAAATTAAACCTTCAGTTTCACATTCTGAACAGGTATGATCGTCTGCTTTAGTTCCATCAGGAATAAATGTTTTAAGTGTTCTTACAACACCAGATTTCCAAGTATTAATATTTTCGTCATAAAGGTTCATCTTTCCGATTAAGTCCACAACATATTGTATTGGCATTCCGTGACGTAATACCCCCGAAATTAATTTTGCATAGTTCCAAAATTCTTTGTCAAAAGAACGAGAAAGTCCACCAAAAGTAACTTTATACCCTTCTTTATCTTCATATTGGAAATCGTACTGACTTGTTCCGTCTTTTCTTTTGTTTTTTACTACCCAACCGTATTCTACTCCTTTTGGTAAAACAAATACATCTTCAATTTTACCAGTAAAAATTTCGTAAGGTCTTCCGTTTAACAAACCAACTACTGCCATCCATTTTTCCTTATTGTTCTGGAAACGGATTACTTTTGCATCTAATCTTTTCGGACGAGATGGAGCGTGATTTACAGTGAAGTCAGAGTTCGATTCCTCAATTCCTCCCTTATCATCTGTAGCAACCAATACTCCAGATCTTGATCCATCTCTGTAAACAGTAATTCCTTTTAATCCTTTTTTCCAAGATTCCAAGTAAATATTACTTACTTCTTCTTCAGTTACATCTGATGGAAGGTTGACAGTAGAGCTGATAGAATGTGTTACATACTTTTGTACTACAGCTTGCATTTTCACTCTTTGTTCCCAATTAATTTCTGGAGCTGTTGAACCATTATAAGGACTTTTTGCCGCATTCGTTTCTCCAGTTACTTCCATCCATTTTTTCAGATTGTGATGGTAAACTGTAAACTCTTGCCACTTGTCTCCCATATCATCAATAAAGTCTACTTTTTCTTCCGTATCTCTATCGTTTAATTTTCTTCTTCTCTTGTAGTCCGTCATAAATACAGGCTCAATTCCTGAGGAAGTTTGAGCTAACATACTAAGTGTCCCTGTAGGAGCTACTGTACTGATAGAAATATTTCGTCTTCCAAATTTCATCATTCTTTCGTAAACTTCCGGTAGTTCTACCTTTAACATTTGTACAAATTCTGAAGTTTCCTCAATATCTTTATTGAATCCAACAAAAGAACCTCTTTCTAACGACATGTCAATAGAACAATCAAATTCTGCTCTACATTTCTCTCTCATCATATTTTCAATAAATTCGATTGATTCATCAGAATCATATTTATATCCAAGAGCGGCAACCATATCTGCAAGTGCTGTAAATCCTAATCCTGTTCTTCTACCTTCTTTCCCTGTTTTTAGTAGTAATTCCCAAGTTTCTTTCTCTACCATTTTGATGCTTTCTGGTTCTTCATCACTATCTACTTTCTTTAATATTCTTTCAATCGCTTCTACTTCCAAATCTACTAAATCATCCATCAACCTCTGTCCTTCATAAGTAGCTTGATAGAATTTATTCATATTGAATTTAGCTTGTGGAGTAAATGGTTCTTCAACAAATTTAAATAGGTTTAAAGCAATTAATCTACAGCTATCACCCCCTTGCATTGCAATTTCTGAACAAGGGTTTGTAGATGTATTTTCATATCCTGGGTAAACAGAAGAAGTAGAGTACCAATGTTGTCTGTCCCAGTAAATTAACCCAGGTTCAGCTGTGTTGTGAGCACATTGTATAATAGTGTTCCAAAGATCTCTAGCTTGTATTGTTTTTGTAAATTTTGGATCGTCAGAATCAATTGGCCATTTATGTGTGTATTCTGTATTATTATCTACCGCTTTCATAAATTCATCTGAAAGTCTTAAAGAAATATTTGCTCCTGTTACTTGAGATAAGTCTTGTTTTATAGTTGTAAAAGCTTCCACATCAGGATGAGCAATATCCATAGACAGCATTAACGCTCCTCTTCTTCCGTTCTGAGCTACTTCTCTAGTTGTGTGAGAAAATCTTTTCATAAATGAAACGGCTCCAGAAGTAGATCCTGCAGCATTTGAAACATGAGAACCGGATGGTCTTAAGTTAGAAATATCGACTCCAACTCCACATCTTCTTTTAAATAATTGTGCTAACTGCTGATCTGTATAAAATACTCCACCATACGAATCGTGCATTTCTGGGACAACAATACAATTGGATAAAGAGGCGATTTTGTAGGTATTTCCTAAAGAACTCATCACACTTCCTTGTGGAATGATGTAACCAAAATTTTCAAATAAATCAAAGATTCTACCTTCAGTTAAGTGTTCTCTTTTTTGTCCGTATTCCGAAAGGAATTTAGCACTTCCGTTTAAGTTATATTTTAATTTATAATCCGCTTCAATCCTTCCGAATTCTCTGGACATCCTTCTGTGCATATCCTCAGGAGATTGCTCTACAAAATTTTCTTCAAAGTCCTTCATTGCATATTTATTCATCCATGTAGTAGCAGCTAATTCGTCACCATTAAAATATTTAATACTAGCGGCCAAAACCTCATTATAAGTATAGGTTTTCACTTTTTGTTCTTTTAGTAATTCTGTATTTGTCTCTTTTGTTATTGCCATAATTATTGTTCTTGATTAAGCGTTATATTTTGTCCTTTAATTTTAATGTTTACAATTTTAAAAATATATTCCCTCATATTACACACTTATGTTTTCAATTACTAACATTTTTTTTAACAAAATAAGTGAAAATTTTGTTACTAGATTATAATGAAAATTCAGAATTATTTAGGAAAATATAAGTGGTTGAAATTCAGTAAAATGAATTTTCAACTAAAAATAAAAGGATTTTTTTAATTATAAGTTTTTAACAATTATGATAAAACAGAATTTAAAATACTATCAAACAAAATCTTTCCATCAGTGTTTTTTAATTCGATATCAGCCGCTCTTTCGGGATGAGGCATCATTCCAAAAACATTACGGTTTTTATTACACACTCCAGCAATGTTTAATAGAGATCCATTTGGATTTGATTCATCATTTATTTCCCCATTTTCATCACAGTATTTAAAAAGAATTTGATCATTATTTTTTAGTTCCTCCAATGTTTTTTCATTAGCATGAAATCTCCCCTCACCATGAGCAATAGGTATTTTTATTGCATTATCGGCATACTGATTTGTAACCAAAGTATTTTTTGTAATTGTTTTAAGATGAATATTTTTACAAATAAATTTATGATTTGTGTTGTGTAAAAGAGCTCCAGGTAAAATCCCAGATTCGCATAAAATTTGGAACCCATTGCAAATACCCATCACATATCCTCCATTATTTGCGTGATCCACAACTTTCCCCATAATAGGAGAATAGTTTGCAATTGCTCCAGAACGTAAATAATCACCAAAAGAAAATCCTCCTGGGAGAATGATAAAATCACAATTTTGTAAATCGGTATCTTTGTGCCAAAGTTTTACAACTTCTTTTTTCATTATGTTTTCTAAAACATAAACCATGTCCATATCACAATTTGATCCTGGGAAAATAACTACTCCAAATTTCATATTATAAGTTTTTAATAGTTTGCAAAATTACATATTAAATCATTGACACACGATAAAAAATAGAACTAAAAAGTAAAAGTAAAAATAGAAATTCACTTATTTTAGAATACTTAAAATAGACAAAGAAATTTGAAATAATGATGCTCAGAGGGCAAATAATTAAAAATACAGATTCGGAATTTTTACTGAAAAGAAAAATAAGAACACTAAATAATAAGTAGAATGAAATCAGAAAAAATGATGATCTTGAGCGAATACTTTTTTTATATATCCATAAAAACAATTCGAGTACCGACCTTAATATTATGATACCTAAAACAGAAAACCATAGAATTTCACTGATACTAAAATCGGGTATTTTTAATAAATTGAATTGAAATTCTAACTCAATATTTGGCATTAAAAGAGTGTCATTATTCATAGATTGATAGGTCCACAAGAATAAATAGGGAACAATAATAGCGACTAAAGAAATGACAAAACACCTCCAATCAATATTCCCGAAAATAATTAACGCAATAATAATGAGTGGAAAAAGCAACAGAATATTTGGGAAAAATATAGAAATAATGGAAAGAATCATTGATGAGTTAAATGCTAATGAAAAAGGTTTTTTCTTTTTAAACATTTCCAAAAGACTATAGAGAAAATAGAGTAAGCCAAACGAAAAAACAACCATTTGTAAGTTATTGATAAAAGGAGTTGTAAGTAGCAAATAAACCATTCCAACTACAAAATTTGGCTTTTTTATTACATCTTTTTCGTAAATTAAATTATTGAGACCAATACAGTGGAAAGTAGTAATTAAAAATACAGAAAATAAAATAAGAAAGGGATATAAAACATTATTCGTTTCAATATTTTGGAACTCTTTTGTAAAAAAAATAAGAGTAAAAAAAATGATACTAAAGATTAAAAAAATGACTATTAAATAGCTATGACTATTTTTTAAGGATTTTAGAATCATTGTATGTTAAAAATATTTAGTTTTGCCCTAATTATAAAACAATTAAAAATGAACAACTTTTTTTACGCAATTGGCGCCTTTTTTGAATCTATATTTGAATTTATGCCTGCTTTTGGAAATGCTCTGAACTACTTCTTTATGTTGGTCATCTTCATTTTCCTTATTGTTTGGACTAGTAAAATGGTTAAACACAAAAAAAACGGAGAAGAACACTCTTCATCATAAGTCAAATCCAATATCTTTTCTGTAGTATTTCCCTTCAAAATTTATCTTTTCTGCATTTTTGAAAGATTTATTTACTGCCTCATTTATATCTTTACCAAAAGAGGTGATTGCTAAAACTCTACCTCCATTTGTTACAACTTTATCCCCATCATTTTTAGTCCCAGAATGGAAAAGTAAGCTGTCTTCTACATCTTCAAATCCACTCATTTTTTTTCCTTTCTCATAGCTTTCAGGATATCCTCCAGAAACCATCATTACTGTTGCGGCCACTTCTTCTGAAATATCAAAATCAATTTCTGAGAAGGAACCATTTCCTATCCCTCTAAATAAGTTTAATAAATCTGATTTTATTCTAGGGATTACCACTTCTGTTTCTGGATCTCCCATTCTCACATTGTATTCAATTACTTTCGGATTTCCGTTTTCCACCATTAATCCGATAAAAATAAATCCTTTGTAATCAATATCCTCTTCTACCAATCCTTTTATGGTTGGTTTTATAATTTCTCTTTCTAATTTTTCTATGAAAAATCTATCCGCAAATGGAACAGGAGAAATGGCCCCCATTCCACCAGTATTTAGTCCTTTGTCTCCTTCTCCGATTCTCTTATAATCTTTTGCAGAAGGAAGAATTTTGTATGAGATACCATCTGTTAATACAAATACAGAAAGTTCGATTCCTTTAAGATGTTCTTCAATTACTACTTTGCTACTTGCGTCCCCAAATTTAGCGTCCCCAAGCATTTCTTTTAAAGAGATTTTCGCTTCTTTCAATGTTTCCGGAATTAATACTCCTTTTCCTGCTGCTAGTCCATCTGCTTTTAAAACATAAGGAGGAGAAAGAGTTTCTAAAAATTGGTTGCCCTCCTCTAAAGTATCTTTTGTGAAGCTTTGGTAAGCAGCTGTTGGGATACCATATTTTACCATAAATTCTTTGGAGAATTCTTTACTCCCTTCTAATTGAGCTCCTTTTTTAGAGGGGCCAATTACAGTAATGTGCTGTATTTTTTCGTCTTCCTGAAAAAAGTCATATATCCCATTTACCAATGGATCTTCCGGTCCAACAATAAGTAAATCAATTTCTTCTGAAAGACACAAATCTTTTATTTTGTCAAAATCATTTACACCTATTTCTATATTGGTTCCTATCTGAGCGGTGCCCGCATTTCCAGGGGCTACTAATAATTTTTTACACAAACTTGATTGGGATACTTTCCATGCAAAAGCATGTTCTCTTCCTCCGCTTCCTAATATTAATACATTCATTATTCTTCCATTGATTTTAGTATTTCTTCTGTTAAATTCATATTATGAAATACTTGTTGAACATCATCATCTTCCTCTAATTTATCTAAAAGTTTTACTACTAATTTTGCATCTTCTGCAGAAATGGTTTTAGTGTTATTCGGTATTCTTTGTAGCTCCGAATTCTGAATTTCAATTTCTAACCCTTCCAAGCATTTTTGCATATTACTGAAGTCTGGAAAATTGCAATATACTGTAATTGCTTCTTCATCTACTTCTAATTCTTCTAGCCCTCCCTCAATTAATTCCATTTCTAATTCCTCTAAATCCATAGTGATTTGATTTATCTCAATTGTAAACACACCTTTCCTGTCAAAGATGAATTCTAAAGAACCATTTGTTCCTAAGTTTCCTTCACACTTACTAAAATAAGAACGAACATTTGCCACAGTTCGGTTGTTGTTGTCTGTAGTGCAATCTGCAAAAACTGCAATTCCATGAGGAGCGTATCCCTCTAAAGTCATTTCTACATAGTTAGCCGCATCTGCACCACTTGCTTTTTTAATGGATCTTTCTACATTGTCCTTTGGCATGTTAGCAGCTTTTGCATTCTGCATAACTTGCCTCAATCTAGAATTAGAATCTGGTTCTGGGCCACCTTCCTTTACAGCCATTACAATTTCTTTTCCAATTCTGGAAAACGCTTTGGACATTGCCGACCAACGCTTCATTTTTCTTGCTTTTCTGAATTCAAATGCTCTTCCCATATCTTTATTTTTTATTCATCAAGTTTTAATACTGCCATAAATGCTTTTTGAGGGATTTCTACATTACCAACTTGCTTCATTCGTTTTTTCCCTTTCTTTTGCTTTTCAAGAAGTTTTCTCTTTCTAGATATGTCTCCTCCATAACATTTTGCGGTTACATCTTTTCTGAGAGCTTTTATTGTTTCCCTACTTATAATTTTTGCTCCAATTGCAGATTGTACCGCAATATCAAATTGTTGTCGTGGGATTAATTCCTTCAATTTAACACATATCTTTCTCCCTAAATTTTGCGCGTTATTTCTGTGTATTAACGCTGAAAGCGCATCTACCCCTTCACCATTTAATAATATATCCAACTTAATTAAATCAGATTGTCTATATTCGGATGATTGATAATCAAATGATGCATACCCTCTAGAAACTGATTTTAATTTGTCATAAAAGTCGAATACAATTTCTCCCAATGGCATGTTGAAAGAAAGTTCCACTCTATCGGTAGTTAAATATACCTGATTTGTAAGTTCTCCTCTTTTATCAATACACAAATTCATAATTGTACCAACATATTCTGCTTTTGTAATAATCTGTGCTTTTATATAAGGTTCTTCTACATAATCCAATGTGCTTGGATCTGGGAAATCAGTAGGATTATGAACCTCAATTTTTGCACCAGCAGTTGTGTACGCCTTATATGATACATTGGGAACAGTTGTAATAACAATCATGTCAAATTCTCTTTCTAATCTTTCTTGAATTATTTCCATGTGTAACATTCCTAAGAATCCACATCTAAATCCGAAACCAAGTGCAACGGAAGATTCTGGTTCGAAAGTTAAAGAAGCATCATTCAATTGAAGTTTCTCCATTGATTTTCGGAGCTCTTCATAATCTTCAGTATCTACAGGATAAATACCAGCAAAAACCATCGGTTTTACATCCTCAAACCCTTGTATTGCTTCTGTAGATGGATTATCTTTTGTGGTGATAGTATCTCCAACTTTTACGTCTTTAGCATCTTTTATCCCAGAAATAATATAACCTACTTCCCCAGAACTAAGTTTGTTTTTAGGTTCTTGTTTAAACTTTAAAACACCAATTTCATCTGCAAAATATTCCTTCCCAGTTGCCATAAATTTTACTTTCTCCCCCTTTTTTAGTTCCCCATTTATAATTTTGAAATAGGCTTCAATACCTCTAAAAGAATTATAAACTGAATCAAAAATCATGGCTTGAAGTGGATCTTCCGGATTTCCTTCAGGAGAAGGGACTCTGTCTACAATTGCTTCTAAAATATTATCAATTCCCTGTCCAGTTTTGGCAGAAGCAGGAATAATATCTTCATCATTACAGCCAATCAAATCAATAATCTGATCTTTTACTACTTCCGGGTCAGCAGAAGGCAAGTCAATTTTGTTGAGTACAGGAATAATCTCCAAGTCGTTTTCCAAGGCTAAATATAAATTAGAAATAGTTTGCGCCTGAATTCCTTGTGCAGCATCTACAATTAAAAGAGCTCCTTCACAAGCTGCAATGGAACGAGAAACTTCATAAGAAAAATCTACATGGCCTGGCGTATCAATTAAATTTAGAATATAATTTTTACCATTAAGAGAATATTCCATTTGTATTGCATGACTTTTTATTGTAATTCCTCTTTCTCTCTCCAAATCCATACTATCTAACAATTGATCTTGTGACTCCCTTTCAGTAACTGTTGCAGTTAATTCCAAAAGCCTGTCGGCAAGAGTACTCTTTCCATGGTCGATATGTGCAATTATGCAAAAATTTCTAATATTTTTCATAAGTATGCGAAAATACATTTTTTCGTGCAAATAGATAATGATTGTTGCTATCAAAAAAATGATTAGTATTGCAAAACAAGAAATGCAAAAAGATCCCAAAATAATAAAACCAAGGGTACAAAGAAAAAGGCATATAGCAAAAACTATAACTTGGAGAATTATTGGATCAATTGATACATGGGTAATAGGATATATTATTATTAAGTTTTTTAGTGACGGAGAACTGACAAATAAAAAAGCTATTGAAGCTGCTTCTTATATTACTGGTCTTGAACTGATTACAAAAACTATTTTCTATTATTTTCATGAAAGAATATGGTATGGGTTAAATTGGATATCAGATAACCAAAAATTAAGGCACATAATAAAAACTATCAGCTGGAGATTAGTTGGAGCAATTGATACTATTTTACTTGTATTCATAATATATTATTATCTATTTAATACTGTTGAGGGAGCTTCTGAAGTAGCTCTTTCTATTTTTTCAATTGAAATAATAACAAAAATGGTATTATATTATTTGCATGAAAGAGTTTGGTTTACTTCTAATTATGGAGTAATAAAACTAACAGATTAATAATTATTCATCTTTTTTGTATATATAATTGATGTCTATATCTTTTCTTTCTTGTTCAAGTTCTTCTTCCAATTCATAATTATATTTTTTTGCTTGGGGCCCTTTATCCCTGAAAAGAATCGCAATAATCAAACCAGCAATTGCACCTGAAAGATGTGCTGTTTGAGAAATATTATCTTGTTCAATTTCAATTATCCCCCACAAATTAAAGAAATTAAGAAATATTACTAAAAAAGATAGCATTGCTAATCTGGGCTGTTTCTTAATAAATCCACTAACCAAAACAAAGGAACCTAAAGCATAAACAACTCCACTCGCTCCAATTACTGGATTTGACTCTCCCAAAAACCAAAATATTATTCCACTTAATATATAAGATAAAAAGAAAACACGATTTGAGATTTCTTTATAAACAGATGAAATAATACCACCTAAAATTATTATTGGATAGCTATTATTTAATAAATGACTAGAATCAGCATGAATAAAAGGAAAAGTAAAAATGTTTAGAATCTTTTCTGTACTCCAAGGAACTATACTAAATCCTGACAATGTACTATCAGAAATAAGTTCATATCCTTTTACAAACCAAATTGCAAAAACGAACAAAATAGGAATAAACATTACATTAATAATATGTGATAAATTCTTTTTCATTTTAACATATTTTCTGACGATAAAATTATAGTTTTACATACAATTATGACGCAGAAAAACAAACTATTTTTACTAGATGCTTATGCGCTTATTTACAGAGCGTATTTTGCCTTTGCAAAAAACCCAAGAATAAACTCAAAAGGATTAGATACTTCCGCAATTTTCGGATTTACAAATACTATTGTAGAAGTTATCCGAAAAGAAAAACCAACTCATATTGCAGTTTGTTTTGATAGGAGTAAACCGACTTTCAGACATGAAGAATTTAAGGAATATAAAGCACATAGAGAACCAACTCCTGATGGAATAATTTCGGCAAAACCATATATCGATAGACTATTGGATGCTATGAATATTCCAAGAATATACATGGATGGATATGAGGCAGATGATGTTATTGGCACCCTTGCAAAAAAGGCGGAAAAGGAAGATTTTCAGGTTTATATGATGACTTCCGATAAAGATTTTGCACAATTAGTTTCTGAAAATATTTTTATGTACAGACCAGGAAATAAGTGGAGTCCTACAGAAACTTGGGGGATAAAAGAGGTTTTAGAGAAATTTCAAATACAAAAAGTAACGCAAGTAATCGATTTTTTAGGAATGATGGGAGATGCGGTAGACAACATCCCTGGACTACCTGGTGTTGGCAAGAAAACAGCTCAGAAATTTATTGCTCAATATGGGTCAATGGAAGGGTTATTGGCAAATACACATGAGATAAAAGGGAAATTGAGAGAAAAAGTAGAAGGAGCAAAAGAATTAGGTATTCTCTCAAAAAAACTAGCTACTATTGAAATTCATGTTCCGGTAGAATTAGAAACGGAAAAGTTAGAATTTTCGGAGTTTAATATAGAGGGAATTAAAGAATTATTTGAGGAATTAGAATTCAAAACTATCTTGCAAAGGGTATTATCTATTTCTAATTCAACTCCTGTAGAAGTTGATCAAACAAAAGAAGAAGTTACCGAAAAGGAGGAATCTTCATCAAATGGGCAATTAGATATGTTTTCTTTAAATTCTGATAGTCAAAAAGAAAAGGGGGAAATAAAAAAGGATTACAAAAAGATAGTTGATGTTTCTAATTTATATTCTGAAATTCAAAAGAAGGGAAAATGTTCTTTTCAGTTGCTTTGTAATTCTCTTTCTAGTTTTAATGAAAAAATTATTGGGATTTCTTTCTGCTCCGAAAAGGATAAATCGGTTTATCTTTCTTTTTCAGAAAGTGTTTTGGATTTGTTAAATAAAGTATTTCAGAATTCGGATATTTTAAAAATTGGCTTTGATATAAAAGATCAGATTAAAATCTTATCACAACACAATGTAAATGAAATAGAAAATGTTTTTGATGTTTCAGTGGCTCATTATTTGTTGCAACCAGATATGAGGCATGATATTGAAATCTTGTCGGAAAACTACTTAAAATATACTAGTTTAGAGATTTCATCTCTTCTAGGAAGAGGGAAACAGAAAAGAAGAATATCAGAATTGTCGGAGGATAAGCAGCTCTTTTATTGCTCTGAACTTGCAGATATTCAGTTGCAACTTTCTGAAATATTTACAGATGAATTAAAAGAACTAAAGTTGTTTGAATTGTTCCAAAATATAGAAATGCCTTTACTAAAAGTATTGGGGAAAATGGAATTAGAGGGGATCAATTTGGATGTGAAAATGTTACAAAAATTCTCTGTAGAATTGGCAGATGAAATTAAAGAATTAGAACAAAAAATATTTAGTATTTCGGGAGAGGAATTTAATATTGCATCTCCAAAACAAATGGGAGAAATATTATTTGATAAGATGCAAATAAGTGAGAAAGCAAAGAGAACCAAATCCGGACAATATTCTACTTCTGAAGAAACTTTGAGTAAGTTAAAAGGAGATCACCCAATTATTGATTTAATTTTGGAATATAGAGGATTGCAAAAATTACTTTCTACATATGTAAATGCATTGCCCTTGTTAATTAATGAAAATAGTGGTAAAATCCATACTACCTTTAATCAGTCGGTTGCAGCTACAGGAAGATTAAGTTCCGTAAACCCGAATTTACAAAACATCCCAATCCGAACTGAAAAGGGTAAGAAAATGAGGGAATCTTTCATCCCAAGAAATGATGATTTTGAAATATTGGCTGCTGATTATTCTCAAATTGAACTTAGGATTATGGCGGCATTAAGTGAAGATGAATCCATGTTGAAAGCATTTAATAATGGAGAAGATATTCATTCTGCAACAGCTGCTAAGGTTTATAAAGTAGAAGAGAAGGATGTTACAAGAGAAATGCGTTCTCATGCAAAAATGGTAAATTTCGGAATTATATATGGAATTTCTGCTTTCGGACTTTCTCAAAGATTAGGGATAAAACGAAATGAAGCTGCTGAGATAATTGAGAACTATTTTATAGAGTTTCCAAAGGTAAAGGAATACATGGATAAGAGTATTTTAAAGGCAAGAGAAAATGAATTTGTAGAAACTATTTTAGGAAGAAGAAGATATCTGAAAGAAATTAATTCCAGAAATGGTATGATGCGTTATTTTGCGGAAAGAAATGCGATAAATGCTCCTATTCAAGGTTCAGCAGCAGATATTATTAAAAAGGCAATGATTGATGTGCAACAGGAAATGGAAAATCAGAATCTGGAATCCAGAATGTTATTGCAAGTGCATGATGAATTAGTATTCGATATGAAAAAATCAGAAAAAGAAATTTTGATGAAAATAGTGAAAGAGAAGATGGAACAAACTATAAAATTAGATGTTCCTTTAGTGTTAGATATGGGAATGGGAGAAAATTGGTTAGAAGCTCACTAATCTTGTTTTCTAATAAAAAGTATATATAATAAAACAAAAGCGATAACTCCAATAAATGCACTTCCGGCATTTTTAATATTCCCAACAGGATCCCACCCTAATAGGGTTTCATCAATTAATAATTGAACAATAACCCCCAAACATAGTATTGATATAGCAGTAGCGATTACTTCTGTAAGAAACTTTCTGATTTTTGTGAGTGTTTTTTCCATTTTACTTAATTTAGATTGATGTCAAAATTACAAATTAAAATAAAATAGCCCTTAAAATTTAAGGGCTATTTTATTAAATCTTAGTATAAATGATTATTTAGTAATTAAACTCCAAACAATCATTAATCCAATTAGTCCAATAACTCCTCCTCCAGCAAAATCAGCAACTACTGCAGAAATGTTACTAATAACATTAATACCAGCAATTGATCCTGGCCCAAAAAGGAAGTCAGCTACAATTGAAAGAGCTAGTAATCCCATGATTAATCCAGCTAGACCTTTAAAAAAGTCATTAAAATACTTAAATACTTTGTCCATAATAAAAATAAATTTTGGTTAATATTACCCCAAACATACGAACATATTTAGGTTCAACTAATATTTCTTATATATTTTCTTTTAAAATACGCTTTTATCTATCCTTTCAGATAATTAAACATTAGTAAATTTGTAATATACAGGATATCAGTGATATATGTGTTTTATACGATTCATATATAACGATTATATAGTGTTGTTATAAACATAAAAATGTTAAAAATTAGGATATCCTCTAAGATACTGAAAAACAGAAAGATAGTGTCAATTATAATCCGTTTTTGTTAATTTACATGTCTAATAATCAGAAATCTCTTAAAGAGACAATTGTTGATGAAAAATTGTATGAATTTTCAATGATTTTGTAAATTTTTAATGAAACTGATTTTGGAGATAATAGCTCGTTATTGATAAAATAATTCACAAATTTTTGATGTAAAGGGAATGAATTTTCATCAGAATTACGGATTTCTAATTGTATATCAGTATCAACTACTCCTGGAGAAACAGAAAATATGCTTAACTTTTTATGGTTTTCTTCTTTAAGAGATAAACTTAACATATCCAATCCGCTTTTTGTAATGCAATATGTACTCCATGAAGGAATTGCATTTTTGGCCGCACCGGAACTAATATTAATGATTAATTTTTCTGTATTAGGATATTGTTTTATCAACTGATTACATAAAATGGTAGGAGAAATTAAATTCAGATTTATTTCTTCACAAATTCTAGTATTGTTTCTTTTCCCTAAAGGGATTATTTCTCCAATAGTTGCAGCATTATTAATAAGGAGGATTTTGTCAACTTCTTCTATTTTTGGGAAATCAAAATGTTCAATCTTTTTGGCATCAGAAAAATCTGTTTTTACAAATGTAAAATTTTCATTATTGATTGTATTACTTCTAGAAAATCCGTAAACAATATAATTTTCAGATAAAAGAAGTTTCGCAATACTTTCCCCAATTCCTTTTGAAGTTCCGCTTATAAAAGCAACATTTTTCATTTTACAATGAATCTAATGCCATTTTAAGGTCATTTACCAAATCTTCAATATCTTCAACACCAACACTTAACCTGATAAGTGTGTCTACCACTCCTGTTTTTTCTCTTACTTCTTTCGGAATTGCAGCATGTGTCATAGAGGCGGGATGTCCAATTAAAGACTCTACACCTCCTAGGCTTTCTGCTAAAGTAAAGTAATGTGTTGTAGAAACTAATTTAATAGCGTCTTCTAATTTATTTCCCTTTAGGTTAAACGAAACCATTCCTCCAAAATCATCCATTTGTTTTTTTGCTATATCATGATTTGGGTGATCTTCTAATCCTGGCCAATACACATCTCCAACTTTAGGGTGAGTTTTTAAAAAATTAGCTATTACTTTTCCATTTTCGCAATGGCGTTGCATTCTTAAGTGTAGTGTTTTTATTCCTCTCAGCACCAAAAAACTATCCTGTGGCCCCGGAACAGCCCCACAAGAATTCTGAATAGCAAACAATCTTTCGGCTAATTTTTCGTCTTTACAAATTGCGGCTCCCATTACTACATCCGAATGGCCTCCCATATATTTTGTAAGGGAATGCATTATAATATCAGCTCCCATATCTAATGGTCGTTGTAAAAAAGGAGTAGCAAAAGTATTATCTACTACAAAAGTAAGATTATGTTTCTTTGAAATATGTCCTAATTTTTCAATATCAATAATATTTAACATTGGGTTGGTTGGAGTTTCTGCCCAAAGCATTTTTGTATTTTTGTTTATTAGAGATTCAATTTTTTCGGAATCATCCATACCTACAAAATGAAATTTTATTCCAAATGGCTCAAATATATTATTGAATATTCGGTAGGTTCCACCGTACAAATCATTTGTAGAAATTACTTCATCACCAGGTTTTAAAAGTTTGATAATAGAGTCAATCGCCGCTAATCCGCTTCCGAAGCATAGTCCAAATTTACCGTTTTCTAATGCTGCAAGATTTTGTTCTAATGCATTTCTGGTTGGATTTCCTGTTCTGGAATATTCATATCCTTTAAAATCTCCTGGGCTTGCTTGTTTATAGGTAGAAGTTTGATATATTGGAGTCATTACCGCTCCAGTAGTTGGATCGGCCTGCTGGCCAGCATGTATTGTTTTTGTTCCGAATTTCATTTGTTTTGATTTTTATCCATAAGCAAAACTATTAAAATTTGTAGTATTTAATTTTACTTTTGTAAAAAAATTATCTTTTGAATAAAATCGTTTTAGCGCACCTTTCCTTACTGGTAGCAAATTTAATTTATGCAATCAATTATACCCTTGCTAAAGATGTAATGCCGGATTATATAAAGCCTTCAGGATTTATTTTATTAAGAGTAATTGGGGCTTTGTTTTTATTTGCCCTGAGTTATTTCTTATTTATAAAAGAGAAAATAGAAAAGAAAGATATTATCCGATTTGCAATATGCGGACTTTTTGGAGTGGCAATTAATCAGTTGTTATTTTTTGAAGGATTGAATTTAACCACTCCCATAAATGCTGCTATTATCATGACTTCCAATCCTATTTTAGTAATTATTATGTCCTTATTAATTCTGAAAGAAAAGATAACTTTAAGGAAGGGATTGGGTATTATTTTAGGAATTGTAGGCGCATCTTCTTTAATATTAAACGGAGGTGATATTAATTTGTCTTCAGACGCTCAGATAGGCAATTTATTTATTTTTATAAACGCTACTAGTTATGGTCTGTATTTAGTTTTAGTAAAGCCTTTAATGAAAAAGTACAAACCTATTACGGTAATGTTTTATGTGTTTGCTTTCGGATTGTTATTGGTTTTTCCGTTTGGCATTGCAAATTTATACCAAGTAAACTGGAACGATATCCCAACGAATATATATTGGGAAATTTCTTTTGTAGTAGTTTGTACTACTTTTATTGCCTATTTATTTAATTCTTCCGCATTAAAGGAGTTGAGCCCAACAACAGTAAGTATTTACATTTATTTACAACCTATTTTAGCAACATTATTTGCTATTTTAAGGGAGAGTGATAGTTTGGATAAACAAAAAATTATCTCTTCTGCAATTATATTTTTAGGAGTTTATTTGGTAAGTGTTCGTTCTAAAAAGCAAAGTAAGCGGAAACTTTCCTAAATTTGCCAAAAACATAATAAGATGATTTTATCTATGACGGGCTACGGAAAGTCCGAACTTAACCTAACAAATGCTAACTTTACTATTGAAGTGAGGTCCTTAAACTCTAAGCAAATTGATGCTAATGTAAAGATGTCTTCTGTTTACAGAGACAAAGAAATAGGACTCAGAAAGCTACTGTCAGAAAAATTACAAAGAGGAAAAATTGAACTTTCTATTTGGAGAGAGAAGTCAGAATCCTCCTCTAATTACAAGATAAATACAGAAGCAGTTAAGCGGTATCATGAGCAAATATTACAATTGCAAAAGGATTTGGGATTAAAATGGAATATGTGGAGTTTTACTCCATTTAAAGCTAAATCCACTGATATTATCCCAGCTTTATTGAAAATGCCAGAAGCAATGATAAAAGGGGAAGAACAATCTAATGATAACGAATGGGATGAAATTCAGAAAGGGATAGAAAAAGCTATTGATAATTTACTACAATTCAGATTAGATGAAGGAAAAAAATTAGAAGAAGATATTAGTTCAAGAATAAATAAACTATCTTCACTTTTAAAAGAAATTGATCCTTTTGCAAAGGGAAGAATTGAGAAAGTAAAGAAAAGTTTATCAGATAAATTATCGGAAATTGATAGTAAGAATATTGATGAAAACAGGTTTGAACAAGAGCTCATCTACTATTTAGAAAAACAAGATATTACAGAAGAACAAGTAAGATTAGACGCGCACTTGAACTACTTTATTGAAACTATGAATACCGACTCTCCAAATGGAAAAAAATTAGGTTTTATTGGTCAAGAAATAGGTAGAGAAATAAATACTATTGGATCAAAATCGTCAGATGCAGAAATGCAAAAAATTGTAGTACAAATGAAGGATGAACTAGAGAAGATTAAGGAACAATTATTAAATATTTTGTAAGTGGGAAAGTTAATTGTAATATCAGCGCCATCCGGAGCCGGGAAAACTTCTATTGTACATCATTTACTTAAAAATATGGATGAACTATCTTTTTCGGTTTCAGCATGTAGTCGAGAAAAAAGAGAAAAGGAAACTCATGGAGAAGATTACTATTTTTTGGGTGTAGAGGGATTTCAACAGAAGATAAAAAAAGATGCTTTTTTGGAGTGGGAAGAGGTTTATGAAAATCAGTATTACGGAACTTTAAAATCAGAGATTGAGAGAATTTGGGAGGAAGGGAAAACTGTAATTTTTGATGTAGATGTAGTAGGAGGATTGAATATAAAAAAACAATACCCAATTGAATGTTTATCTATTTTTATTATGCCACCATCCGTAGAGGTTTTAGCAGAAAGATTAATTGGAAGAGATTCGGAGTCGGATGAAAGCTTACAGAAAAGGTTAGATAAAGCGGAGGTGGAAATTGCTCAAAATCAGGAATTTGATACAGTGATTTTAAATGATGATTTTGATATTGCATGTGAGGAAACACAGGAAGTAATTACTAATTTTATAAAATCCTAAAATGAAGATAGGACTGTTTTTTGGAAGTTTTAACCCTATGCATGTAGGACATAAAATAATTGCATCCTATATGGCGGAATTTTCTGATTTGGAAAGGGTGTTATTTGTGGTTTCTCCTCAAAATCCTTTAAAACAAAAAATTAGTTTATTAAATCAATACCACAGATTACAAATTATAAGAGCTGAGATTGAGGATAATCCAAAACTAGCAGTTTCCGATATTGAATTTAGCATGCCACAACCCTCTTACACTATTGATACTTTGGTGAGACTGAAAGAAGAACATCCAGAAAATGAATACGCAATTATTATGGGGGCAGATAATTTACAGAATTTCCATAAGTGGAAAAATTACGAGCAGATTTTAGAAAATTATTCTGTTTATGTCTATCCAAGGTCAGGATTTGAAATAAGTGGAACATATAAAAATATTCATATAATTGAGGGAGTTCCTCAAATGGAGATATCCGCATCTTTTATACGTAATTCTATAAAACAAGGAAAAGATATCTCCTATTTGATGCCCGAAAAAGCATGGAAATATACAGATGAAATGAATTTTTACAGATGAAAATGAATTTACAAAATACAATATTTATATTACTAATTTTCTTTGGGATATCATCATGTACTC
>Ga0233427_10001482_pt1 | contig 24969 bp, 25 predicted proteins | sample SI_118_April2016_5_FD_179885 | JGI IMG/M metagenome (GOLD analysis project Ga0233427, IMG submission 179885) | Seawater microbial communities from Saanich Inlet, British Columbia, Canada - SI_118_April2016_100_MG | ecosystem: Environmental > Aquatic > Marine > Inlet | place: Canada: British...
AAACAATTTATATTTGCAGCACTTTTTAAAAGTACGGTCTGGTAGTTCAGCTGGTTAGAATACATGCCTGTCACGCATGGGGTCGCGGGTTCGAGTCCCGTCCAGACCGCAACTATAAAACATAAACCCTTGTAATCCAAAAGATTGCAGGGGTTTTTTAATTCTGTTTAACACTCTGTTTAACAGTTTTTGATTATTTCACTATTCAAGTAATGTTAACAACTATTGTAATTGGTTAGCTAAAATTTTAGTCTTTTTTTACAATTAGAGTTTGGAAAGTTATGCTTAATAAAGAAACCTATTCATCTTCTACAGTAGTTGTAAAAAAATCAATCTTAATATCAATAGGCTCTCTTTCCTCAATCTCTTCAAAAGCTTTTACCTTTCCAATTGAATAAGGAAGTAGTTTTGAGATGGCGTTTATATACTCTGTAGGACTGTCTATCTTATCTAGCATCTTCATTATCTTGTTTCCGTCAATTGCTTGGCTTATATGCTCTCTAATGAGCTTAGTAGTAGTGCTTACTGAACCTTTAGGTCTTCCTATAGGGTTTCCGCTTGTTCCTTTCTTAAATGGCATAATCTATTCTTTGTTATATAATAGAAAATATGCTCTTTTGTTTTATTCAATAACTATTCTTTTCTCTACTGTTCCATCGTCATAGATGTAAAAGAGAACTTCATTCTTAGTTCCTTTTGCTTCCCTTCCTAATAGGTCTGTTACTTTAAGAAGCTCATTGTTTATGTAGTGTTCTTGTATATCTGTTGTTCCACTACAGTTAGTACTAAAATAATGTTGTGGGTCTATACTTCCATTTGCAACAGTCCAAGCAGTATCAGCATAAGGAACATAATCAACCGTAATACAAGTAAGTAAAGGGGTATTTAATGCTGAAAATCCTAACCATTCTGAATTCTCTCCATTTTTGATATTAAGACTTGTTAAGTATGGATTATCATTACAAACAAGAAACATATCAATCTCAGAATTACTAATGTCTAATGTCGTTATAAGATTGTTTGAACATACAAGGACATCAATATCGGAAGATCCTACGATAAGGTTAGTAATAAGATTCTCTGAACAGTCAAGGAAGCCATCAAAATCCATCAACTGCAGATTTAATGATGTAAGTTTATTATCTATACAATATAAGTCCCATATATCTGCCCCAAACCAATCTATAGTTTGCAAATTATTATGAGATAGGTTGGCAAATAATATGCCGTTATATATAGATGCATATCTCATACTTAAATAGGTGAGACTATCATTATTCTCACAAAAAAGATATTCTAAATACCCTAGATTGTCTACGTTTACTGTTGTTAGGTTTGGGCTATAACTACACCCCACTCGTCTTAAAGAGGTGTTTTGCTGAAGATCCAAATCAGTGATCTGATTAGAATCACAATAGAATTCCTCTAAACTAGCAAATTCTTCCACCCCTGTTAAATCCGAAATATTCATATTGGAGCAATTAATAATGCCATCAAAATCTGCTGCCTCAGTTATTTGTATCTCACTATCTCCATTTGTGTTAATAGCTGTATTTCCTACTAAATATGCTTTAAAGTTAGCGTCAGGTATATAAACCTGCCCAAACCCAATCATAGGCAAGCAAAGTAATATAAGTAGTAGTTTTTTCATTGTTAATCTATTGTTTTAAAGTCTGTAAAGTTAAGAATTATTATTCTATAACTATTCTTTTCTCAACTGTTCCATCGTCATAGATGTAAAAGAGAGGTTGATTGGTTTGTTTTGTTTCTCTTCCTAAGATGTCTGTTACTTTAAGAAGTTCTTTATTTGTAATGTGTTCTTGTATTAAGGTTGTTCCACTACAATTAGTGCTAAAAGAAGCCCAAGAATCAATATTTGTCATATTATTTGTTGACCAAGCTGCATTATCAACATTAATACAGCTAAGATTAGGATTGTTTCTAGCACTAAAACTCGAAAAACTAGTGTTGTTTCCATTTCTTACATCAAGGTTTGTGAGTAGATTATTATCACAAAAGAGAACGGTCAAATAAGTATTAGCACTTACATCAAGGCTTGTGAGTTGATTATATTTAGAAATCAATTGATTTAAAGCAGTATTTTGACTTACATCAAGGCTTGTTAGCTGATTCCATCCACAACTCAAGACATTTAAAGCAATATTAGTACTTACATCCAAACTAGTAATTTGATTAGATCGACACATCAAATGAGTTAAAGCAGTATTTTGACTTACATCAAGGCTTGTAAGGTTATTATAAGTACAATTCAAATAAGTTAAAGCAGTATTATTACTTACATCAAGTGAGGTGAGTTGATTATTACCACACCACAATTCAGTTAAATTAGTATTATTACTTACATCAAGACTTGTGAGTAGATTATTATCACAATCCAAATCAGTTAAAGCAGTAAAGGCTTCTATTCCTGTTAAATCAGTAATATTCATACTAGGACAAGCAATAGCCCCTCCAAAGGAATTTGCTTCACTAAGTTGTATTTCGGTATCTCCATTAGTATTAATAATTGTGTTCCAAACTAAATATGCTTTAAAGTTAGCATCAGGTATGTTTACATTCTGCCCAAACCCAATCATAGGCAAGCAAAGTAAGATAAGTAGTAGTTTTTTCATTTGTTTGTTAATCTATTGTTTTAAAGTCTGTAAACTTAAGAATTATTATTCACTATTCCCCAATTAGTCTTTTCATCACATATAAACTTAGAGACATAGATACTTGCTTCCTTTTTGTAAGGTTCGTGCTTTACGTGTTTACCTATAAGGCTCTTACTCCTTAGGTAATAGTTTATATCCCCTACAATATCTCCTTTTCCTAAGAGGTGGTTATGAGTGCTATAGTTGTAGTTAGTGAACTCTGTAACCCAAAACATATTAAAAGGTTTATCTAAGGTCTTAAGATACTCTTCTAAGCCTGTCATAACTTTATAGTTCTGCTTTGGTTTAACATCATATCTATATGTTATAGTTGAGAAGTAATCCCACTTAGTTTCTGCTAACCAATTAGCATAATTCATTACTGTTTGTCTTTGTTGTTTTGTGTACATAATTAATTGATTTTTAGTTGTTTATGATTATTTAATTTAGGATTTAGATATAGTAAGTATTAAAGGGTGAAACACCCAACACTTAATACTATTTATGTCCTTCTACTCGTTCTCTAATTCATTGAACTTAGCGAGTGCTTTTTCCCAATCGCATATTGTCCAAGCAGTCTTTCCAAAGTCTTTATCTTTTGGAAAAACTTCTCTTTCTTCATATTTTTTACCATTTAACTCCATAGGCTCTAAAACCTTTATCTCAAATAGCTCAAAACATCTCATATTTGCTACCCCCCTCTGCTCATAGAGGCAATATCTCATACCTTTTAGTACTTGAGTATAGGTATAGTTATTTTTATTGATAATTTCATCTAACGGTATCATTGCTTATGTTTTAAAGTTTCCATTACTTCTTTGTAATCATAGCGTATAGTTCTACCTATTTGACTAAAAGGTATCTTTCCTTGCTTTCTGTATTTGTGTAGGGTTACCTTTGTAATGTTTAGTCGTTTAGACAGTTCTTTTTCGGTAATGATGTTGTACTCCAAATTAGGTTGAGTGCAGGTGGCTTTGTAGATTGCATCATCAATTAATTGTTTTAATTCTTCTTTGCTGATTGTGATGTTTGTTTCTTCCATTTGTTTATTTTTTTTAAATTATTTAGAGACTGTTGACGTTATATAATAGAAATGGACTATATATATTTGGGTTATTTTTACTTTATTTTATTAAATGCGATATAAAGCACTGATATACAGTAAGTAATGAATGTTAAAGACTAATTAGATATTTTGCTATCTTTGGAAAAACTAAAACACACAATTATGAAAAATATTTCTTTACTAGTAATCCTATCAATTATCATTATTTCTTGTTCAAGCCCTCTAGATAAAGCATATAAACAAGACACCTTAGAAGAAGATATAGTGGTACTCAAAAAATCGATTTCTGAAGAAGAGCTCAAAACATTAACAGGCTATATAGCTCTAAAATCCTTCTCAGGTGATGATATGCTTGGCAAAACTTATAATGACTTACTTGAAGAAGCAAAAAAACTTCAAGAAGAACTAAGATTACAAGAAGAGGAGCAAAAAATACTAGCTGAAAAAGCAAAAATAGAAGAAGCAGAAAAAATTAAACGATTAGGAGATGCTTTAACTGTTTCTTTTTTTGATAAAGGATTTTCAGAATATAAGTATCAAAAATATATTACCTATAAATTTGTTTTTGAAAATAAAACAGAAAAAACAATGAAGGCATTTACGGGTGAGATTAAAATAACTGATTTATTTGATAAAGAGATTAAAAGTTTTAGTCTTACTTATGATGATGGGGTTCCTGCAAATAGCACTAAAAATTGGGATGCGCAAACTGACTATAATCAATTCATAGATGAAGATGTTTTACTAAAGAATAAAGATATGGAGGACTTAAAAATAAGATGGATACCTGAAAAGATAATATTTTCAGATAATACTACACTTGAATAATATTTTTAACTAGCCTTCTTTTTGTAATTCATAGTTATAATCTTTACAGCTTCCTCATTAGTTACTTTAATGTAATTTAAGAATGTACTTTCTTTTTTATGTCCTATAATGTGCATTAGATAATAAATAGGATGACCTCCTTTATACATATTAGTTGCAAATGACCTACGGGCAGTATGTGAGCTAATGCGTTCATATTTTTTTGTTTTTATAGATATAGGTTTTCCTGCTTTGTAAGTGTCTTTATGAGTTATCTCATTAATACCTGCTAATTCTCCTACTTCTTTAATATATTTATTAAGATTAGTTTTTGAAATATTTGGCAATTCATAATTATACTTTTCAAGTATCTCTTGAGTTTCTTCAATGATGACTGTGTTTAGTGTTTTTCCCGTCTTTTTAGTAATTACTTTAATACCATCTTTAGATATATTTTCTTTCCTAATAGTTACTAAATCTGAGTATCTTAAGCCTGTTCTACATCCAACTACAAATAAATCCCTTATGCTTTCTAATCTTTCGTTTTCAGATAGATCTAGCGCATACATCTTCTTAATTTCATCTTCAGTAAGATATATGTTATCACTGTCTTTTACTGTAACCTTAAATCCTTTATACATTAAGTGTATGTTGTTTCCTCTTTTTGTCGCATCATTTAAAAAGGTTTTAATGGTTTTAATTCTTTTGCCAAAGAGGTTATGACTATTTCCTTTTACATTTAATTGGTAATCTAGATATTCATCATAAAACTGCATATCTAAAGTGTCCCAATCAATCCTTCTTCTGTTTTGTTTTTCAAATGCCTTTAAATCATTAATGGTATAAATGTATTCTTTTATCGTATTAGGCTTTTTTGTGTTCTCACTACGTTTTATAAAATCTTCTACAAAATCGTAAAAAGTAAGTGTTGTGTTTACTCCATTAAGTTTCTCAAATATCTTTTCTTTGAGCTGTTTAGTGGTAGGAGAAAAACCATCCATCTTAAATTTATAATAAATATCCTTAGCGGTATGTTCTATCTTTTCTAAGTAAGAGTTTACATTAAATGCATCAGTGCAACTTGATTTTAGTCTTTGCTTCTTTTTATGCCAATTCTTTTCCTTTACCTTTTCATTAATTGAAGTTTGTAATCGTTTTCCATCATATGTTATGCTAAGCAATATATATGTGGTTGATTTTTTTCGTAACAAGTTAAATTTAACATTCATAATATAATATTTTTTCAATATTACGAGTTTAACAGTTTGTTTAACAGTTTTTGCTTAATTCCTTTTTAACAGAATTACTCACGCTTTACTGTTAGTTAAATTATAATCAGATAATATCTGATATAATAGTAAAATTTGATAAATTATGATAAAGGGATGGACGGTCCCGTCCAGACCGCAACTAAAAAACTTAAACCCTTGTAATCCAATAGATTGCAGGGGTTTTTTAATTGTAGTAGGACATATAGTAGGACATTATTGGTTTTTTTATTTCATATCAACTAAACTTTTAACACTTCTAAGCTTACTAAAATCTTTTAAATAGTTTTCAACACTTTTTTTCTACCTTTTATCTGATAGATACCGTTGTTCACCGCCTTTATATACCACATTACAAGTTATTAAAAGCAAACAAAATCACTACATCCCTATTACTATTTGTAAGCAATTTATATTTATTAAAAAAGGAGATAAAAAATGGAAAAAACTAATATTACAATTAGCAAAGAAGAACTACAACAATTAATTGAAGATGCAGTGTATAAAGCTACTTGCACTCATCAGAATTTAGATTACAATATGGTTTCTGAAACGGAAATGACTAAACTTTTAGGCTTGTCAAAAGTTACATTAAATAAATATAGAAGTGAAGGGAGAATACCTTTCTATAAAGTAGGAAGAACTATCCGTTATAATTATATGGAAGTTTTAAAGAAAATGAAGCAATATTAGTTATCTTTTTTATAACAATTATTTTACTTTTTTAATAGTAGTAGATGGACATAAATATTAATGAATGCTGGGTATTTCACCCTTTAATACTTACTATATCTAAAGCTTAAAATAACTAAATATAAATATCTAAAAATCAACAAATTATGTACACACCTCAACAAAGTAAAACAGTAATGTCAATGGCTAATTGGTTAGGTAAAACTAAGTGGGATACCTTCTCTACAATCACTTATAGATATGATGTTAAAGCTAAGCAGAACTTTAGGATAATGACAGGCTTAGAAGAGTATCTTAAGACCTTAGATAAACCTTTTAATATGTTCTGGGTAACTGAGTTCACCAACTACAATTACAATACTCATAACCATCTCTTATTAAAGGGAGACATTGTAGGAGACATTAACTATCATTTAAGGTCTAAAAGCCTTATAGGAGACCACGTTAAGCACGAACCTTACAAGAAGGAGGCAAGTATGTATGTGTCTAAGTTCATATGTGATAATAAGACTAATTGGGGAATTGTAAAGAAATAATTATTAAGTTTGAGCCTAACTTAAAAAATTAAATTATGGATATGGATGTAGGAGGTACACTCTTCATAGGGGTGATTGGAATTTTTGTGCTTCTACTATTAAGAGAGGTGTTTTGTTGGTACTATAAGATTAATGCTATAAAGGAAATTATGGAAGAACAAAGAGATTTACTTAAAAAACTTGTAGAAAAGGATGCTAAAAATAATTCTTAAGTTTACAGACTTTAAAACAATAGATTAACAATACAAAAACTAATAATTAAAAACAAAAGATTTTATGAAACATCTTTTTTATAGTACTATCCTTGTAATTTTTTCTTTTTACCTTTTATCTTCTTGTTCTGGCTCAAGAGAAGATGTTGAGATTGACCCTTTTGAAGTAAGGAATATCTCTGATAGTATAAAGGATTTCTTATTTCAAGCAATTAACAATGGTGATAATTTAGTCTACATGTATGATGACTATAGTAATTTTGAGATTACTTATGATCAAATTATTGTTGTAGAGCCATATACAGAACCATTATCTCCATATTATTCTTTTGATACAATAAAATATATATCTACTTGGCTATTTATTTACGTTAAGGACAATCAATATAATATAGTTTCTCATGGAGGAGATCATCTTAGTTTTCCTGATAGCAAAGCTAGATATATAGGTAAGAAAGAATGGATACTTTATAATCAAGAGTGCGAATTATACTATAAATGGGCAAATGATACGTTAACTCATTTTGAGATTTATAAGTTTAGTAAACCAAGGTCACAAGTAATAGGAGATTTAAATAGTAGATATGGAAAAGGGGAATATATAGGACGTGGTATGTTAAGAAAAAAAACCCATACAAAATTATGGAAAGAACATCTTTCAATGGAAAGAAATATGCAATTATATGGGATGAATGCTTGGTCAACAAGTGTAGATATATATACTCACGAATCAGTTAAAAAATTATTCGAAACTTCTTCTAAAATTGTAGGGCAGGAATTTATGAATATTATACCTGCGAGCCATCAAAAGTACAAAGATGGAATATATTGGGCTAGCGATGTAGAAGACTTCGAAGAAGATCCAGAAGTAGACGCTTATAATGATTCTTTGAATGAAACAGAAAAAACTCATGAAGATACTTTGCAAAATGCAGAGGATGATGAGGAGTTTTTTATGGTTGTTGAGAATATGCCCGAATTTCCTGGGGGTGATTTAGGGCTTATGAAATACATTCAAAAAAATGTAAAGTACCCTGCAATTGCAAAAGAATACTATATTACAGGTAAGGTTTATGTAAGTTTTATTGTTGACAAAAAAGGATCTGTTACAAATGTAAAAATTGTAAGAGGAGTTGATAAAAACTTAGATGCAGAGGCAATGAGAGTGGTAAAATCTTTACCTAAATATAAGCCGGGCTTACAGAGAGGTGAACCGGTAAGAGTGATGTTTACAATTCCTATTAACTTTACCTTAAACTAAGATGAAAAAACTACTACTTATATTACTTTGCTTACCCTTTATTGGGTTTGGGCAAAAAGAAAATCCAGTCAGTACAGAAAATAAATATTGTAATTATTTGTATAACAATACTTTACAAAAAAATATTTTCACAATACTTGTTAATTCTAATAATCAACTTTTAGTTGAAGGAGAATTAATGGATATTTCACAGTTAAAAGATGGAGCAACAAGATTCATAAACAATAACGGAACGGATCCTAGATCATCTGAAAATACTGAATCAGCTTTTTTTTTAATTGAATCTAGAGGGACAAAAACAATCGATTATGAAATAATTGGCATACTAAACAGAATCTATGCCGAAATAAATATTGAAATAAATCAAAGAAAAATATGTCATATGAGAGGTAGTGTCTTGGAAGAATGGAGGCGTATGCATTCTCCACCTCCACCTCCACCTCCACCTCCACCTCCACCTGAAGTCATTGAAATTATAGAGGATGATATTGAGATTGAAGACACTATATCAGATGAAGAGTGGGATAGAGACAATAATATTAAAATATTTCAACCACCAAATAATTGGATTAACAAAGACTTAAAGATATTTGATCATCCTGTTGAATTTATGGATGCTCAAACCTATTTATTTATTCAACTTGATGAAATTGGACAAAAAAGCAACTATGAAATTTTAAAAAAAGAATCAAAATTATATAACCAAGCTATAGACATTCTAGAAACTATCAATAGAGTTAAGGATGCGCAAGATAAATGGTCATCAACTATAACTATTAAGGATAGAAAAATATATGACAGAGATATAAAAGAATGTCAATCAAGAAAAATAATGCAAAATATATGGGAAAAAGATAGAGAAATTTTCCAAGATTGGATACAGAAAAACGAAGACTTATTTAAAAAATACCTTTAACTAAAAATAGAAACTCAATAAAATGAAAAAACTACTTTACACATTATTAGCAGTATCAATTATCTTCTCAGCTTGTGAAGAAGAGGATGTGGCACCTGCAAACACAAATAATAACTCACCATTAGCAATTGGTGATACTCATCAAGGAGGTATTATCGTTTATTTGGATGGAAATGGAGGAGGTTTAATTGCAGCTCCTTCAGACCAATCTTCTGGAGCAGAGTGGGGATGTTCTGGAACTACAATTGGAACTGGCTCCTTATTGGGGACAGGAGCTCAAAACACGATTGATATAGAATTAGAATGTACAACACCTGGAACAGCAGCAGATATTTGTGCAAATTTAACTCTTGGTGGGTACAGTGATTGGTTTTTACCTTCCAAAAACGAATTGCTACAACTTCATGTCCTTGATAATTTAGATGGTACCTATCATAGTTCTACAGAGAGAACTTCAACTCCTACACCAGGAACAGGAACATACGGATATTCTTTCCCAGGTCCTTCACTTTCTTCTTTGCTTAAGACTCATATTAGAAATGTCAGGGCTGTTCGGGCTTTTTAAAAAAACAATAGATTAACAAACAACTAAGATTATGAAAAAACTACTACTTATATTACTTTGCTTGCCTATGATTGGGTTTGGGCAACAAACTTATGTTCCTGATGATAATTTTGAACAAGAACTAATTAATTTAGGTTATGATAATGTTTTGGATGATTATGTAGCTACTGCAAATATTGATACAGTTTCTGAATTATATTTAGGGGTTTTTAGCAGTCTCAATCAGTTATCTGATTTAACAGGTTTAGAGGATTTTATTTCATTAGAAATCTTCTGGATGGATTTACCAAATATAACAACTTTAGATGTAAACAATAATACCTCTTTAACTGAGTTAATAATTTTTTCCAATCAGCTTTACTTTTTAGATATAAGTGATGCTAATAGTTTAGCTTTATTGGATTGCTCAGATAATCAAATTAGTTCTTTAGATTTAAGTCAAAATACTGATTTAATTGAATTGGATTGTTCAGGAAACCAAATTACTTCTTTAGATTTAAGTCAAAATACTGATTTAATTGAATTGGATTGTTCAGGAAACCAAATTACTTCTTTAGATTTAAGTCAAAATACTGATTTAACTAAGTTGAATTGCTCTTTGAATGCACTATCAAGCTTAGACGTAAGTAGCAATACGGTGTTGACTGAATTGATTTGTGTTGAAAATAATATTACATCTTTAAATATAAGTCAGAATACTTCTTTAACTAATTTGCATTGCAATTGGAATTCACTCATATTAATAGATGTAAGTGGCGCTAATGCTTTAACTTCATTGTACTGCTCTTATAATGCTCTTACATCTCTAGATGTTAGTCAAAACGCTTCCTTAACCATATTGTCTTGCTCTTATAATCATCTTACACATCTAGATGTTAGAAATGGTAATAATACTAATTTTACTTGGTTTAGAGCTGAGAATAATTATTACATGGACCCATCTATTTCTTCTCTAAACTGTATAAGTGTTGATAATGCTGCTTGGTCAATTTCTAATTGGTATGATATTGATCAACAAACTACATTCTCCAATAATTGTAATTCGACAACAAGTATCTTAGATATAGATAGTACAAACAATTTATTTAAGACTATTGATATATTAGGAAGAGAAACAAAACAAACTAATACTCCACTCTTTTACATCTATGATGATGGAACAGTAGAGAAAAGAATAGTTATAGAATAATTATATTTCGGGATAATCTAATCAAATCTAGGGTTTACAACATTATTTTTCATAGAACCAAAAGTATAACTTATTCCAAAATTCATGTAATAAAAGTAATTAGATTCTAATTCTTTTTGTCTAAGAATTATTTCTTCATAAGTAACCTCATCTAAAGGAAGATGTATTTGTGCTCTGTCAAAATTAATATAAGCCCAATAATTTAAAGACAACCCCTTTGTAATATTCCAATCAATATTTGATGATATCCCAATATTATATTTTTTCAAATCATCTTTGTCCAGTATCTGATCACCATAAATAGAAAAAGAGAAACTGCCCCAAGTTTGAGAATTTTGATATGATAAATCTAAAAGATGTGAAGCAAAATTCTCTGAGGTTTTTAAGTAAACCGTGGTGTCTGTATAATCATTATGATTAGCAGAAATCCCATACAAAAAGCTCATCCTGTGTTCGGAAGATTCTGAATAAGGAAAGATATTATATTCTATACAAGGAGAAAACTTATAATTTCCATCATAATTTTTTGATGTTGATTGCATGTAATTCGCTTTAGCTCCAATTGAAAAATGATCCCCTTTACTTTTTACATAAGTCATATTAGCGTACTTACTCTTTTGTTCTGTAACTAATGAAATATCTTCATATTCATATTTTGACACATTTGAGTTTAATGAAAAACGCGATGTAAACTTTGATTCAGCAGTAATTCTATTAGCGGTTAAACTTCCATAATAACTACTGTTTGTATATGTCTCTTCTCCATTAATCGAACCACTTATTGATACCCTAAATGCCCAATTGTTCCATTTATCTTTTTCATCTTTTATATCATCTTTTATATTCATTTCAGTAAAAGAAATTGAAACATTATCTTTATCAGAAGTTCGTATAATATAAGCATAAACCCCTTTCTTTAGAATATCTAAATAAAATTTTCTCTCTGAATCATCTGATGTGTTGGGTAGTATATCGACAGTTAAAGTATTATCCACACCTTCAAACTCATTAATTCCAATAAATCGAAAAGTAACTACTTCTCCACCATTGCTACTTCTTTCTCCATTAACAATTATATGAAGATTAGATGTTTTTGGATCTTTATAAAAATCAATGTAAGGCATCTCTCTTTGTAAAAAATCATCATCACAACGCCAAGAACAATCTAAATATACTTTAAGGTTCTCAACTTTTTGCGCAAATGTCATTAAAGGCAAACAAAGTAATATGATTAGTAGGTTTTTCATACTGCAATAATACAGAAAATTTAAAGAGAAAAAAGTCGGGGTAGCAAGATTACAACCTCTACCCTTTTCACTAGAGTAAAGTTAGCTTTTATAAATAAATTCGTCTGAGATAATATTTGTAAATAGCCTAGCTATTGAAACTAAAACTAAGAATATTGATATACCTACAGTTCCTTCTATCTCATAAATAGTCATAGATATTATTAGTAAATAGATTGGAATTTCTAATATTCTGATAAATTTTTTCATAATTAAATATTTAGTTATAATGTTAACTACTATTGTACTAACTAAACTTTACGCAAGAAAAGAATTTAGGTTACATATATTGAAACTGCCATTTTATTTTATGATAAAAGGTTTATTTTTATAAAGAATTATTTACAATTTGTAATGCAAAATTCTTAAATAAATTCATATTATAAGTTTCTTTGTTTTGAATCTTTCTGATGTAAACTGATAGCCTTCTTTGAGTAATATACTGCAACAACTAATGCGATAATTGAAAAGATGAACCACCCTTCTTCTAGGAATATGAAATAATTATATAACCCATGAACTAAAGTTGCTAAAAACAAGCCTTTATAAAGTAATATATTTTTATTATCTGAGAATTTAGCTAGTCCAACAAAATAACCTAGTATTACACCACAAGCGGCATGCAATGGAATAGCTGTAAACATTCTCATTATAGCAACTTGCATTTCTTGACCTGGATGATTAAATACATAAAAAATATTTTCAACTGTTGCAAAACCAAGACTGATCATAACAGCATAAACAATACCATCCATAGGTTCATTAAATTCTGGTTTATTAAATAGATACTTTTTTAAAAAGAAATATTTAACCCCTTCCTCAACTAAAGCAATCCCAATAAAAACATAAAGAATTAAGTTATTAAACATACCTTCTGCAAAGAGCTCTAAAAATATAGCAGGTATAATACCTAAACAACCAAAAAGAAAACTCTTGATAATTAAACTTTTTGGCTCTTTATCATATTTATCCTTTTGATAAATATAATATGCTATCAAAAGTGGCGGTAGAATTGCTAGTAGTAATATCATAATTATTTTTTAATAAAGTGTATTTATCGTAATACTGCTGCTAAGATAATAAAATATAAATTGCAGGGGTTTTTTAATTTTATTTAACAGTTATTGCTATTTTCTGAATTCTATCACTTCCCTTAATCTTCAGAGTTTTCAGATTCATTCATAACAATTTGATAGTTATTTAATATTGCTCCAACTAATAGGTTGAGTAATAAAAATGCGGATACTATATACCATAAAACATGATAAGCAGTAATTACCCATGAAGATACTACAATCAAGCCCTTATCGCTAGCGATTATTAAATTATATCTAAGATCAGTCCAATCTTCACCTGTTAAAACTCTGAATAAAGTAAACATGGTTTCACTAAGATTTCCATATGGATCCGGTGATATTACAGGAGCATTTGGTACGCTTTCAATATAATCTAATAAAGCTATTTTAGTTTGATTATCAAGGCTTTCAGCCTCAGGAAGTTTAAATAACGAGACTCCCATTACCCCAAATAGATACATGAAAATGAGAAAAAACATAAAATTATAAAAGAGAGCACTTACTGATTTCCATAAAACTTCTACAATAAGTTGTATTTCCTTATTTGATTTTAATAGACGCATTACTCTAAAAACTCTTAAGACTCTTAAAGTAGTTATTGTGCCGGCATTCTCAAATATAGATTCTGGGATTAAACAAATAAGAACAATAGAAAGGTCAAAGACATTCCAGCCACTTTTAAAATAATCTCTAACATTTTCACTAGCTGAATATCTGATAATTATCTCAATAACAAAAATTATTAATGCTATCAGCTGGATGAATTGAATTAGAGTATTTGTGAAATATGTTTCAACACCAATAAGCCCACAATTTATTAGAATTACAAGTAATATAAACCTCTCAAATCTAACTGATTGAACTATTTTTTTACAAATCTCTCTCATAATATTGGGTTATTGTTAATCTATTGTTTTTAATTGTTCAAACTTAATAATTTTTTATCAATCCATAAATTAGTCTTTTCATCACAAATAAACTTAGATACATGCTTACACTCTTTTCATAAGGAAGGGGGGGGTATTTTCCATTATTTAACCCTCAATTTTAACTGATTGAGCTCACCAATCTGAGAAAAAAATTCTTTTGAAAGATCAACTTTCATTTTTCTAGAAAGTAAATCAACTTCATATTTATTAAGATGATCAGCTACATTAAAAACTAAGGAATGTTTTCCCTTATATTCAGAAACAATTTGAACAACCTCCTCTACTAATTTTTCTGAAATATCATTAACATCAACCCTTAAAATAACATCACGAACCTCTTTATCAACAATCTCTGAAAGCAAATCAATAGAAGATATTTTAAACTCTAAATCATCATTATAAAAACGCTTTTTTACTTTCCCACTAATATGTAACAACCAACCTTCAGTAAAAAAAGCTTTAAAGTTAATATAATCATCAGAAAATAAAAAAAAACTAAATGCACCATGATAATCCTCAAAATGCAAAACACCAAATGGTTTTCCTGTTTTAGTTTCTCTATGTTCAACTTTAGTAACAACTCCTGCAAAACGCAAATCTTTACCCTTAACTTTATCCATATTATTAAGCATAGCTAAATTGCCATTACAGAAATTAGAAATCTCTATTTTATAATCATCCAAAGGATGACCAGAAATATAAATCCCAACAACTTCTTTTTCTCTAGATAATAATTCCATAGTATTCCAAGGCAGGACAGGATTAGGGACTGGAGCCTGAATACTTGCTTCTGCACTTTCATCAAACATGGGAACCTGAGGGGAATTTGCAATCTCCTTTGACTTATTACCAAACTTAATCATTTTCTCAATATAGGTTTGACCATTATCTTCTTTAGAAAAATACTCTGAACGCTTTAAATCAAAAAGATCAAAACCACCAGCACAAACAACACTCTCCAGAGTTCTTTTATTTGCTGAACGCAAATCTACACGCTTCATGAAATCATCAAAAGCAGTGTAGTTTCCATTCTCTTTACGCTCATTTACAATTGCTTCAACAGCACCTTCCCCCACTCCTTTAACAGCCCCTAAACCAAATCGAATTTCTCCTTTTGCATTTACAGCAAACTTGTAAAAACTTTCATTTACATCAGGGCCCAAAACAGGAACTCCCATTCGCTTACATTCCTCCATATAATAAGTAATATCCTTAATGTCACGCATATGATTTGTAAGCAATGACGCCATCAACTCAGAAGGATAATGAGCTTTTAAATAAGCCGTTTGATAAGCAATAAGAGCATAGCAAGTAGAGTGCGATTTATTAAAAGCATAAGAGGCAAACGCTTCCCAATCTGACCAAATTTTATCTACAATATTGATGTCAAATCCATTTTCAGCACAACCATCAAAAAACTTAGGTTTTAATTTGTCCAGTACCGACTTAATCTTTTTTCCCATACCTTTCCTAAGCATATCAGCATCACCTTTTGAGAAACCAGCTAACTTTTGAGAGAGTAACATCACTTGCTCCTGATAAACTGTAATTCCGTAAGTTCCAGATAAATGAGATTCCATTTCAGGTAAATCATATTCAATTTCCTCAATTCCATGCTTACGCTTAATATAATTAGGAATATACTCCATAGGACCTGGACGATACAAAGCATTCATAGCAATTAAATCATCAAACTTATCAGGTTTTAGGTGCTTTAAATGCGCCTTCATTCCATCAGAAGAAAACTGAAATATTCCAGAAGTTGCTCCACTTTGGAATATTTGAAAAGTTTCTTCATCATCCAATGGAATAGTATCAATATCAATTTCTACATCATGAATTTTTTTGATAATCTTCAAGCAATCCTTAATAATGGTGAGATTTCGTAAACCCAAGAAATCCATTTTTAAGAGCCCTGCTTCCTCTACTACACTATTATCAAATTGGGTAACCATCAGATCAGAGTCCTTAGCTCTGGTCATAGGAATCAATCCCATCAAAGGTTCTGGAGTTATAATCACTCCACAGGCATGTGTTCCAGTATTCCGAACATTACCCTCAAGTTTTCTAGCTAAATTAATTGTCTCAGCCGTTAAATCATTTCCTTCAGAAAGTGAAATTAACTCCTTTGCTCCTGCCACTTGATCCCCTTTTACTTTATCTTTTAAAGTCTTTTCATCCCAGGAGAAAATTTTACCCAATGAAGTAAAATCAGGAACTAGTTTTGCCGCCCTATCTGCTTCAAATAGTGGTAAATCCAAAGCTCTAGCCGTATCACGAATAGAGGACTTTGCAGCCATAGTACCGTAAGTAATAATTTGAGCTACATTTTCTTTTCCATATTTGTTCACTACCCAATCAATAATACGCCCCCTTCCCTCATCATCAAAATCAATATCAATATCAGGTAAGGATACACGCTCAGGATTTAAGAAACGCTCAAAAAGTAGGTCATACTTAATAGGATCAACATTGGTGATAGTTGTGCAATAGGCAACTACTGAACCAGCAGCAGAACCTCTACCAGGACCAACAGAAACATCCATAGTTCGTGCTTGACGAATGAAATCCTGAACAATAAGAAAATACCCAGGATACCCTGAATTTTCAATTACTTGCAATTCAAAGTCAATTCGCTCTTTAATCTCATCAGTAATTTCAACATAACGTTCCTTTGCCCCCTCATATGTAAGGTGTTTCAAATAAGCATTCTCCCCTCTTTTTCCACCATCCTCTTTATCTTTTACATCAACAAACTCTTGCGGAATATCAAACTCAGGCAACAACACTTCACGAGCTAAAGTATAGGGCTCAATTTTATCAATTAAGTAAGTGATGTTATCAATAGCCTCAGGTAAATCAGCAAAAAGTTCCTGCATCTCTTTTGATGATTTAAAATAAAACTCTTCATTAGGAAAACCATAACGGAATCCCCTACCACTTCCCTTAGGAGTTTCTTGCTGCTCCCCATCTTTTACACAAAGTAAAATATCATGAGCATTAGCATCAGTTTTATCGAGATAATAAACATTATTAGAAGCGATAATTTTTACATTATACTTTTTTGCAAATGCAATTAACACTTTATTTACATGGCGTTCCTCATCTAAATTATGGCGATTAATTTCAACATAAAAATCATCACCAAAAGTATCAACCCACCATTTGAATTCTTCTTCAGCTTGCCCTTCACCAACATTTAAAATAAGATTCGGAATTATACCATAAGTGCTACCTGTTAAGGCAATCAAATCCTGCTTATGTGAGGCAATTAATTCTTTATCTACTCTAGGTACATAATAAAACCCCTCAACATTTCCTAAGGAAGAAAGTTTTGCCAAATTATGAAATCCATTTTTATTTTTACAGAAAAATGGAACTTGAGCCCCATAATCCTTTACTGACTTATCAGCATGATTTTTGCAAACATTTAACTCACAACCTAATACTGCTTTAAGCTTAGGAGTTTCTCCTTTTTCTAAATTAGCATTTATAGGATGGCTCAATACTGCATCTATAAATTTATAAGCCCCAAACATATTAGTGTGATCGGTAAGGCCTACAGCTGGCATTCCCATTTCAGCAGCTTTATTTACTAATGCTTTTACATCTATAGTAGCTTGTAAAATGGAAAACTGAGAATGCACATGTAAATGTGCAAAAGGAGATTCTGAAATAGTTTCAACTACATTTTCCTGTTCTACATCTACAATTATTTCATTTTCTAATTCAGGAGTATCTACTTTGCTGTAAGGTTCAATATTTAAGCCAATCAGTTCAAAAGGATTTTGATTTATACTTTTATAATTCTGCAACTGTTCAGCCGTCATTCCTGCTTTAGCAAAAGGAATAACTGACAAACGAATTAACTCCAGGAAACACCTAGCAGTAGCCTCAACATCAGCAGAAGCATTATGAGCCTCAGCAAAGGCCTCTCCAAAAAGTTTAGTATGTAATTCGGTTAAACTTGGCCATTTAAATTTTCCACCTCTACCTCCAGGAATAGCACAGTAATTAGTAGCGTCATCTTTAGTATCCAAAGAAGGGAAATCAGCCAACAGATTTGGCATCTCTTTCCTTAATAATTCACAACCGATAATGCTGTTATCAAAAGAAACATTATGCCCAACAACAAATTTACATTTTTCAACATCCTTTACAAACTCTGCCAATACCTCAGCAAGTGGCATTCCTTGCTTATTGGCACGGCCAGTAGAAATTCCATGTATCTTTTCTGCATTAAAAGGAATATCATATCCTTCAGGTTTTATGATGAAGTTTTTTACTTCAACTAATTTTCCCTCAACATCATGCACCTGCCATGCCAACTGCACACACCTTGGCCAATTGTTAAAATCAGTTAAAGGTGCTTTCCAATTTTGTGGTAAACCTGTGGTTTCCGTATCGAATATTAGGTACATAGAGTCGTTTTACTACATTAAAATAATAACTGTAAATTTAGGAAAACAAAAAAGTCAGCCCTTTAGTTTTAGACTGACTTTTTAAGATGTTAGTAAGTTTCGAATTCACTACATAAACTTCATTTCCTTCATCCATTCATCATTAAAAAGCTTTCCTACATAACGTGTTCCGTGATCATGAAAAATGACCACCACTACATCATCTTTTGAAAGCTTATCTTTTAATTGATTGATTCCCGCAACAGCACTACCAGCAGAATAACCAACCATAATTCCTTCTTCTCTACTCAATCTTCTTGCCATGATAGCACCATCCTTATCCGTTACTTTTTCAAAAAGATCAATCATATCAAAATCAACATTTTCAGGCAAGATATCTTCTCCAATCCCTTCCGTAATGTAGTTATAGATTTCATTTTTATCAAATTCCCCTGTCTCATGGTATTTTTTAAATACTGAACCATAAGTATCAATTCCCCAAACTTTTACATTAGGATTTTGTTCTTTCAAGTATTTTGCAGTACCAGAAATAGTTCCTCCAGTACCCACTCCAACAACTAAATGAGTAATTTTTCCCTCTGTCTGTTCCCAAATTTCAGGACCAGTACTTTCATAATGCGCCTTTGCATTAGAAGGGTTGTCGTACTGATTCACATACCAAGAATTAGGTGTTTCTTTTGTTAATCGCTTGGCAACTGAGTAATAGGACTCTTTACTTTCTGGAGGAACGTCAGTTGGACAAACAACCACCTCAGCACCCACAGCACGCAAAATATCCATCTTTTCTTTGGATTGCTTATCTGCCATAACAAAAATACATTTGTAGCCTTTTTGTATTGCTGCTAAAGCTAAACCCATGCCAGTATTTCCAGAAGTACCTTCAATAATTGTGCCACCAGCTCGCAATCTCCCATCTAGTTCAGCATCTTCTATCATCTTAAGTGCCATACGATCCTTAATGGAATGTCCAGGATTAAAAGTTTCCACTTTTGCTAAAACTAAAGCATTTGTTTCAACAGTTTTATTAAGCTTTACTAAAGGAGTATTTCCGATAGTTTCAAGTATGTTATTGTAATATTTCATTGTAAAATTTAAGAGTGCAAATTTATATTTTTTTACTCAAAGCTAATTGCTTTAATAGCTGTGATTTTAGTAATAATTACTGATGGGACTATCAAAACTAAGTAACAAACCACTACAGTTCCAATATTTAAGAGTAAGATGTATGTTAAATCAAAATTGATAGGAACTGTATCCATGTAATAGGTAGCAGGATCCAAACTGATTAATGAGAACTTTTTCTGTAAAAAAGCAAAACTCAAAGCAATAGCATTTCCAACCAACAAGCCCTTAACTATCAAGTTGACTGCACTGTACAAAAATATTTTCCTTACACTCCAATTTGTTGCTCCTAGCGCTTTTAAGATTCCTATAGTTTTTGTTCGTTCCAGGATAAGAATAAGTAAAGCTGTAATCATATTGATAACCCCAACAATAAGCATTAAAATAAGTATTACTTGCACATTTACATCTTGTAAATCTAACCAGTTGAAAATTTGAGGCGTTTTTTCCTTTATGCTTTGAGCATTCAAGTTATAAGGGGTTAAATTATAAACCTCATCAGTAATTTCATCTAAATCATCAAAATTAGTTAACTGAATTTCAAAGCCCCCTACCTCATTATTCTCCCAACCATTTAGTGCCTGAATATGATTGATATCTCCCAACACAAACAACTTATCAAAATCTGACATTGCTGTATTGTAAATTCCAGAAATATGGAACTTCCTTACCCTAGGAGGATTCTGAGCAAAATACATTACCAAACCATCCCCTACATTTAAGTCTAAATTTTTTGAAATGTTTTCAGAAATAAGAATTTGATTTGATTTTACACTATCATTAACTTCAAAAACTGAACCACTTACCAAATTATCCTTAAAGAAAGTCCAATCATAATCAGATGAAACGCCCTTAAGCACTACTCCTTGTATTTCATCAGTAGTTTTAATTATCCCAGCCTTAGTAGCAAAAGTACTGATGTGCTTTACTCCCTCAACAGCAGTAATTGAAGGATAGAAATCTTGCTCTACACTAATCGGCTCACTTTCATAGGACTGATTATTAGTAAAGTTAGAAATTGTAATATGAGATCCAAAACCAATAATTTTATCAGAAATATCGTTTTTAAACCCAGTAACAACCATAATTGAAATAAGCATAACCGCCACAGAAAGCGCAATAGCCAAAATTGCAATACGCAAAATGGGCTTAGTGTAAGTATTATTTTCTTCCTTTGCAGTAAATAATCGTTTAGCTATAAAATATTCAATATTCATCTTGATGGCGAAAATAAAACAAATAATCTGCATAAGTTTACTCCTACTTACTTTTAGTGCAAATGCACAAAATTTAAGATTAGGAGCCGAAAGACTTGACGCCTACCTCCCTCTGATAGAAAACAAAAAAGTTGGAGTTGTAGGAAACCAAACATCTATGATGGGCAATACACATTTAGTTGATAGTTTGCTCAGCTTAGGAATTGATGTTGTAAAAGTATTTTCACCAGAACACGGTTTTAGAGGAAAAGCTGATGCAGGAGCAAAAGTAGAGAATGGTACAGATAGCAAAACAGGTTTGCCTATTATCTCCCTTTACGGAAAAAACAAAAAACCTTACCCAAAACAATTAGAAGGAATAGATGTAATCTTATTTGACATACAAGATGTAGGTGCACGATTTTACACTTATATATCTACCCTACATTATATAATGGAAGCAGCTGCAGAAAATAACATTAGCGTAATAGTATTGGATAGACCCAACCCAAACGGGCACTATGTTGATGGGCCAATTAGAGAAAAAGAATTTGAAAGCTTTGTAGGAATGCATGCTATTCCCATAGTACACGGAATGACTATTGGAGAATACGCCAAAATGATAAATGATGAAAATTGGATTTATGAAAACTGTAATTTGACCGTAATAGAAATGGAGAATTACAATCATAAAATGCAGTATGATTTACCCATAAAACCCTCTCCTAATTTACCAAATTCAAGAGCAATAAACCTCTACCCTAGCCTTTGCTTATTTGAAGGTACAACTATAAGTATAGGTAGAGGAACTGATTATCCTTTTCAACATTTTGGAGCACCTTATTTAGAAAGCAATTATTCCTTTACCCCAAAAAGTGGTGCAGGAAGCAAATATCCAAAACACGAAAATAAAACTTGCTTTGGAACTGACTTAAGATTCCAAGAAGATTACCTGACAGCTATTGACTTAAATTGGATAATTGAAGCCTATAAGCAATGCCCTGAAAAAGAAGAATTCTTCAATAACTTCTTTGATAAACTAGCAGGAACTGATAAACTCAGAAAACAAATTATTGCAGAGAAAACGCAAAAAGAAATAAAAGAAAGTTGGCAAGAGGATTTAGAAGAATTTAAGGAAATAAGAGAAAAGCATTTAATTTATTAAAAAAAAATCAATATCAGAATAAGGCTCGTAAATCAGCCATTTTAATAATCTTATGACCACTTACATTTATTCCTCTTAAAAGTGCAATGTATTTTTGCATGAGAGATGTTTACTCTCCTAAACCAACAAACATAATATTCACTGACTCAAATTTAAGTAAACTCATAGGAGCAATATAAAATTCAGCATTTGCAGTTATCGTAGCTGGGCGAACGCCTGGTTTTGGAGGCATACTCATTAATATTAATGAAGTAGGTGCATTGCAAAAAACACTGTCATTTCTTGATGAGAAATTAATTGCTCCTTCAATAGTATTATTTAAAGTTAATAATTTTCCAACAAAGTCACTTTGAGAATTATCAGTTAAAGATAAATGCAGCATTTCAGATGCACCAACATGTGTTCCTTCTTTTTTAATTTCTGGATTTTTAGATGCAAATTCTAAAGTAAGTGAATTCTCAACAAGAGTTTCAACCATTACTTCCTCTTCCGTTTTAGGATTAGAAGTACAAGAAGTAATTAATAGGATTGCAGATGCAAAAAGTAAATTCTTAATCATTTTTATTTATTTTAAGGTTAGTTTTATTTTTTCAATAATGCTGAAAACAGCAGGGCAAACTTCAATATTTTTTTCGGTTAAATTTAACAATTGATTTTGTTTTATTCTATCAGTATGCGGAAACTCTCTACATGCTTTTGGTCGAGCATCATAAATTGAACAGTAATTATCATCTCCTAAAAAAGTACAAGGTGCTTTTTTCAAAACATAAAACCTATCTTCATCAATTCTTAGATACTGACTAACTACAGCTGAAGGTTTTATCCGTAAATATTTTGCAATTCTACTAATATCTTTATCCGTAAAAAGAGGGCTTGTTGTACTGCAACAATTTGCGCATTTTAGGCAATCAGTACATTCAAAAACCTCTTCATGTGCAGGATGAATAAGCTTATCTAAAACCTTTGGTTTTATTCTTTTTAAGCGCTTAAAAAACTGAATATTCTCCTTGCTTTTTAACTTTAATTGCTCTTTATGATTGTCTAAATCCAATGAACTTAATCTCTCTTTAACTTTCTATACTTAATACGCTTAGGAGAAATATCACCCAATCGTTTTTTACGATTTTCTTCATAGTCAGAGAAGCTGCCTTCAAAATAAACCACATTACTATCTCCTTCAAAAGCTAGAATATGAGTACAAACTCTATCTAAAAACCATCTATCATGCGAAATAATAACACCACAACCTGCAAAATTATCTAATCCCTCCTCCAATGCTCTCAGTGTATTTACATCCAAATCATTGGTTGGCTCATCCAGTAAAAGCACATTTGCCTCTTGCCTTAATGTCATAGCTAAATGCAAGCGATTACGTTCTCCACCAGATAGTACTCCAACTTTTTTATTTTGATCAGAACCATTAAAATTAAACTTAGCTACATAGGCTCTTGAATTCATCAATTTTCCACCAACATTTACTTGCTCTAATCCACCAGTAATTTGTTCCCAAATAGTTTTTTCAGGATCAATATCAGCATGTTGCTGATCCACATAAGCAATTTTAACCGTCTCACCAACTTTAAAAGTTCCAGTATCAGCAGTTTCTTGCTCCATTATCATGCGGAATAAAGTAGTTTTACCTGCTCCATTAGGCCCAATAATACCAACTATACCTGCAGGTGGAAGTTTGAAGTTTAAATCTTCATAAAGCAATTTATCACCAAAAGCTTTACTTACTGCTTCAGCATCAATTACATTATTTCCTAACCTTGGTCCAGGGGGGATATACATTTCAATTTTTTCTTCCTTTTGCCTCCCTTCATCTCCTAAAAGATTTTCATAATTACTTAAACGAGCTTTTGATTTTGACCTCCTTCCTTTTGGTGACATACGCACCCAATCCAACTCCCTTTCAAGTGTTTTTCTTCTTTTACTTTCTGATTTTTCCTCTTGCGCTAACCTCTTGGTTTTTTGCTCCAACCATGATGAATAATTTCCTTTCCAAGGTATACCCTCTCCTCTATCTAACTCCAATATCCAACCAGCTACATTATCTAAAAAATATCTATCGTGAGTAATTGCAATTACAGTTCCTTTATACTCTGCTAAATGTTGCTCTAACCACATTACTGATTCTGCATCCAAATGATTGGTTGGCTCATCTAATAATAAAATTTCTGGCTCTTGCAACAACAATCTACAAAGTGCAACTCTCCTTTTCTCTCCTCCTGATAAAACAGAAATTTGAGCATCTGGTTCAGGGCATCTTAAAGCATCCATAGCAATGTTCAATTTAGTGTCAATATCCCAAGCTCCTAAGGACTCTACTTTATCTTGCAAGACACCTTGTTGTTTCATCAAAGCCTCCATTTTATCAGCATTTTCATAGTTTTCAGGTAATCCAAAAGCATCATTTATGGAATTATATTCTGCCAATGCATCAACAGCTTCTTGCATTCCTTCCTTTACAATTTCAATTACAGTTTTACTCTCATCAAGTTTTGGTTCTTGCTCCAAGTACCCCACTTTGTATCCGTCTGAGAAAGTAACATCCCCCTGATATTGCTTTTCTACCCCTGCAATTATCTTTAAAAGAGTTGATTTACC